>OQVS01000289.1_pt1 | contig 33034 bp, 46 predicted proteins | sample 1691601 | NCBI WGS metagenome assembly OQVS01 (sample SAMN03418268, study PRJEB22391) | human gut metagenome | biome: human-gut; feature: organic feature; material: feces | host: Homo sapiens | place: Tanzania | collected 2013-01 | reverse complement strand
TGTATACATAGAAAGGAGTCAATCATGGCTGACAAGAATATTCTCATCCAATAGAAGAATGATTCTCGGTCTTACGATAAATTATATCCATTCAGCCCACCAGTCTAGTATGTTAATTACACACTTTTAGGTTCGTCTTGGTCAAGTGGTACATACAGCTTTGAATCCACCTATCCAAATTCTAAATATAATTTATCTGTTTCTGTATCATCTACAGCTACATCTACATAGTTTGATGCTTTTACAAAGGCTAAAATTGGAAGTTCGTCTACTTCCAATACAATTAAAGCTTTAGGTACAGTTCCGACATCAACAGATATTCCTATTATTTTAAAGGTGGTGAGCAAAGTATGAGTGTAGAAATTCTTACTCAAGGAGGAGGAGCTAATCTTCAATCAAGGAGCGTTAGTCTCACATCTACTTCAGCAACTACATTTTCACCGCAATCTGGTTATGATGGAATGTCTTTCATAACGGTTACGCCGAATCTTCAAGCAAAATCAGTTACTCCTGCTTCATATTCACAATCAGTTTCTCCTTCTTCTGGATATTGTGGGTTGGAAAGTGTTTATGTGTCAGGAGATTCCAATTTAATAAGTTCTAATATTAAAAGTGGAATAACTATTTTTGGAGTAACCGGAAATTTAGTGTCACGGGGAAATTTAAAAGCTGTTGTAGGACAGTACAATAGAGAAGGTTATTCATCTTCTTCTCAAAGTTTTACTTTCGACACGGGCGATTCTAACTTATAGGATGAAAGTTAGATAGTTGGAATTCTTATTTATCCCCAATACGCTGAAAATTATAGCAGCGGATATGCAATACATGGATATTTATATTTAAAAGTAAATCGGTATACTACAGGAAGCTTCAGGAAAGGTTTTCCAGTGGTGCAATATGATTCAGCAGACAAAATAGTGATAGGCGATTTTCGAGAAATGTCCACAACTGTTAGTAATGGGGTTGTTACAGTTTATTTACCTGTATCTAATGGTTCAGGCGAATCAATTGGTATTGACTGGGATAATTAGATGTGGTTAATTGTTTATTCTATCTAAGAACTAGTTTTTTAGTAGAACAACGTTTTAATTCTAATCAAAAGACGTTAATATATAATCCTGAATCCTCTTTTAAATTTCTTTTGACTTAAGGGAAGAAATTTGAAACAAAACTCAATATTAATTAAGCCCAAGAGTCATTACATCTTCCAACATAACAACTCTCAGGCTATATAATTTAATTAAAATTTTAATTAAACTATAGTATCGTTTTTAAAACTATAGTTTACAAAGCAATATTAAAAACCCAGAAGTCTTAAGCCTTTCTGGTAATTTTCAACATTACAGGAATATCTTGAGTAGGCACAGTACCCAAAGCTTTAACGACATTAGTAGTTGCATTACCGACAATTTTAGCTTTACCGAAAGCATCGAATTGAGCAGAACTTGCCGTACTTGCCACAGATACAGAAATGTTATACTTTGCGTTAGGATAAGTATCCTCAAAGCTATACTGAGAATTACTCCACCCACCGCTAGTCATGGTAACATTTGTATAAGTTTCCTCTATAATAGGATAAATAGTATCATAATCAGAAGAATTTTTTTGCTTCATGAGAATGTTTTTAGTTGTTGCCATGTGTTCCCTCCTTTCGTTATGATTAATAAAAAGTACTTCTAACCAATAGCATTATAGAATAGTTTGCAGAAGTAGTATACACTGTATTTTGTCCAATATCGTTATTATTATCACAAGTAAAAGTTATTGTAGAATCTGTCGTGGTCACTATATATTCAGGGTTGACTAAATTTGCTGATATCGTATCTGTACCATAATATGTTGCTTCCCCTGACCAAGTACTTGCTGGATATCCTACAACATTATCGCTATAACTTTTAGCAAGAAGTATCTATTCCTATAAAGAATTGTTCTGTCTTCTTTTTTGACACTCTATATGCAAAGCAAAAATAAGTCTTGGATTGAAATTTTTTCCAAATGGATTGGTTATACTTAAATTTATTGTCCGACTACCTATTTGAACTACCCAAAGTCCAACAAAATCAGCAGAACTTAAACTACCGCTGACTCCAAATATACTAATACCGCTTTTAATATTAGAGCTAATCAAATTACTATCTCCCTATACAGTAACTTGACTTAAACCATCATAACCGCTTTGAGGAGTTATATATTGAGTAGAAGCAGATGGAGTAACAGAACGGGATTGCAATATTGGGGATGAACCTGATGATTTTACCTGTACGCTCAATCATTCGGCAGTTTAGAGCAACTCATCTTTTAAATAAATAAAGTTATTTCAACCTAGCTTGCTGTTATTGTATTGTAATACCAAGTATTATAAATTCCCCTACTTTCAAAACTAAGTATTATACCATTATCAGTAAGCTATCCCCGTTTGTATACGACAGACATAATAGCTTGTAAATTAGTATAACTAGAATCATATAAGGGATAATAGGTATATATTCCAAATGGTGTTAAATTTCCAGTGCCAGAATCATTATACAACCCGCAATTAATACCAGAATACATTAATATTCCACTTTTTATTGGAGAGCTTGGAAAAGCCACAAATAAAGCAATCCCGCACAATTTCTTAATATAGGATAAATAACTATTATCCCAAGCATATTGAAAGCCACTACCCGTTGATTGAATTCCATTATTAAAGTTTAATGTTGGGGTTTTATAATAATTAGACCCGTCATAAGTAAAAGTAACGTTTTTAAAAGAGAAAAACGTATAGCCATAACTATTACTCTATAAACTAACACTAGATAAACCATCATAACCAGAATCAGGTTGTATATATTGCGAATATAAAAAACTAGAGTATGCTATTTTTGATTGTAATTTAGGTTCAGACCCTCCAGAGTTAGCAACTTGAACACTCATGTCCAATCGGCGTTTTCCTGCAACGAAAACGCATCTATTTACCCCCAATCATGCCCTATTTCTGCAAGATTTCTTGCATAATTGGAGGTCTCCCATTAATATTAAAGCCCCTGTGTAATGGGCTTTGCGTGTATAAAAATACACAAACAAACCTACTATATTCATAGGTTTATAAATAATAATACAAATATTTTTGAGTAAGAAATTGTCGGACGCGATGACTACCATATATGGTGTTGTTGTAAAATTAACACCCCTATATCTTGTGGTTTATAACCAAATAAAATCACACTTTTAATTCTTAACAATTGTTAAAAATGTCCGACTATTCTTACTCAACACATAAATACTTGTTTGTCGAAAGATTTGTGCTTATTGTTCTCAGACTTCAAAACTGTACTTATCTGTACCTCATGCCTTCATTGAACAATTACACAGTCACTTATCAATCGTCCAATTCGTTTATTCCGTCTACTCTGAGATGATGAGTCTTGCTGTCTCCTTCACCGCCATCATTCTGAACATTAAATTCAGAGAAATCGCTTTCACCACCGTCCAGTATGGAGTTGGTATATCCACTGTTTAACGATGCTAACCAGAGTTCTTGGAATTTTTCTTCACTACCTTTGAATCCAGCTTTTACAGCATAAGTGTATGGACCATCACTTTGTCCTACATTTAAGCTAAGATGCTGGTCTACAGGAACTCCGTTTATTACTTTGTAAACATCTCCTGTAGTATATAAAATTAAATCTCCGTCTGTACTTCCCTCAACAGCAGACCGTGGTTTGCCATCAGAAATGTACCACTAAGAGGATTTTCCATCTAATCCCCTAGGAATATAAAAATCAAGTTGTACATCTTTTTCTGTACCTACGTTTTCTACTCGCGCTTCTTCTGTAGATTCTATAGTATATGTAGCATGAACCTTTACGGATACGGTTCCACCACTTCCACCGCCTGAACCACCTTCACCAGATAGCGCTGCCATACTATACAGTAAAGCAATATTAGAGATAGCTTCGTTTGCCATAATTCAGCCCTCCCTTATAACATTACGCTAATTACTGGGTCAGTACCGCTATAAGATAAACGTATTTGATGATACCGTGCAACTTCAAAAGAAGTAATTCCCTTGGGAGCGACCGCTGACTTCGTTAAATCGGCTTTAACACCAGAAATTTGAACATAGTCGCTATCTTGAGTTAACCTTCCTTCTACCGTTACGCTTCCAGATTTAACTTCAAGCTTAACCATGCTAACTGAGGTTGGAACATGAAACTCTCTTGTTCCACCAGCGGTAAAGACTACTTTTTCTTTCCTAAATACCATTAAAAGCTGTCACTCCTTTCTCTATAAATAAATATAATTTTGTGTAAACGCCCATAATAAACGAAAGTAGAATTACATTTAATTATAGCAATGTCTTTTTTAATTTGTATCAAACTATTTGATACCAAAAATCTCCACTCTTCTGATTTGAAGGCTCTGTTGAACTTACCTGAATATCAGGGCCGGTACTTGCAGCAGCCCAAACGGGCGCTCCAGTTCCATTGCTAGTCAAAATTTGCCCCTTTGTACCAGAATCTATAGGAGCATAAATACCGACTGTCGTAGTTTTTGTACCATTAAGAGTTACAGTTGGCATAGAAGCTTGAACGGTTGTATTATCATCCATATATACATTCACTGCTTTAGTTAAAGGATAAATAATATCAGTACCCGTGCTGTCTCTTAATTCTTTATTATATGCAGCCATCTTACCACTCCTTTCTTAATAATAGTTTATTATTTTCAATTATGATTGCTATTTCCATTCACTATCAATTTTTACATAGATAGATTCAGCAGTTCTCCATGTTCCGCTAATATTAACATAAACTTCAGAACCATTTTTCCATGTTCCACTAATATTAACAGGCATATTAATTGATTCTACTTTAATTGCAGTAATTCGAACATATCCATCACCAGTATGGCCAGTTTCAGTAGAACCAGAAGGTCCTGTAAAACTCATATTACCAGCTATAGTACTTGCACTAGTTAAATAATAAGAACTATCCAACAAATAACCACTTGGAGCATTAGAACCAGTCCAGACAAAGCCTGAGCCTCCTCCGCCACCACGGTCATCGTCACCAGAAGTATCAGGATAAGAGCCACCGCCTCCATACCAGCCGCCGCCACCAGCACCGGCATATCCGCTTGAACGTGATAATCCTTCTCCACCTTGTCCAAATGTTCCCGCATTACTACTTCCACCAGCACCGCCAGCAGTTTGTGTACCTCCACCACCACCAGAACCAAAGCTTTGAGTAGCAGTGCCACCAGAAGTTCCACCACCATACATACCAGTTTTGTTGGTTGCACCATCAGACCCTCCGCCACCAGCAACAATTACTCTTGCATACAAACTGTCATTGCTAATACGGATATCAGAAGCTCCACCACCTCCACTGTAAGAGACTCTAGAACCTCCTCCATTAAAACCACCACTGGTGCCTCCTGTATTACCAGAACCACCAGTATATAAATATACTGTAGTAGGTGAAGACAATGTTATTGTACCAACTGAATATCCACCGTGACCACCATAAGTTGAACTACTTCGATATCCTCCTTGTGCTCCCCAACACTCTAACATATACTGGCCTTTGGGTAGCGTAAGAGTTTTCTTACTCCCACTATAAGGACAATTTAATATATCGCCAGTTTTAATCGAGGAAGGCACAGAAGAAGTAATATCATACGTTGCCATTTTATACCTCCTCTATTTTTAATTCATACCAAGATTTATCTTTACTTGGCTTATAAACATCTGTGTTGTAATTTATAAAATATTCTATAATTATTTCAGTACATTCTAATCTATCAACCAATTTATACTCTGAAATATATTCATCAAAATATTTCAAATCACGAGGAGGAATGTAAGCCCTCTCATTCGAATCAACATTACAACAATATCCGTTCGTCAATTTCTGTTCTTTTTGAAGAAATTCTTCTAAATTATCGGCTGCTAAAAGCCAATGTGCTTTACAACGATTACAGTTATAAAGACAATGAGAATTTACTAAAAGAATATACTTTTTATCTTTTGGTAATTTTTCAAAAAGATAAATTGACCTACAATATCTAAAAGGTAAAACTATCTTATCATACATGGATAAATCACTGTTTTGTAATTCGTCATCTGTTATACATCGAGTAATTGACAAAACAAGTTTTACATCTTCATATTGATTTTTAATTTTTTTAGCTAATTTGTCATCTGTTAAATAAAAAAGTCTAACTCCCAAATTATAATATTTTTCTATAATTTTAAAAGTAGCTCCTTCCTAAAACAAAACAGCAGGATTAGCAATTTCCAAAATTTTTAGCAGATGCTCTTTATATTCGTCCCACGTTTGAGGATATTTTTCTTCAAGCATTAAATTCTTTCTTGAATTATTCCCATCTAAATAAAAACAGGGAAGATATATACAAGAAATATTTTCTTGAAATCCAGACTCTTTTAGTTTATCTAGCAATCTTATATCAAAATTATATGGGACTTCAAATTTACGCATTTATTTCTCCTTATGAGTATTTAATCCAAATATCTCCATTTGAACCACCACTGGGAGAAGCTGTAGAAATAAAAATATTTCTAACTTGTTTTGTTGTATAGCTATTATTATTTTGAGCTGTTAAAATGCCTGTCATTGTATCACCAGATTTATTTAATTTATCATTAGTTAAATTGGTAATGTTAGTTTTATTTGTGTCATTGTCAGAAACAAGATTATTTATTGCGACACCATTTGCAGAAACATCGCTCTAAATAGCATTAAGACTATCATTTAAAGCTTTACCCTGAGCAGCACTAAGCGGTACATTAGTAGCCGTAGAAGTCAAATTATTAACAACATCTGTCTTTAAAACAAATTCACTAACTTGATGACCCTCAAAAGTCTGAGGTACGGTATTAGTAATTGCACCCGCATCTACTGCTGTTACAAAAGCAGAAACATCTGCACTTGAACCCGCTTTTTCCCATGAAGAAGCACTCGCTGTACCATTAATTGCTGTAACGCATACCCAAACAGTACCAGTGTCAGAAGCAATATAAAAATCTCCAACTTTAGCTGAGGTGAGTGCTTTAATTTGTGCTTCTGTATGTGTGTTGTCTTTATAAGTCAAGAAATGCGTTGTCTTTAAAGTGTCAATATCGCTCGTTAATTGACCAAGAGCCTATTGTGCCTCAGCATCGACCAATTTATAAGCGTTTCCATTAGGAAGTTTAATTTTACTAATATTAGCCATTTTAATCTCCTTTCTAATATTTGTATTTATCCGTCTGTACAACACGGATAAATTAAAAACCCATCTAAATTAATAGATGAGTTTGATTTATACTTTTTTGTATTATATTAAAATTTATTAGACTTTATATAATACAAAAAGAGCATATTTATAAAATCTAAAATTGAAAAGGTAGATTTCATAAATACAGCTCTTTTTGTTTTTTATTAAATTATAATAATAAAAAATTGTTTTTATTCGGGCGCGTTATTTTTTAAGGGGTAAAGTATGTACATATAATCCATCAAAAATTTCTTTTCCCTTCTTATCAGAAACAGTATAAACATCACTAGTTTTAAAATTTCTATGAGGAATAAAAGGTCCAAGCTTAAAATAAAGATTTATTCCAATTTCTTGTTCGTTTTTGGAATAATCATGCTGGATATCTGGATACCATTTCAAAAAAGACCAAATAGCTTCTTCTCCACTTTTTAATAAATGACCTTTCATAATAATATTGGCATTCTTATTAATGGGCCAAAACATTTTTTCATAAGGTAAATAGTTAGAATCCCATTCTATTCTTACAATTGGAATGTCAAAATTACTAAAATTGTTTAATTTAATACAAACTTTTTGTAGTCTTCCTGTCTCATCTTCTCCCGCTTCAATAATCACCAAAGAAAAATCTATTGGAGCCGTAATAAAAGAAATTAATTTTACAATAGGGACTACAAAATAAGAAATAATACTTGTACATGCTAAAAAATCTTTAGACCAATCTGCAATTTTTAAAACTAAACTCATTTTCTTTCCCTTCTTTATCTAAGATATATCTATCTTAAATACAAAAGAGAATTTTGTCAAGTATTTAATAAAAATTTTTTAGAAAACCGAGAGAGATAGAATTCTCTCTCGGTATACACTAATTATTTGTAAACCCTTCCAACGTCTGCAAACAATTAATTTGGAAGTTATCAATCGTTTGCTTTATTGTTTTGTCTTATAAAAATAACAACCATAATAAGTTTTTCCTGAATCAAGAAATTTTTTCAATGTAGTTGTACAAATATGATGGTAGTTTCGCGTAGTATATTCAGCCGCATCCTATAATGATTTAGCTCTATAAATTTCTTGACCTTTTTCATCTTTTATTATTATTCTAATATTTCTACTCGTAGCTCCTGTATAAAGAATTAATCCTGCATCTTTTAATTTTTTTAAATAGCGATATACAGCATGTCTTTCCAGCCCAATCTATTCGCCTATTTCTATTGCATTTAGTCCCTTCTCATACTTTTCTTTTATAATCAAAATAAAATTCTAGCATAAGAATTCTTCCAATGTTTGCCACTACTTGTCTTCCAGATGAAATAATTCACCCAAAACACTTTTCTGTATATTGTCTTTTATATAATTAAATTCGCTCTTTTTACAATCAATTTCAATATATTCAAACTCGTTCTCAATTGCCAATTTTTCCTTTCTTAAATCATTGTTACGAATATCTTCAAAAGTACCCCATTCGCTATTTTTATAATGCTACTCTCCATGCATTTCTACGACATACTTTTTTCCTCTTAATTTAAAATAACCATCGTAAATTAAACCTTCTGACCATTCAAAAGCTTTTTCGTGGTCTTTTTCCTCTGCGACCTCTTTAATAATATCTAAATATTTTCTGATAAACTTGTTAGGATAACTTATTGTATCAGAACAATAGTCACAAACAAATCCTCTTTTTACAAAATCTTTGGCTATCATTCTTTTAACCCGTCCACAAATGGGACAAATTAATTCTATTTGAGCATGACTGCCACAAGTAATTTGTTCAGCTTGACTTTTATTTTTAAAATATTTTAATAAATCTGGTCGTTTATCAGCTATACTATTATATCCAGCCACAAAATATCCTCCGTTACAAACTGGACACCTACAAGATTTTTTCAAGTTATAATAAGTAATATTGAAATCCTACCCGCATTCTTTGCAATGAATCTATACTGGTTTATGAACTCCATTTAATTCTATTACTTGCAAATTTGGATTCTTCTTCTACAATTCAGTTTCAAATTCTTCTTTTGTAATTTTATGACTCATCTTGCACCACCTTTCATTTTTATAAATGAGTGGAGTATATTGCAACTCCACTCATATAAAAATCACTTTTTGTCCCTTTCATCGGGTTCTTCTATCCCTAAAAGCACATTTATCATGTGACGAAAATATTCATCTTTTAATTGATAGTTCTCCCGATTTGGGAGTTGAACCTTTGAAATTTCCATTTTATATTAAATCCTAACTCTTACTATATCAGGCGTCAGGAGTAACGGTAATGTTAACAGTCTTAGCAGTCTTCTTAAGACCATCTTCAGCAACAGCGGGAGTGACATCAACACTGAAGGCAGCAGCTTCAGCGGCCTTCTTGTAGCTAACACCAGTAACAAGAACATCCTTAACTTCAGTGCCAGCGAAAGTAGAAGTTGCAGCTTCACCATCAAAAGCAGTGGATTTAACTTCGGGCTTAACATACTCAACCTTATTAACAATAGTGGCACTATTAGTAGCGGTAAAAGCAACATCCTTAAGAGCAGTATCAGAGGTGGTAGAAACAGAATAACGCTTACCAGTAAACACGGGAGCATTAGCCAGAGCAGCAGCAGAAACCTCACTCACGGTATCAGTAGCAACAGACTGAAGCTCGTTGGCAACAAACTTGTCCGCAGCTTTAGAACCACCAGAGAACTTAGTAGTATCAATAAGAGTAGCAGAACCGCCATTAAAAGTACCAAAGTCAACCTTACCAGCATCGAAAGCACCCTGAGCAGTAACAGCCTGAGCAGTTGCAGCGTTGGTGAAGGTTAAGCATTCGGCATCTTCGGCGTCAATAGCGGCGGTTACACCCTCAGAAGCAAAAGCGGCCTTGGTCGCTTCACCCATGGTAGGAGCAACATAATCCCTGCCAGTCCAAGAAGCAGCAACACCAGCGGTATAGAAGCCATCTTCGAAAGCGGCAGGAGTGAAAGTACCTTCAGTAAAGGAAGCCTTACTACCGCCAGTCAAACCAGTAGCAAAAGTCTTATCAGCAGTGGTGAGAGAAATCTCAGGTTTAGAAATCTCACCATCAACCTGAATACCACCTTCTGTAACTTCACCAAGAGTAGCAGTCTTAAGAGCAGAGAAAGAACCACCATCTTTGGCAGCAATGATGCCAGTGGGAGTGAAAGTAGTAGTACCAAGGTCAGCCTCAGTCTTGATAACGGAATCACCAAGGGTAACAGTTACTGTACCGCCCTTAATTGCATCGGAATTAATCGTACCAGAAGGTTTATAATTAGCCTTAGTAAGAGTGGCGTCAGCATCAGCGAGAGTTACAGCAGCATTACCAGCAACCGTCATAGGAGCCATAGTAATGCTATCAATAGTATCAACAGTATTAGAACCAGAAGCGGTTGCAGCATAAGCCATTGCCCCAAGACCAAGAGCAGTCTGAAGTTCAGCAACGGTAATATTGTGGTCAAGCTTAATTTCAGCAATAGTGGTAGAAGTAGGAACATAACCAGTCAGATTAGTCTTCGTGCTACCGATGGCTTCCCATTTAAAGGTAGCAGCTTCACCGTCACCGCTTTTAATAGTGATATACTCAATATATTCACCAGCAGCAGCTTCGCCAGAAGGAACAAGATAAATTTTGTACATAGTATCGGCAGAAGCGGCAACAGAAGGACCAGTTGCGGCGCTACCGTCAGCATCAATCACGACATCAAAATTATGAATCTTACCAACAGCAGAATCAACATAACTCTTAACAGCTTCAGCAGTAGGAAGGTCAGCACTCTTAGAAACCTCTGTAGCAACAGCCTTCCAAGCGGCAGCACCAAGAGCTTCAAGAGCGTGACCACCAAGAATAGTAGTCATATCAGCACGACCCTGAGCATCCTTAATAGTTACAGTAGTGCCATTTGCAAGCTTAATTTTAGAAATATCAGCCATAATAAAATCTCCTTTTCATATTCAAAAATTTAAAAACAGATTAAATTACTTAATTGTTTATTTATTAATCCCAAGGTAAATCTAATTCCAAACATTCTGTATCAGAATCATTGAGCTTAAGAGCAATGGAATTAACACCCTCGGTAATAATTTTTTGCGAAATTGTACCATCTGAATTATTTCCAGCTTCTTGATACAATTTCATGATACCCGCAATAGTATCCGTAGCTTCAGGAGCTACATTTCTAAATTCAGTACCAGTCCAAACAAAGATACTGCTATTAGAATTTTTATCAATATACAAATGGTTAATTCCCTGTTCTAACTCCTTTGTGTAAGTACTATCAGTATAGAATTTATTATTCAGGAAATAACCGTTCAAAACTACGTTGTTGCTATTATCTTGATAGGACAAAGTTTTAAAGTTGTCTACACCATTACCAACCTTAACTCTCAAACCATATTCTTCAGTATCTACAAGACACACTTCACCATTAGCAGGAATAAAACTATTCTCTACTTTTTGATAATTTACTTCTTTATCCTTACGAAGCTTAATAACAGTATTAATCACTTTTGCCATTGGTAGTCCTCCCTTCCTTAATTATTAGGCTTTAGGAGCACCGCCACCATCAATAATTAAATCGTCCAACAGAGACACCATATCCTGTTGATAAACTATCTGGTTCATTTCACCATCTTTATTGACAGTGTATGTGTTCCATTTACCATTCTCAAGTACAGATATGGTCTCACCTTCGTAGTTACCATATTTAGCAATCCAATATTGAGCTTCAGCAAAACTCTCAAATTGAGTCTTTTTTACAATGCTCTTCAAATTACCTTTTTCATCATAATAGCTCAGTTCAGCATTGTTTGCTTCACTGTTAGTCACAATCAAGCTCTCTTCGGGGATGACTTGCTGTGCAATGCTATTTTCAATTTTTGCCTTGTCTACATATGCTAATTTAAACATTAGTCATCCTCCTTCCTTAAGCTTTTGCACTTACAACATAGTAGCCATCTATGTACTTCTGTTCATAACCTTCTGCAATATATTTCTCAGGTACAACAGCACTAAACTTACCACCCTTAATAACAACTTCAGGCTCTTCGCCACCACCGTTGTGCTTAAAGTTAACTTCGCCATTGCTGTAGAATGTACCACCTTCAATGAGTAACTTACCAGAGTTCATTACATCATTCAACTTACGCATACCAATATTATAGGTTTCATCAGTAACCTTGAAATTACCACCTTTGACAACCATTTCGTAACCATTGTTGAAAATAGTACCGTAGAAGTTACCACCATTAATATAAAGCTTACCATTGTCATCATTCTTAATAACATAGAAAGCGTTAATAAATGTACCACCATTGATAGTCAATTCAGGATATTCTGCCATTTCGCCAGCTTTATAATCCTGTGCGTAATCCCAATAACCATTGGAAATCATACTCGAAATAATCCGAGGAGCTTGGAAAATACCATTGTTAATCACAGTATTACCATGGTTGACCATAGTATAATAAGAATTACCCTTCTCATCAACACTGCGAGTGTAACTACCATTCTCAATAGTTAAATTACCATTGTTATTAATAGCAGGTTTACCATTCTTGTTGCATTCAACACTACCGTTACCAGTGAGAGTTAAAGCACCATTAACATCAACATTAACAGGAGTTTTCTCGTTATCAACAATAACTGCATTGTTCATATCAAGAGTAAACTTCTTGTCAGCATTAATAACTTCATCTGCACCAAGACCACCACTCAACTTAATCGTGCCACCATCACTTACAGCCGCAATAGCTTCACTGGCAGTATTATACTTTTGTCCATTAACTTCCATGGAAGTATCAGATGCAGTATCACCATAAACCTTAATAACATCAAGGTCAGCCTTCAGAGCGTAATCTTTAGCAAGCTCTGTTTCAAGATTTTCAATCTTAGTATTAACCTTACTAATCTCAACAGTTACAAGATTATCAGTCTCTTTTTTGGTGTAATAATTACTCAGGTCAACAGCATGAAAAATCTCCCAGCTATCGCCATCCCAAATATACAATTTGCTATCTTCAGTTACTTGATAAATGTCACCAGCTTCAGCACTTTCAGGAAGTTCAGCCTTCGTAGCAACAGTACCAATAAAATGCATAGCACCTTCGTTGACACCAACATACTTAAGTTCTCCCCATGTGGAAGTGCCATCACCAATCTTAATCTGACCCTTGTTCTTACCATCAAGAGTTACACAAGGTTCACCAGCTTTAGGAATGTAAGTGTTAGCCACTGCATCCCACTGTGCCTGAAAACCACGACGCAGTTGGATGAGCGTTTGCAGCTTATTAATATCAGCCATTCTTGTCTTTACACCTCCTATTTACTTAATTAAAATGTTTTGCAAAATATTTTAATTCGCTATAATTAAATAGCTATCTATTTGAAAAAGACTCCTTAGAACCGTGGGACTCCACCACCATCTACCAAGTTATCTTCCAAATACTTATCCATATTCTTGTTTTCCCATGCTTCATTCTCTTTATTATACATGAGAATATCTTTGTTTTCTACTCCACTTTCAGATATATTTACATCTTTTAAATCTTCAAGCTTCATATCTTTTGCAGGAATTTCTTCAATTCCAGCATTTAATACACCATATAATACTCCTCTATTGTAATTAGGAGAATCAGGCGTTATCAGTGTCATTCCACTATAATCTCTTCTTACCATCGTAAATAAAACTCTCCTTTCATTTCTTTTAATAAGGAGTATTACCCAATTTCATATGTCAATATAAATTTGCCTTTGCAAACAGTGGTTATATTTCCTTTTATATCACAAAACTATACGTCGTACAAATATCCTCCGTATGTTAGAAATTTCGTATCAATTCCTTTAATTTTAATTCGCCAAACTTTCATCTTTTCTTCATCTTTTTCATTCTTAGAAGTGCTTTCAAGCTCAACAAATTCAAAATCTTTTTCGATTAAAGGAGGAGTAGCGTTATTGTACAAGGGATGCTTTCTAACTGTAAACCTTGCTTTTTCTCCTTCTCTTGGACTGTATTCCTAATTATCAGGAGTATAAATCTGTAAATCTATTGTGCAATCATCTCCACGAGTTAATGAAATTACCCCGTTATTTATTTTTAACAAAATCCTACTCCTCCTTTCTTCTTATATTAATCATTAATATCAACCAAACCTTCCACCTCTCCTATATTTAGTGGAAAGTGGATTTACCTGTCCTAATCCATTGAAAGGATTAGAACTATTACTTTTGTTTGCACTCTTTTGTTTTGCAAACATTTCTTTAAATTCCGTCCTAGGTTTTTCTTCCAACTCCAACACTTCTTTAGCGCGCAACTCCATCAAATGATTACACATCATTGCTACACAGTCAACTCGGTCATCATGCATATTTTTTTGCTTGGCGTCAGGCGAAAGTTCAAAAACAATCGTACCGTTTGGTCTTTTTTGCTTTTGCATACCAACTAACTCTTCTTTAGTTAAATCAATCTATATCAAAGAGTTCATTTCATCAAACGAAACCTTTTCATATCTTATTGAAGTTGTTCCATCAGAAGCAACTTCTTCAATTTCCATCTCGTTACGAGCATTTAAGCTCTTTGGAAACATTACTAATCCTTGGTTAATTGCAGCTTGAGTTCTTTCATAAGCTTGAACTTTATCACGTTTAAAATTGAATAACTGCAATTTTCTTATATTTGCAGGATAATCATCTGCGCGTAATTTCATATATGGGTCTTCTTCGTCTATAAGACCTAAATGACGTTTACCATCAGAACCTACCCAATCATTTAAAAGGAACTGAGAAATATCAAATCCTCCACCGCCAGCACCAGCATCAATACAGACAAGCTCAATATTATCATAATCTAAAGCACCTCTATTATAATTTATAATAAGGTCTTTTATCATTTCAATTTGCTGAGGCTTTTGAATTATTGCCTTATCACCGTTAGGTAAAAGCTCAATCAAGTTCTCACAATTGACTATTTTTAACATTAAACCCTTTTCTTTATCTCTGAACAATTCTCCTATTAAAACAATAGAATTATCTAATTTCGATGCAGGGTCGTAACAAACGATATATTTCTTCTCACCATCATTTTCGTATACTGGATAATATGCAAAGCTGTTTCGTAAAATTGTTGAGCGTTTTACAAAAACATCTTCGCCACCATCTCTATCAAAACGATTCCTGTACAAGTATTTTCAGTTGTTGGCACAGTATTCTTCATACTCTTCTTTTGTTATTTCTTTCCAATGATATCCGCCAGCTCTTTTTCTTGTTCCTTTTAAACATTTAACTATATTTGGATTATAAGAACCAGTATTAACAGCGGCGTTAGAAATTGAGGGAAAACACTCTCCTGTTTCTACACATTGGCAATAAACCTAATTATATGTATCATTCCGTGGAATTACTTTGTTCGGTCTTTGTTTTGTTTTACTATGGCTTTGACTTAATAATTCTTTAGATGAATCAGTATGAGTTTTACCCATATTACTTTCAGATATCTTCTTTTTAGTTTCTTCACTATGATGATATCCATTCTTAAGTCTTGTCTACAAAGCTTTTTGAATTGATTCTTCAGAAGGCAATCCATCTATTCCACCCTCTTTAATATTATATCCAAAATGTTTATTGTTAGACTAATATTTTTCTATCAGTTCTTTTTCCATCTAAGAAGCCTCTTCCATAGTTAAATTTTCAGCTATTACTTCATGAGAAAAACCTTCCCATCCATATTTTAATACTGCATAAGCCATAGCTGGCTAACAAAAACTTCCATCTTTCTTTTTGGTTAAATAACCATGTCCATGATGCCATCTTTCTATCACAGATGTACTTGTTATTCCAACATATTTCTTTTGATTTGCTTTATTAGTATGAATATATACTGTCCATTTTTTATCATCTTTCATTAAAAACCTCCCGCAAAAAGTATTTTTAATATATAAAGGGCTATATACATATTTTGCGGATATGCATAAAGGATGGCCTTCCCTTGTCGCCCTTAAAAACAACCTACTTCTTATATTTTCATATAAGCTTAGACTATATCATCATCTTATTAAGATGTCCCACCACTTCGGAATTATTGCTCTTAATAATCCTACTCCCTGTCACGGGATAGTCGTTGAACCTTTCTCTGTTAAAGACTTGGCTGCTGATTATCTATTATATAGTGTTTAGGATTTAACCATGCACCATGTTTTTGTTTCTTTTTACTTTCGTAACATTCGCACTTATTCTTATTTCATAATTATGCTGTAGTACAAAAACCTTTAAGAACTCCCAGCAGTTCAATGGGATGCACACACTTATCGCTAAATGTGCGGAGTATTTCTTTTCGATTTGCTCACGTTCTGCTTTGTATGGATTAGTAGCAAATGCGTTATCAACTTCATCCTAAGTAATCAGTGGCTTCATAGGCTTGCCATTCATAAAAGGATGTAATGAAAACTCACAACTAATATCACATACAAAATAATTTGGGTCTCCTAATAACATTTTTTCAAATGCCATCTTATATTGGTCAAAAAGTTCGCTATCAATACCTTCAGCAGAACTTAATAATAACTTTTTGTTCGGTAGCTGTCTTGGATATATATCCGTATTAATACCATCACCAGTAATAAAGTTTGTGTCCTGTGCAGTAAAAGGACGAGACAGGGCAAAGAATGTCCTGTCGATTTTTCCCGCTTCATCATAAACCTATTTTTAATCGACCCATTCCCAATGTAAACTATCTCCATTTTCATCTACTCCAGAAGTTTTTCTTCTTCCCCTACAACAATCTCTAATTCCACACCGAGGATTTGAGGGACAATTATGATATTTCTCTCCAGCTTCTTTAGCTGTTTCAAATATTTCTCCTGTTTCAATACAACGAACCCTTTTAGCTCTTGGATTCTTGGCTCCGTTTACATTGTAATGATTTTGGGACATTTTTTGTTTCGTTTCTTCAGAAAAAACTCTATCTTTAAATATTTCACTTAGACGTTTTTTAGTTTCCTCTGATAAATGTGTCCCTTTCATGTGATGCTAATGACTCTCATAGAACTTTTTGTTACTTTTACTTATTTTTTCTTTTTCCTCTTCTGTTTTAGCGTGATATATACCTCCATAAGTACAATTGTACCCATAGTTAGAATCTCTTGTCTGATATTTTTCTATTAAATCATATTCTAATTGACAGGCTTCTTCCATACTTAAACCAGAACTTATAATTTCATGACTAAAATTATCCCAGCCATATTTTAAAATAGCTCTTGCTATTGCTGGCTAATTGTATTCCCCATTTTTGTTCTATCTTAAATACCGCTATCCATTTTTACCCCATCTTTTATTTACGGGCTAATTAGTCATACCAATATATCGCTTCCGATTTAATTTGTTTATATGCTAATATACGGTATATTCTTTTTCGTCTATTTTACATCACTTCTTTTCAATTAATTAGACTATATCTTATTCTTATTAAAAGAATCTCCCCATTTCGGGTTTCCCCTACTCTCTTTCGAGATAGTCGTTGAGCCTTCTCCATTTTACAGGAGCTTGGTTGCTGATTGTTCATTATTACAACTTTTAGGATTTAACCATAAGCCATCTTAATTATTTTTTCTGCTTTCGCAACTTTTACGTTTATATTTTCATATTCCGCTTTAGTTAATTAAGCCTTAGAAGTTCCCAGCAGTTAAAGGAGTATTTTTTCGAACATATCACTATGAACGTCAGCGTTTTCATAAGGATTTCACTGAAATTGCTTCTTATACCTACGATGTTCTTTATTACACTATTTAACGTATTAATTGTACTACCATTATACAAGCTAACTGTATATCCACTCTTAGGGTGAGTAAACGGGTCTGCCTAAGTATTTGCTCTAATACACTCATCTAAGAACACAGAAGATGTCCCCAGCAAAGAAGCGATATTACCTTTTGCCATATCTTCCATCTTCTAAAATGTTTCTTGAGACTGACCTCCACTTGGAGCCATAATATATGTATTAGTATTTGGTAACAAAAGTGCTCTTGACATCATAAAAGGGGCAGCTAAAAACGACTTACCACTGTTACGACCCATAAGCCACACACAGTTTGCAGGACACCAACTACTCAGCAAAACATATTTTTGCATATCAGTTAACTATATTTTAAAAAAATCTTCAATAAATCTTGTAGGGTTTGCTCTTCCCCACTAAATTATCTTAGTGTATTTTTCAAAAATTTCTTTTCTTTTTGGGAGTAATTCATAACTAAAATCATTAAAAATAACATTAATCATTAATAACCACCCCAACTTCCACCATCTTCGTCATGTTCTTTATCATACTGACGTTTTTCTTCTTCCAATTTCTTTTCAGCTAATTCGCGTTTAGCCAATCTTAAATTTTCAGTGAGCGTGGCATTTTCTCTCTACAATGCAAGCAATTTTTTAAGCTAATCTTGACAAGTTTTGTACACTTCCGCTTCACTCATGCTAAGTTGATTGAAAATAGCCGCAAAACTTGCATCAGCAGCTTGATTAATACTCTTGCTAGTCTCAACATCATACATATTAAGAATAGCATTTTCATACTTCATCTCATTCATCTTAGCCATAATACCAGAGAAAGTGTTTTCACCTTTGGCTTTACTAATAGCGTAACGCTCGCCAAAGCCATTATCTCTACTAAAGCTTGTAATTGTTTCAAGTTCTTTTTTCTTCAGTTCAGATAGCGCTTTTAATTCCGAAACAGGAGCATCAGTGTCGCTTTTCTTTCTGTATTTTTCGTTTAATTCACGAATATTCTTAAAAGAAAGAACAATCTGAATAGCAGCTTGAACTTTTAATCCATCAAGCTCCATACCTTGTTCCATCATACCAAGCAAATCTTTATAAAGAATTTTTCTATCTTTTTCAACTTCAAAATAAAAGGGGTCGTAACCAACCATCTTGATAACTTGCCTTTTAGCTTCAAGGTCGGCCTTACTCCATTCTTCCTCTAAATCTTCAGGAACATTGCCTGTATTGCTGTTAATTATTTTATCAGCCTTTGAATCCCCTTGATTTTGATTTACATCAACATCGGGCGACTCCAAAAAAACTTTTCCTTTTAAAGTAGCACTGCGAGAAATAACACTCATATATTCTTCAACTATATGAGTTTTTCTATCTTTCTCCTCCATTGTTTTTTTAGCTTTAAAATAACTAACATCATCATAATATATATTAAGATAACTACAAAGCCATTTCATTGCTTTTTCGCCATCTTTGTCTGCTTTTTCATAAAACAAATATTCGTATAAATTTTTACAACAATCCATACAAATATGTGTGTGCATTTTTCCATTAGCTTCTATTCTACCCAAATTCCCCTCATTGTATGCAAGGAAATATTTATCTTGTGGCAATGCTTTTCCACAACATGAACATACATATTTATCATACAATGGAACAAACCTATTAAAATATTTTGTCCAATTCTAATAAAGTTTTTGTAAGTATTCGGGTATCTTAGGCTTACTCTTTTTCTTTTCTGTTTTTTTAGTAAGATGGGTGTTTAATTGCTCTTTAGCTGAATCGTTAGAAGTATCTATTTCATCATTTATAATTTTATCACAATCATCAATAACTTCTTGATACGCTTCTTCATATTCCAAGTATTTCTTATAATCAAGCTATCTTACACTTCCATCTTCTTCTTTATAAAAATTAATAGGGTCAAAAAAACTATTATAATCAACAGAATCTACAAGATTTGGTGTACCAAAGTCCCCAACAATTTCTTTTAGAGCCTGTTTATGCTCATCTTTTAAAGAATATTTCCAAGATTCTCCAAATTCCTCTTTTTTCCTTTGTGTCTCCATTTTCTTTTGAATGGCATCTAATCTTTTCTATTCTTTAGCAATGGCAGCTTTGGCCCTATTGTTTGTTAATTTAGCCATTTAACACACCTTCTAAACCTTTTAATTCCAAAAAATTTAATTAATCTACAATTTGAAACCAGAAGTCTCCTGCTTTCTAATCAACTGGTTGTTCTTTACTGATAGCAATATCAGGCAAATTATCCACTGTTTCCGCAATATTCTTATTATTTTCATTAATATTATTACGGAAAGTGTTGGCTAATCCAACTGTCACTTCCTTGATTAGAGTTTTAAGAGACTTTCTGCGAGCAGGTCCAGCCATAAAATTCACCATCCTTCTCTTAATAATTAATTACTTCTTAGGTTTTCCCTAAAGCAATAACAACCAAACATCTCTGTTAATTACACCATTCTATCTCAAACCATACATCTTTTGGTATTGGTTTACTACATTTTCCAGCTATTCATCGAAAATTGTGTCTGTCCCAGCATTAAACCCTAAACTATTAAAAAGAATCTTAGCCATCTTAACAGCTTCATTATTATTGTCTATGTTTAAATATGGTACTTGACCAGCCATAGTTCTAATATTGGTTTTATCAACTGGAGCTTTATAACCGATTGCAGCTTTAGCATAATTTGGTAAACCAAAACCTCTAATATATTTACCATCAATTTGCATTGTGCGACTCTTAACTTCATTGGAATAATTTCCTTCTAAAACTTTAAAGGTGTTTCCACTTACGTCACAAACCATGCCAACATGGTCAGCTTCTCCAGTACATTCTCCAACTCCGTTATCTTGCCAATCGTAAAAACACAAATCTCCAATTTGAGGTTTATAACCATCTCTTTCTTCCCATCTTCCATTCTTTTGATAGAGAGCTATCATTCTATTACAACTACATTCAGGATAAATATATTCTGTCAAATTTAATCTCTCTCCAAGAGCAGAAACGGTAGCTGCACACCAAGGTTCTGTATACAGCATCATATGATTTGCTGGTAATGGAGTTATCCTATTATAAATATCAATAATCCATTTATGTTTACCATTGGCCACGCTAAAACCAACCCAACGATAAAACCATTCAACCGTCGTTTTTCTCAACTGCTATTCCGTCATCGTTAATTTCTCCTTGCCAAACTTCATTTCTTTTATTTTTGAGTTCAGCTTGTCGTTTCATCCATTCTTTGTGCTCTTTTGCATGTTGCAAACGAGCAGCTTGCCTTTCCTTGACTTTTTCAGGGTCGGCTAAATATGGTTTCCAGTTTTTTTGAAAATCTTCGTGAGTTTGCCACCATTCAGCTTTCATGTCTTCTAAAATATCTTCAAATGGTCGCTCAATCAAATCTTCCTCAGCAACTCCATTTTCTCTTTGCTTTTCTAAATCCATTTGCCTCATTAAAGCATGACGAGCTTCTTGATGTTTAATCCTTTTTCTTTCATTGCTCGCCTCTCTTGCTTTTTGATGGGGAGATTGAGGACCTTTTTTCTCTTCATCTGCTTTTTGGCATAACTCCTGAATTTTTTCTTCTGGTAAACCTTCGTATTCTGGAATTTCAGGGTCTCCAACATCTTGTCTATACTTCCTAGCTAACGAAGTATATCTATTTTCAGGCCAAGCAAAGAATTCATTTGCATAAACTCTATCACAATTTTTAGCCTCTCTACTAAACTTAATCATTGGATATCCTAAAAATGCAGAAGACCAAGCTTTTTGTTTTCTAATTTCAGGAAGCATCGAAACATATCCTGTAATTTTATGAGATGGTTTGGTAGTCCCATAAATAGAACCAAACACAAAATCAAGCTAATCTTCCATTGCAATGGTATCAAGAATTTTGTATTCTAAAGATTCAATTACATTAGAAACAGTTTCTTTATCATACCCTGTTTCCTCCATAATTGCTTTAATCAATCTAAATCTTGTCATTGTATCACCTATATAAAAAGCCCCAAGCCACCATAAGATGACTTGGAGCTATTTTTTAGTTTATACAGATTTCTTTATCCAAAAGAAACCTACTTTGTAAATTATTCCTTCTATTAAGCCTTTGCTACAGAAGAAAACTTAGCATAAGGAACACCGTCACGAGCGGGAATATCAATAGCCTCACCCGTTGCAGGATTGTGACCCTTACGAGCATCACGATGCTTACCACCAATGGTAACTACAGAACCAACCTTGACGGAATCATTCTTAGCAATCACATCGAGCAGAACATCACTCATACCCTTGATGACAGCCTCAATATCCTTCTTGGAAACATCTGCACAAGCTTCAGTGTCCTTAATAGCAGCAATAAATTCATTCTTAACCATAATATTAAATACTCCTTTAAATCTTTTAAATTTTATTTTTTAAAATTACCTTTTAAAACCTTTATTTATCAAGGTTTCCCCTTGACTTACTTTATATATAACACAATTTTGTATTCTTGTCAAGAGTTTTTGAAAGTTTTTTCTAAAATTTTAGAAAATGTTTCTATTATTCCTCAGTATGAGATTCAACAATCTTAAGGGATTTGTAACCACCCCTAGACTTGTTGTTACTCCAAATACCGAGTTCAAGCATAATCTTAGAAATTTTCTTGCAACGATAAACACCGTATGAATCTTGGAAGCAAATAGCGTTGACTTTATATTCGCCCCAGCGCTGAGTATTTGCATCATTCAAAATCTTCTTTTCAACAAGCTTATTATACTGATTAACACTAATTCTCTGAAGATTCAAATCATCATACTTACCCAAGAAAAGCATAATTTCAGGTTCTTCAGCAACATAAATTGTCTTGTCACGACCTACATGTTCTCTATTAGTAACAGTATAATTTGCATCCTGTGGATTCAAACCAACCTGTCTACTCTTAAGAAGACCAACTCTCTCTAATTCCTTACGCTCGTATTTAGAAACCTTAATCATAAATTAATCAATCCTTTTTATTTTTAAATTTGGAAGGAGCGTTTCTATTCTTCCTTCCACCTACGCAGACATTATTTTTTTAAAAAGTTGCCGTTTTTGCCTTGTTTTATATATCAAAATCAGCATCGGGGTTTTTCGGCTTATTTTTCTCTTTATGCTTTTTTTGATATAAATTTTTCAAATCTTGAACATGGCGACTTTCACAAGTTGCACATCTTTTGTGAATTCTGTGAGTTACACTGTTATATTCAATTTTTTTACCACAGTCAAGACAAAAATAAGCATCTTTTTTACCATTGCGAACCAATTTTGCACAATTATCACAATATTTTTTTGGCGCTCCCCCTTTTTTATTTTTCGGAGGAAGAGGCACTAATTTCCGACATTTTTGGCATCTAAAAGTTCCGAATTTCCTCATTTCGAGCCATTTTCCGCACAAATAGAGGTCATTCCGACCCAATAAAATTACCTTTTCATCTTTCTCCGCTTCTTTGAAATCTTCTTTGTCCATAAATATAGGAGTCACTCCAAGTCCATGATTTATATCTATGAATCCTAAATCAAATAATACGTTTCTTTCTTTCGTGAGAGAAAAACTTGGCTTTAAATCAGCATCATTTCTTAACTTCTTATTATATTTCTCAAGATAATGTATATTAGGTCTACTTAAATAGTTTTCCTAAATTTTTGTCCATACGTATAAAGTAAATAAATATTTAGCTCGTGCCATTGTAATTGGATGATTCTTTACACTAACATTTTTACGCCTTGATTTAATATCTTTTACTTCTTCGTCTGTTATATAATATGTATCAAGATTTAAAAACCAGTTTAACACCGCTTCAGGAATTTTTATCTCTTTTATTTTCCTAAGCTAAGATGATTCTTTTGGATTATCAGGGTCAACCTTCCAATTCTTCCAAGTTGTATCTACCAACTTATTAACTCTATTAAAAGTTACATTAGGGTCATAAGTTGGTACATACTTTTTGCACTTTTCTTTAATCGTTTCTTTAACCCATGCTTTATTCCAAGAGGGCTAATTTCCAAGCGCATATTCTGTCTTAAAATATTTTACCAATAAAGTAGCATCTCTCTACCACTTTTGGGAAAAACCATTCTAAAGAACTTCTTGAATATAACCCTCTTCATCATAAATGTCAATCATAAAAAGATTCCTCCTTTATACCTTTTTCCTCTTCTTCAATTTCCTCTTCATGACTTACAAGCACTCTTTCAATAGAATACTTCTCATATAAAAACTCTAAAGAACCATTAGGATTCTTTTGAGGAAAATAATAAACAGAGGTCTTTTTTCTTATATTCTCGTATATTTGTCTTCCAACTAAAGCCCAAAGAATATTCTTATTATAAGACTGTTTATCAACATAAAATAAATATATTAAATGGTTTGCTAATTGTTCTTCATTAGAACAAATGTTAGTTAATAAATCTTGTCTTAAAATATTATATTCTAAATCTCTATCAAGAACCTTGCTTGGATTTACTGTCTTACTTGTAAATGCTCCATCAAGAGCTTTTTCTGTTCTTTTAGCTGCCCATTCCTTAATTCTGCTTGATACTAAATCGTTAATTTGTTCATATATCTTTTTATTGATTACAAAACCATCAGACATTAAAATATGATAATCAAAGTTTTGAGAAGAACGGACTTTTTCTCTAATATGGAAATCAACATTTTCAATATATTTACAAATTTGATTCATCACACAATCAGAATCAACCACAGGAAGAAAATGTTTATAACATCTAATAAATTCTTTTTGACTTTCATTTAATAAATTCTCATCTTTGGCTAATAACTCTTTTAAAGAGCAAGCAAATCTAAGCTGACAATCTTGGTCATTTTTCTTAACAAATTCGTTGTATTCTTTACTTAAAGTATTATATTTGTATCTGAAAAAATAAGGCTTTTTATCAGCTAAGAGAGAATTAAGAAATTCTTTTCTTTTAATTTCTTCTGGAGAATCTTCTGGATTTATATGTTGATATTGTTTCCAAATTGTTGCTTCTGCTTTAACATTTTCACCAATCTTAGTTTTATCTATCTGTCTCGACTGAGCAGCGCAACATGACCTAACTCTGTCTTGTAGTAATTTTTCTTCTTTGCTGCCTTTTTCAAACAAAGGTAACATACCAACAAATGTAGAACAAATATTAGTAATTTGACCAATCCTTGTACCAAAACTGAATGTATCAGTATTATACAAATCCAAATCAGTCATTTCTCTCGCTGGCTTTTTATGAGGCTTTTTAGCATTATAAGTTACTACTCTTTGGTCAGGATAAACACCATTAATAAAATTTGGATTATCACAAGTAAATATAATGTCATAGTCATAGTCACTTCCTGCCCAATGCATTGTATGTGCATCGTGACAATTAACAATTACTCCACTATAACTATACTTGTACCACTTTTTCATTTCTTCTGTATTCTTTAACTCAACAGGATAATGCTCACTAAAATGAGTAAGAGGACTACGCATAGTATCTACTTTAGTAACGTTTCTCTCATTCCAAAATTGCGAATACATCTCTCCTGCATTTAACAAACCAGTTACTTTTTGACCAGTAGCAGCTTGCATAAAAGCATACCCATCAACTACAATACATTGAAAATTACCATGAACCATAATTTTTCCAAGACAAGCAAGTTCAATTTTTCTAATAATAAAATCTCTTACTTTTTCTTTAGAATATTTATCATATAACAAAGAATTGTTTAAAACAAGAGACTTTAACCAATAATTGTCGCTTGATTTCATATAATTTTCAATATTATCTTGAGTCAAATTTTCACCAAGAAGAAATAATAAAGTGTAATAAATATTATCATAACTTACACCTTGAATATAATCAACTGTTGGTTTACAAACATCTTTTACCATTTCTGGCGTAAGATTTAAAGTTTGTAAAAATTGATAATTTGCTGTATTTACTTCTTTATCCTGTTTAGGAGCATATTTGGTTACTCCCCAAATGATACCATTCTTTTGACAGTTTTCTTCAAAACTTTCTTGAGAATCCCAAGCACTCCAAAGTTTTGCCATACCTTCTGTAAGAATAACATCAATATTTCTTACATCTATATAGTTGCCGTAAACATCTTTAATTAAATAATTCTCGTTGTTAAGTTCTTTACACCAGTCAACAAAATCAAATTCATTTACAGCCCCTTTTGTGAAAGCACAGCGGATACAAAATTGACAAGGAGTATAATCTTCTCCAAGGTCTTTTCCCCATTGTTCAGCCATTTGAGGACTAATTAAACCAGAACCATCGACCATATTAAATTCAACGTCTACTGTTCTTTCTTCGACAATATCATCTTGGTCTTCTGGTTGTTCAATCACAAAATCAACATCAACAGGTCTTACTTCTGAATAATCTGGAATTATACAAAATCTTGGCTTGGTAACTTCTTTTGTTGCACTCGAATATAAACCAAAATATGCATTATACTTACTAGGAGCGATTTTGTAATCATCCATATTACGTCCATTATCAAGCCTTCTCTTTAATTCTGGCAAAATAGTTTCTTCACAAAAAACTACTGTACTTACTCGTGCTTGAGATGCTGAACAAGATAAACGTTTGTAATGATACGTTACTTTCTCATAACCAACAACTATATCTTCATTTAAACCATCTTTGTTTTTAACAATTTTAATAATAGGCTTTCCACAATCAATAGTAAAAGAAAAACCATTTTCATAGATGTCTCGATAAGATTTGACATTTTCCATGCTTACAGTAATATACTGTGGTATAAACATCATGTTGTAGATTTTTCTTTGTAACTCTTTAATTCTATCCCTATTATTCTTGCTGTTTTTTCCTTTTTTTAATTTATCTCTTTCAGAGTACCATTCCTCAAGCTGGACTCTATCAATCTTCTAACCAGTTATATCACGAATACTCTTTAGCATTTGACTATCTGCTAAAGAAACAATTAGATTACTCTTTAAACAATCTTGAAAACTAATGTCTAAATTATAGCCGTTTTCTTTGATTAATGCACTATTAAGCTTAACGGTGTAAAATAAACGCACTTAGTTACCTTCCTTCGCTGGAATTTTAAATAATTTGACTAACCTCGGTAATCATATCCATAATATCAAAACCATCAAGGTCAATATCTTCAGTATCTAATTTTGTTATAAATTCTAAAATTTCAAAAACTTGTGAAATATTATCTACAATATATAAATTTTCAAGATTTTCTGTCTCAACTTTAGGTCGATTAAATCTTGTCTCTTTACCATTCCTTACAAGAATCTTTAAATCTGCATCAGTTCTATTAAGAAAATTATAATTATCATCAATTTGAATCCGTCCTAACATATGAACATCTTCTTTCTTCTCTCCATGACCTAATCCAAAATACCGCCATTTCGATTCATTACGTTTAAAAAACGGAATTTTATTTAAATAATCAAGTTTCTTCTGTAGTGATTCTTTTGAGCCTTTGGTAAGTAATATCCAATTATATTGTTGCCAAATTCCTTGTTCATCTTCTTCGGAATCTTCTAAAGCTTTCATTAATATTTTATTAGGCTTTACTGATGACCAAAATTCTTCTGACTCGTAAATTTCACTAACTTGTTCTTTAGTTAAATTTCTATAAATACTTTTGTATCCCCAGTCAACCAAATCATCTAAAGTCTTATTTAACTTATAACGCTAATTTAAAATAGCTATTACTGCCACTGAACTATCTAACAAAACATCATCTACATCTAAAAAAATTGTCCTTTTATTAAGGTCTATATCTATATTTTTTACAATCTCCATCGGTTGCTTTAATGTATTCATCTATGCTTTTGTATTGCTTTTTTGCTTAAGAATTATACATTGTTGTACCTCTCTTTCTATATTTTTTATTGGACGAATTCACAATTCTCATTGGTATTCATCCGCTTTTCTTTCATGTCTGAATTGTAACACATGTTTCTATTTCTGTCAACCATTTCCGAAAATTTTTTAATGATGTTCATAAGCCCCTTGACTTTTCTATGTTTTGTATGCTATACTTCCATCAGGAAAGATGTTCAAAATTAAAAATGTCAATTCTACTCATACAAAATTTTTTCGATGTCATTAGTTTTGTAAATGGTACTCATACATTTCTATATTTTTAAAAAATACTTCAAACACCAGTGATTTTAAGGACTTTTTTGCCGTCCTTAGTGACTTACAGAATATAGACTAAATAATATAAAAGAAAGACTATACACCCGCGCATTATCATGCTTGGGTGTTCAATGCACCTTTTTCTTTATTATTTCTATATTTTAAAAGAGTTTTTAAAAGAAAAGACTTGACAAAATTAAAAATATATGTTATTTTATTTTTGAAAAATTGAATTGACCTATAAAGGTGTGACTATAATTTGGAAGAAACTAATCAAAATCAAATCAATTCTTTATTTATTAAAATTCCAAATGGTGTAATTGAACTTTCTAATACTGTTAATTCATATACTTGTCTTACTTATTTATTCTTAGCTATTAATAAGAATATGCTTGGAAAAGTAAATAGTAGCGTTCTGTTTTTGGAAGAATGTTATATAGATGATAGTATAGAAAATCAAAAGACTAAAGCTTCTAAAATTAGTAAAATACTTTCTTGCTTGTATTTACTTTCTAATACTATAGTAAATGACAAAAAAGAAATTATATGTGATTCTATTATTGATATTCCTAAATATGGAGATTACTTTAATCATTGTGAATTTCAAGTAAAAGAAGCTATAGAATTAATAGAAAAAGAAAAACAAAAACTCTTAACAAAATATCAAAGATTTCCTCAATATATGCTTTCTATAAAAGTAGATAATGATGACATTAATGGTAAATTTACTATTCTTACTATTGAAGACTATTTAACTATTATGTCTTATTGCTTAAAAAAAAATCATAAAGAAAAATTAAAAATTGATAGCTTGCTTAATACTTATCTTTTAATTAAAATGAAAGTAAATAGAAATCAAGCCCTTAATAAAGCTTTTCCTCATGGCTGGGAAAATAAAGAATATATTGCTTTAACTAAACTTGAACAAATAAGTTCATTATCTTCTGTTACTTTAAGAAAATATCTTAACGCTTTATTAGAAATGAACTTTATTGAAAAATGCATCGTTAAGAAAAAAGTTGTTTTTAGGCTTAAATAATTTATAAATATTGAATTTAAAATCAAATTAAAAAATACTTAAATAGAGGTAAAAATTAATTATGACTTGCATCGTTGGTTTTACGGATAAGAAAAATAATGTCACTTGGATTGGTGCAGACAGTCTTGGTAGTAATGGCTATACTCAGGATGTCGAATCTAATCCTAAAGTATTTAGAAATACTACTTTGAAAAATGTTGTTATGGGTAGTACTTCTACTTTTAGACATATTGATTTGCTTAAATACAGTAAAACTTTATTCCCTGAGATTGATAAATATAAAATTCCTTCTGGTGAAACTAAAGTAAATCATGAATATATGGTTACTACTTTTGTTCCTAATATTATCACTCTTTTTGAAAATGGTATTAAAGATAGTGGAGATAAGGGTGGTAATTTCTTAGTTGGTATTGATGGAAAACTTTATGAAATTCAGAATGATTATTCTGTTCTTGAACCTTTAGCTGGTTATTCTGCTGTCGGTTGTGGTGAGGTAACTGCTAAAGGAAGTCTTTATGCTACTACTAAATATATGAAAGATTTTACTCCTGAACAACATATTCTTACTGCTCTTGAAGCTGCTGAAAAGAATTGTTGCGGTGTCCAAAGACCTTTTGTTATTCTTAATACTAAGAGTGAAGATATTATTATTGTTGGACTTGATGGTAAGAGAGAAATTATTAAGAAAGATAATAATAACAATAATTTTTCTTCTACATCTTCTGAAAACAATACATCTTCATCATTGTCCACTTCTAATAAGAAGAAATCATCTAAGAGACATCGTTCCAGATGAGGATGTTCCACCAGTGGCACAGTAGTTCAAAGGTTGACAAACCTTTGGCAAGGTTTGAAAAGTTCGAAGAACTTTAATTTTGTAAGGAGAAAAATTATGTCTTATTTTAAAGTTTATATTATAAATGGTTCGGGTGGGTCTGGTAAAGATACTTTTTGTAATTTAGTTTGGACAGCTATGGATAATTTTGACCCCCATTGTCTTGTTCATAAATATTACACTTCTGCTCCCGCTAAAAAATGGGCTTCTTTAATGGGTTGGGATGAAGAAACTAAGCGACCTATGGATAGACGATTCCTTTGTGAATTAAAAGATATGCTTGATTATTGGGATAATGTAACTTATAAATATCTCAAAGAAAAAATTGAAGGAGTATTATACAATTATACCACCTTTGATAGAAAAATTTTATTTTTACATGCAAGAGAAGATAAAGATATTACATGGATTAAAGAATATTGTTGTAAAAAAGGAATTTATTGTAAAACAATTAAAGTCAATAGAAAAGTTTTAAATGAAAATAGTAAATATGGTAATCATGCTGATGATGATGTAAGTAAGTCAGGAATTGCTTATGATTACGTTATTGACAATAATGGAACAAAAGTTGATTTGACAAAAGAAGTCTATAATAATTTTATCTATAAAGAGGATTTATTTCAATGAAAAATGAAAATAAAACTAAATACAAAGCTAATGGTAAACCTTATTTAGTTATGTCTGAAAAAAGCAACTTTGGCAAGAAAATTAAATATTATTATGGATTGCATGATGTAAAACAATTAGATAATATTCCTACTAATGAATTAGAGAATGGCGATATTGCTGTTGTTAAAAATGATGATAATGGAAAATATTATAAATTCATTTGGGTAAGTGATATTGATTGGCAATATGAAAATTGGGTTTCTTGTGGGGAGCTTGATTGGAAATCTAAAAAAATCGAAAGTGAGACTGAAAATATGATTGAAGAAAATAAAGAAAAACTTATTCCTTTTCATGAAATGACTTGTGAACAAATGAAAAAGCAGTATCCTAATCTTAACATGTTATATGAATATTGTTGGGTAAAAGAATTATATTTGATTTTGGATTACTGTGATATCAAATTTACTTCTAAAAGCGAAACTAATCGTGAAGCAACAATTGTTATTAATTTTAAAAGTAATCTTATGAATAGTAATGAAAGTGTAACTATTTCGGCTAATATTTGGGGAAACTATGACAGAGAAGTAGGTAAGAAGGTTTATTATACTGACATCTTTGTGGAAGAAATTCATGGTAACTGTACTTTAGCCATGCTTAGATTAATTGATGCTACTTGTGATACGCTTGAAAAAATGTTGAAAAATCTTAACTTGGATAATACCTATGGTGGAGATTATGCCAGAATTTACCACATCTTTGATAGTTTTAAGTTGTATCAGAATAGTGAACATAGTGATGATAATAGTTGTGACTGTGATGAAGAAGGTATGTAACAATGAACATTATTAAGAAGCGCTACGCTATTAAGCAATGTCAAAAACTTGATAAATTAATTTCTATTCAAGAAGATATTTGTAAAGCTTTGGAAATTGGATATAATCTCTGTGTTGATTTTGATTGTATCATTCATCAGGCAAAAGTTTATCTTAAAAATGATAAACATATTCAAGATGTTGGTTATTTGAATGAAAAATATACAGGTGATAAACTGGAAGCTGTTCGTGAAATTCGAATTGGATGGGATTGTTATAAAAAAGACCATGAAAATGATGTAGTTGTTTTTGATGGCAAGAAAATTCTTGGTGTCGAAAATGATAGTTATATAACTTGGGATGATATTGATGAAAATTTTCAATTTTTCTGGAAAGATTACGAAGATTATAAGATTAAAGCTAACAAAATTATCGCTTCTTTTGAAAATAGAGAATATGATTTTGCCAATTTACATTGTGTTGAAGATTTAATTTTAGAATATGATTTTCGTTTTAATTGTAAATGTCTTTCTACAAGAATTACTGAACATTTGTGTATGATTCGTAGTTTTAAGTTTGCTCAGGATGTTATTAGTGAAGGTCATTGGATTAAAAATCAGTGGAGTAAGAATAGTCGAATTTTGAGTGAGAAAGAAAAGAATAATCTTGGTATGAATGATATCACTGATAAAATTGGGAATAACGTTGAAAAGATTAGAGAAAAAAGAAATACTGATAGCGTATAGAAAATAAATAGTGTAAATGTTAAGTGGTATAAGGATAATGGTGATGATACTATGGATTGGGTTGATTGTCCTGTAATTTTTACTGATGGAAATAATAATGAGACAACTGAAGAATAATTTGGGTTGAATTATAAATAAATATAATTAAAATTTCTTTCTATTTTTGATTTTAGATGCTATAATGAGTAATTTGATGGGTAAATGATGAAATTAAAATTAGAAAGAAATCTTATTATAATTTATTTATAATTGTATAGTAGTGAGGAGAACATAAACTATGAATGATACCATTAAGAGATACTTTGAACTTAAAGCCAGAAATGATAATAAACCTTTTATGCAGATTTTGAATTATGCTTATCAGAATGGTAAGATTACTGATGATGAAGCTTTGTTGTTCTGTAGTAACGGTTGGAAAAAGATGCATGGTTTTAATATGAGACGTGTTGGAAAGATTGAATATAATGGAAAGGGTACGAGATATAAGCATTTTTTATGGAGTGACAAAGTAAGTTTTGTTATTAATGGAAAAGTAATGAGCGTAATGAAAGAATATGTTGAGAAGGAAAGAAATGGTGTTGGATTGAGTGAAAAGGATATTGGAAGTAAGAGATGGGATTGGGCATTTTGGAATGATTTACTGAATGTTATGGATGATGGACATGTGTAAGAGATAACATGGGTAAGAGATAACACGTGTAATAGATAAGTAGAAGTATAATTTAAGGATAGAGGCTGTGATGGCTTCTATCCTTTTTTTATTTTTTTATTTTTTGATTAATTGCGTGCAAATTTACGACTTTTCTCTGATATATGGT
>OQVS01000288.1_pt1 | contig 33107 bp, 16 predicted proteins | sample 1691601 | NCBI WGS metagenome assembly OQVS01 (sample SAMN03418268, study PRJEB22391) | human gut metagenome | biome: human-gut; feature: organic feature; material: feces | host: Homo sapiens | place: Tanzania | collected 2013-01 | reverse complement strand
ATGATTTATAAAGAAGTTATAGAACCATTAAAAAAAATAAAAGAAAATAAATCAGACGAAGAGCAGGAAAAGAGGGACATAAGACAGAGATGGAGATTTCTCAGGATGAACTTACTCTCGACTTTATCCTTGACGAACGAGCAAGAGAACTTGGCGGAGAACAACAACGCTGGTACGACCTGAAAAGAACAGGCAAATTGCTTGAGCGTGTACAAAAGTACAATCCTGATGCTAAAGCAAACATAAAGGATTATCATATTCTACGCCCTATTCCTCAGACACAAACGGCAATAAGTGCTGTGGCTTTTAAGCCGTCCAGCACCATTTTGTAGCCATTGTATGTGATAAATTGTTCTACAAACGATTCCCACATGATTATTTGTTGAGTTTGCTTGCGATTGACTTCGCTGGCATTTGGTCAACTACCACGATGTCGATTTTTCCGTTGAGCATATCCTTAACGGCAAGTCCTGCATTGTCATATCCGACAGCAGTAATATTGCTATAACCATCAAAGCCCCAAGACTCATCACCCTTAACATAGTATTCACCAGTTGTTCCGTTTTGGAAACCTGCCTTTTTGTCAGTCAAGCTTTTGAGAACTTTTTCTACATCTTGTACAGTTTTGCACTCATCGAATGTTGTGTTATCAGCCTTTACAATAAGTTGTTGTGATGCTTGGTAGTATGTCTTGGTGAAGTCAACGCTTTCCGCACGTTTTGGAGTAACTGTAAGTCCTGCGATTGCCATATCTGCTAGTCCTGCACCTACTGAAGTAACTACTGCGTCGAATTGCATATTGTCAATAACAAGTTCTTTTCCTAGCTTGTCAGCAATAGCCTTTGCAATTTCAATGTCGATACCAGCGAATTTGTCACCCATCATATATTCGAATGGCGCGAATTCTGCATTGGTAGCTACAACAAGTTGTTTTTTGTTGCTGTCTTTCTTGGCAGATACAATTCCCTCAACCTTATCGCCTGCAAAATACTTTTGCATAATAGCGTCAACTGTTCCGTCAGCTTTGAGAGCGTCCATAGCCTCGTTGATTTGTCCTAGAAGTTCTGTATTGCCCTTCTTAACTCCGATAGCATATTCTTCTTCTGTAAGTTGGATTTCTACAACCTTAACTTTGCTAGTATCCTTATTACATGCCATCATGCCGATTGCACTTACGACAATCATTGCCACAATCAAAATAGATAGTATTGTCTTTTTCATAACTCAAACTCCTTGCGTTTTGTTTTTGTTTATGTCTACATTTTAGCTATGTCAACACATATTTTCAACTTTTTTACAAAAAAAATTCAAAATTGTATTTTTATTCATTATTTTAGATATTTTGCATATTTATGCAAGAATAAATGTATATTTTGCTGTTTATGTTAGTTTTATGCAATTTTCATAGTGCAAAAATATAAGAAAAAAGTGACTATTCTTTGCAATAATCACTTTTTGAAAAATTTTTTAGTTTTTGTTCTTTATCTAATATGCTAGATATTTACTTTATTATATTGCTTGGTTTATGCAAACTGCGTTTTTGCAACTCGGCAGATTTCCCTTTATATATTTGGAATATACACTTATTTTTTTACATATACTCGCACTTCATAAGGTCTTAGGATATGTTTTCCGCCCTCGTCGTGAGTTTTGTCATAGTTGTGAATAAACAATTCGCCGTCTTTGGTGTTCATAGTGCACATTGGGTCAATCTCCACCGCCCTTGCTTGATAGTTGGCCTCGACATAGACGTATCTATCGCCAAGTTTGCGGGCAAATACATACACGTGATTGGACTTTGGATAATACTCTATCCACTCGCCATCGGCAATAATATCAAGAATTTGTCTACGCTTGACTATCAAGTCTTTGTAATAATTGAAAATAGAAAACTCGCTTGCTCTATCTTTTTCCGCATTGATTTGTGTATAGTTCGGATTGAGTTTCATCCAAGGCGTAACGCTCGAAAATCCAGCATTTTCGCCCGCTGTCCACTGCATTGGAGTACGAGCATTGTCACGAGCCTTTTTGGCAAGAATTTTCATACCAAGCTTTTTGATACAACGATGGCGATTGAGCATTTTGATGACGTTGACGGACATAATATCCTTGTATTCGTCCTCGGCAAACTCGCACGAAGTCATACCAAACTCTTGCCCTTGATAAATGTATGGCGTGCCTCTCAACATAAAAGTGACTGTCGCCAGCATTGTTGCGCCGTATTTGCGATAGCTCTCTGAGCCGTCCACATATCTAGGAATACTGCGTGGCTGGTCGTGATTTTCGAGATAGTTGGATATCCACACACTCTTTGGCACTTGTTGGTATTTGGACAAAATTTTCTTGAATTTGGACAGTTTGAATGGAGCAATCATATCCACGAACATATGCTCAAAAGTGAACAATGTATCAAGGAGCGGTTTGTTCTCATCGGCAATGATGATAGCTCTGTCATAGTCCACGCCTGCACACTCGCCCACGATGAGAGAGTCATACTTCGACCAAGATTTTTCGTTGATTTCGGCTATGTACTTTTCCCAATTTTCGCCAATGCAATAGTGCTCTATACCCCTGAGCGGATTGAATGGATTTTTGCCGTCCGGCAAGCCGTGATTTTTGCTGATATACGTGATGACGTCACAACGAAAACCATCTACGCCCTTGTCGAACCAATAGTTGCAAATGTCCACAATCTCTTGTCTGACCTTGGGATTGTCCCAATTTAGGTCGGGTTGCTTTTTGGAAAACAAGTGCAAATAATATTGTCCGCTCGCCTCGTCATATTCCCAAGCATTGCCAAGGAAATTGCCACGCCAGTTGTTGGGCGGTTTTTTGCCACCTAGTTTGCCATCCCGCCAAATATAATAATCTCTGTACGGATTGTCCTTGGACGACTTGGACTGCTTGAACCACTTGTGTTCGTCCGAGCTGTGATTGACAACCAAGTCCATAACAAGTTTGATACCACGCTCGTGCATACCGTCTATCATCTCTTGCCAGTCTTCTAGCGTGCCGAACTCGTCCATAATATCTCGATAGTCGCTGATATCATAGCCGTTGTCATCATTGGGCGACTTGTAACAAGGTGACAACCACACTGCGTCCACACCCAACTCTTTCAAGTAGTCAAGTTTGGATATAATGCCCTTGATATCGCCCACGCCATCGCCGTTGCCATCACAAAAACTGCGTGGATAAATTTGATAAATTACCGCATCTTTGTACCATCTTGTTTTCATAATTCCCCCTTTGATTTATATCTCGCCCTTGTCGGTCTGCAACTTGTACTTTGTACTGCACAAAGTCAAGCCGTCCACTTGGCGAGCACCTGCTTTGTAAAGCATTTTGCACACTTCGCTCATCGTCGCACCCGTGGTCAAAACGTCATCGACCACCAGCACCTTTTTGCCTTTGACAGCACTCTTGTCTACCACTTTGTAGACGCCAATTACATTTTGTTCTCGCTCGTTGCCTTTTAGCTTGGCTTGCTCTATGTTGTGTTTGATTTTGCGGATACAATCGCCCACATAGTCAAGTCTAAGCTCTTGGGCAATATGCTTGGCAATGAGTTCGGATTGGTTGTAACCACGCACCTTTCGTCTTTCGTCAGAAATGGGCACACAAACTACCACTTGGCTGTCATAGCCCTCATCTAGGAATTTGTCAATCATCATATTGGCAAGGTATGGCACGGGGTATTTTTTGTTACCGAATTTGATACGATGAACAAGCGTTTTGCCTATATCGTCATACACACAGCACGAGCGTACTTTGTTGAAATGCCTGTCTTTGTTTTGGCATACCAAGCAATAATCCGCCTCGGTATTTTCGTATCTGCCACACTTCAAACAAATATCGTCATTCAATGTTTGGAGCTTGGACAAACAATCGGGACAAAGTCCATATCTGGTAGGTTTGTCGAGCTCTTTGTCACAACAAATGCAATTGAATTTGTCCACAAAAAAGTTCTCTTTTATTCTTTTGAAAAGCTTTTTTATCTTGTCTTTCCAGTCGCTCACAAGCCCACCCTAACTATTTTATTCCAATTAAATTATACCACAACCGCCAAGATTTGCAATACATAATCAAAATTGGGTAGTTTGTTTGACAAAAATTCTTTATATATATAAAATAGGTTTATGAGTATTTTAACAATCAAAGGTCTAACACACGTTTTTGACTCCAAAGTCCTATTCGAAAATGCCGATCTCACCATCAACAACGGCGAACATATCGGAATAGTAGGTCTAAATGGAGCTGGCAAGTCCACTTTTATGAATATCATCTCGGGCAGACTTTCCCAAGATGCAGGCGAAATCAAATGGCTCAATGGAATCCGTTGGGGCTATCTTGACCAACACGCCAATATTGACAGAAGTCAAACGGTTATGGAATATCTCCAATCGGCTTTTACCTATCTGTATGAGGCGAACGAACAGCTCGAACAAATGTATACCGATATGTCCACCGAAGAAGACCCTGACAAGCTGGATATGCTTATCAACCGCTCTTCCAAAATGCAAGAATACTTGGACAACGAAGGTTTCTATGACTTGGATAGCAAAATCAAAAAGGTTGCGGGCGGATTGGGCGTGCAAAACTTTGGCTATGATACAATCATATCCAAACTCAGTGGCGGTCAACGTGCCAAACTTATGCTTGCCAAACTCTTGCTCGAAGACTTGGACGTTATGCTCCTAGACGAGCCAACCAACTTCCTTGACATTGAACATATCGAATGGTTGCGCAAGTTCTTGGACGGCTTCAAGAAAACGTTTATACTCATCTCGCACGATACAACTTTCTTGAACGACGTGTGCAAAATCATTGTCAATATCGAGAATGGTATGATCAAAAAGTATTGGGGCAACTACAACGAGTTCTTGGCGCAACACGAACAAAACGCAAAACAATATGCCGACAGCTATGAACGCCAACAGCGTGAAATCAAGAAAATGGAAGACTACATTGCCCGCAACAAAGCTCGTGCTGCGACAGCGGGTATGGCGAATTCTCGCAAAAAGATGCTCGACCGCATCGAGGTTATGCAAAAGCCTGTGTCTGTCGAAAAGCCAACTTTCACGTTCCCTTATACCCTTGCCGTGTCCAAACATATGCTCCAAGTAGACAATTTGGAAATCGGCTATGAGGGCAAAGCAATCTTGCCACCTATCTCCTTCGAGATTGCCAGCGATACCAAGCTGTGGATTCGTGGTACGAACGGACTGGGCAAAACCACCTTGCTCAAAACAATTATGCGCAAGCTCCCAGCCATCAGCGGAAAATTCTCTTTCCACCCCAACTGCAAAATCAACTACATTGAGCAAGATTTGCAATTCCGCACAATGGAGTACAACGCAATTACCTTTATGAACGAAACATATCCAAAAATGTCACAAAAGGAAATTCGTACCCAACTTGCCAAAGTAGGACTCAAAGCCGAACTCACTACCAAAGCAATCGGCTCGCTATCAGGTGGCGAACAAGTCAAAATCAAGCTGTGCGCGCTCATGCAAAAAGAAAGCAATTTGCTCATTCTCGACGAGCCGACCAACCACCTAGATGTCAACTCCAAAGAAGCCTTGTTCGAAGCTTTGGCAGACTACCCCGGCGCTATCATCTTGGTCAGCCACGAACCTATGTATGCAGAAAGACTCTGCAACGATATATTCGATATAGAATTCTAACAAAAAAGCTCCCCTTGGGGAGCTTGATTTTTTGATAATTGCTTGGATTAAGCTACCAAATCTTTGATATATTCGTATGTTTTCTTTGGGTCGTTGGTTTCGACTTTGATGACAAGTTTGTCGCCTACCTTGATGAGCGTTTCGCCGTCTGGGACGATTGATTCGTCGCCACGCACAAGGTTTTTGACCAAGCAGTTGGCTGGCCACAAAATATCATTTACGCTCTTGCCTATCAAGAATGCACCCAGCTCGATTTGCACTTCGATTGTCACGGATTTTGGCTTGACACCTTTGTTCTCTATCTCGCAATATCTCTCCAACATACTGTCATAAATTGGGCGATTGCCAAGAAGTTCTGCCACCATATATGCGGTAAAGATTGCTATCGCCGCCGACAAAAAGCCTGCCGAATAGCCTGTAATTTCTAGAATAAGTACAATAGCTGTAATAGGCGCTCTTACACTAGCTCCAAAGAAAGTGGTCATCGCAATGCACACAACTGCCTTGTAGTAGACAATGTCCAATCCCATCGCCATAAACAATTTGCCACAAAGTCCGCCGACAAGTGCGCCGATGGCAAGCATTGGAATGAACAAACCGCCTGTCGAGCCTGCGTTGACACATAGCACAATCATAATCATTTTGACTACAAACAAGAGTAGCAACATTTTCCAAGCAAAATCAAGATTGACAATTTTCATAATCAAGCCGTGACCACCGCCGTTGACGTCAAGGAGCAATAATCCAGTCACGCCAGTGAGCAAAAATACAATGATAAGTCTTGCCCAATATGGCAATTCTTTGGTATGTTTGTCCATAAATCTTTGGCTACGAATGATGGCAAAGTTGAAGAAAATTGCACCCGCTCCGCACACGATACCCAAGATGATGAGCATCCAAGCCGAGCTGGTAGGTAGTGGCGTAATGACTCCCATATCGAACAAAACGTGGTCGCCACCGCCCCACAATCTAGAAAATAGTCGGTAGGTCACCGTTCCGAAAATCACTGAAGATGACGCTGTCATCAAAATCATAGGTGTAAATCTGCGGTGAGCCTCTTCGAGTGCGAATACAATACCTGTAAGTGGCGCATTGAACGCAACGGCAAGACCTGCGCTTGCACCGCCTGTGATGACATATCTACGCCAAGCAAGTCTACTGCGCATAAGTTCGCTAGTGCCTTGGGCAGTCATCGCACCAATTTGGACGCTAGGTCCTTCCGAGCCCATAGACAAACCCGCAAAAAAGCTGATAAACGAGCCAACAATAGTGCAAATAAGCGTGCGCAACCACCTAAGTGTAACCAATCCACGCAAGACACCTTCTGTCTGTGGAATACCGCTACCACGCACTTGTGGACAAAACTTGTGCAAAGCATACATGCAAAGTGCCAGCACCACAAGTCCCGCAAAAAGCAATGGAATAAATGCTGGATTGGCTCTGACATAAGTATAAATTTGTCCGCTTACCTTGCCCAAAAAATTGGCACACAAATTGAAAAGACTGACAATAAAGCCAGTCATAATACCCGCAACTCCACCATAGGCAATTACAGGAATGACAATACTTTTGAGCTTTGACAAAAATTGTTTTCTCTTTTGTTGACTATTGAGTTTCATATTTCACCATAGATATTTTAATCGTTGCATTCGATATTGTCAACCCCCGCTACGCCCATTTTTACATTTGATAGAATATTTTGGGCGAAAAATGAGCAATTTTGCCAACTTTTTTGAAAAAAAACGCAAAAAAAATAGGAGTAGATTTCTCTACTCCTAGATTTCGTTCAATTATTTGCTAAGCTCAGCAAAGTACTTGATTGTTCTTACCATCTGGCTTGTGTAAGAATTCTCGTTGTCGTACCAAGATACAACTTGTACTTGTGTGTTGCCGTCTTCCATTGGAGCAACCATTGTTTGAGTAGCATCGAACAAGCTACCGTATCTGATACCTACGATATCGCTAGATACAAGCTCTTCTTCGGTGTAACCGAAAGACTCGTTAGATGCAGCTTTCATAGCGGCATTGATTTGCTCTTTTGTTACGTTGCCCTTAACAACTGCTACAAGGATAGTTGTAGAACCAGTTGGGGTTGGAACTCTTTGTGCAGAACCGATAAGTTTGCCGTTGAGTTCTGGGATTACAAGACCGATTGCCTTAGCAGCGCCAGTGCTGTTTGGAACAATGTTCACAGCAGCAGCTCTAGATCTTCTGAGGTCGCCCTTTCTTTGTGGTCCATCAAGTACCATTTGGTCACCTGTGTAAGCGTGGATTGTGCTCATGATACCACTTTGGATAGGAGCAAGCTTGTTCAAAGCTTGAGCCATAGGAGCAAGACAGTTGGTTGTACAAGATGCAGCAGAGATGATATTGTCTTCAGCTGTCAATGTCTCGTGGTTTACATTGAATACGATTGTTGGAAGGTCATTTCCTGCTGGAGCAGAGATAACAACTTTCTTAGCACCTGCTTCGATGTGTGCTTGAGATTTAGCCTTAGAAACGTAGAAACCAGTACATTCAAGAACTACGTCAACACCGATTTCGCCCCATGGGAGCTCTGCAGCGTTAGCCTTAGCATAAATCTTGATTTCTTTTCCATCAACGATGATAGAATCTTCTGTAGCAGAAACTGTATCTGCCAAAGCGTATCTACCTTGTGATGAATCGTACTTCAAAAGATGAGCAAGCATTTTTGGGCTTGTCAAATCGTTGATAGCAACTACTTCGTAGCCTTCTGCACCGAACATTTGTCTGAATGCGAGACGACCAATACGGCCAAAACCGTTGATTGCAACTCTTACATTTGCCATATTATATTCCTCCAAAAAATTTAATTTTCTTAATATGCTGCCAATATTTTAACAAGTATATGAGATTATTGCAAGCAAAAAAGCGAAAAAGTTGTAAAATCTATATAAATTTGAACTTTTTTGTCCAAAAGTCATACAAATTTTGCTCTTTTCGGCAATTTTGTACTCTCTAGCTTTGCGCTCTCATCTCGAAACAACATTTTTTACTTTTGGTATGAGTTGATATTATTATCAATACTATATTGCATATTTGCACTCTCTCGCCTTACAACAAAAAGAGTAGCCCGAGAGCTACTCTTTTGTTTAGTTATTTTAGGTTGTCGGGATTTAGACATTTTAGCTCGTCCAGCACGAACAAGCCGTCCTTGCGGATAAGCACGTCGTCGAAGTAGATTTCGCCACCGCAGTACTCTGGAGTTTGGATAAGTACCAAGTCCCAATGAATGGCAGATTGGTTGCCGTTGGGCGCTTCGTCATAACAACTGCCCGGAGTAAAGTGGATAGAGCCGCTTATCTTTTCGTCGAACAAAATATCTCCCATTGGGCGGTTGATATATGGATTGACGCCCAGCGCAAATTCGCCTACATAGCGAGAGCCGTCGTCGGTATCAAAAATCTCATTGAGAAGTGCGTCATTGTTGCCGCTGGCTTGGACAATTTTGCCGTCCTTGAAGTCCAGGCGGATATTCTCAAATCTAAAACCATTCTTGCTGGTTGGAGCGTTGTAAGTGATATATCCGTTGACGCTGTTTTTGACAGGAGCTGTGTACACTTCTCCATCAGGAATGTTGCGTTTGCCACTGCACTTGACAGCAGGAATATCCTTGATAGAAAAGGTCAAGTCGGTGTTGGGAGCTACTATGCGCACCTTGTCTGTCTTGTTCATCAACTCGACAAGTGGAGTCATTGCCTCGTCCATCTTGGTATAATCGAGGTTGCACACGTCAAAGTAGAAGTCCTCGAAAGCCTCCGTACTCATAGCCGACATACTGCTCATACCTTGGGTTGGGTATCTAAGCACTACCCATTTGGTATTTTTTACACGGCGCTCGTGATGAACTGGCAAAGAATAGAGCCTGTTGTAAATGCTCATTTTGGAGCTGTCTATATCGGCTGTTTCGTAAGCGTTTTCACCTCCACGCACTCCGATATATGCGTCCATATCGTCCATTCGATAGCCGTCATAATTCGCCCAAAGTGTGGCAAGCTCTTGGCTCATTCCCTTATAAATTTCTCTCTCTATGCGATTGTCTTTGAGATTGACGAATGGATATCCGCCCGCCGCAAAAACTTCTTTGACCAAACAATTAACAAATTGGTAATCTATACCAAATGCCTCGATAAGCACCTTTTCACCCTTCTTGACTTCGCAAGAATAATTGACAAGATTGTGGGCAAGTTTTTCTACTCTGTTGTCTACCATCATATCTAGTCGCCTCCTATTGATTACTATATAGTATTATACACCTATTTTGCGTGTTAGTAAATGCTACATTTATACTTTTTTGATTAAATACTTGATATTTTTGTAATATTGTGCTAACATTTAGTTTGTTAAAAAACTATTTGGAGGATATTTATATGCCACTTATTTCAACAAAAGAAATGTTCAAGAAAGCATACGAAGGCAATTATGCTATTGGTGCTTTCAACGTAAACAACATGGAAATTATCCAAGGTATTGTTGAAGCTGCTATGGAAGAGAAAGCTCCACTTATTTTGCAAGTTTCTTCTGGTGCTAGAAAATACGCTAACCCAGTTTATCTCCGCAAAATGGTAGAGGCTGCTGTAGAAGTTAGCGGTTTGCCTATCTGTCTTCACCTTGACCACGGTGATTCATTCGAGCTTTGCAAGAGCTGTATCGACGGCGGTTTCACTTCTGTAATGATCGATGGTTCTGCACTCTCTTATGAGGACAATGTTGCTTTGACAAAGAAAGTTGTTGAGTACGCTCACGACACAACCAACCACCCTTACGTTACTGTAGAAGGTGAGCTTGGTACTTTGGCTGGTATCGAAGATGAAGTTCAACACGAAGTTGGTTCTTATACCAAACCAGAAGAAGTTATTGACTTCGTTACAAGAACTGGCGTTGACTCTTTGGCTATCGCTATCGGTACATCACACGGCGCTTACAAATTCACTGCTGACCAATGCACAAGAGATGAGAACGGTGTTCTTGTTCCACCACCACTACGTTTCGATATCCTAGAGGCTGTTTCTGAAAAACTTCCTGGATTCCCTATCGTATTGCATGGTTCTTCTTCAGTTCCACAAAACTTCGTTCAAATCATCAACGCTAACGGCGGTAAAATGCCAGATGCAGTTGGTATTCCTGAAGCTCAACTTCGTAAAGCTGCTAGCATGTCAGTTTGCAAAATCAACATTGACTCTGACCTCAGACTTGCTTGCACAGCTGGTATCCGTAAGCACTTCAATGAGCACCCAGAACACTTCGACCCAAGACAATATCTTGGCGACGCTAGAGCCAACATCAAAGAAATCGTTAAACACAAACTTGTTGAAGTTCTTGGTTGCGCTGGTAAAGCTGACGAAATTCTTGGCAAATAATTGTCCACAATCATATAGATTGTAATCAAGCCAAATCCGAACTTGGGCGAAAGTCCAAGTTCTTTTTTTGCAAAAAAATAATCCCCACAGATTGCTATGGGGAGTGCTTTTACACATTTTTGTGCTATTCTTCGTTTTATGCTTTATTTGTAGCTTTTTGACTTGCTCTTTGATGAGGACTTGCCACCTTTGTCCGCCCGCTTGGTGGCAGATTTTGCCGACATTGATTGACCCAGTCTGCCGTATGATTTTGACTTGCGAGCCTCGCCTTGGGCGTTTGGTCTTGGGCGGTTTTCCTTGCGTTCTTTGCCGTCAGGTTTGGACTTGTAAGACTTGCGAGATTTTTCACTACCGCCTTTACGTCCACCCTTTTCACCCTTAGAGTTTTCATTTAACCCCTTTTTCATAAATCGAATATCAGTCTTTTCTTTCTTTGGCTTGTACTCTTGGTTCTCGGCAGGCTTTTTCATCTTTTCTTGGTCGGCGTCTTCGATAGTCAGTTTGCGAGTACCAATCATCAAGCCTTCGAGCTTTTTGAGTTCGCTCTCTTTGCCCTTGACAACTTCCACAAAGCCGTAAGTTTCACGGAGCTTGATATCCGTCACTTCGTACACTTTGATATTGGTCTTGAGAGTGATGATTTTGAGTACACTGTTCTTATCTAACATATCTTTTTTGCCCACATTGACAAAAAATCTAGAAGTATTCTCTTCCACGCTTGCTCTGTTGAGGCGGTTGGAGCTGTCCTTTGGCAAGGTAAAGCTGTCCGCTATCTCAGGAAGCTCTACATATTGGAGCGCATTGCCTGTGATTTTTTGATAGATAGGAATGTTGGCGGTTTGGTCGCCGTCGATGAACGTATATGCCACACCACCTTTGTTGGCACGAGCCGTTCTGCCTATGCGGTGCACATAAAAATCTTCGGTGGTTGGCGGGTCAAAGTTGAACACCGCTTGAACGTCGTTGATGTCGATACCACGTGCAGCAACGTCGGTTGCAATAAGAATTTGGAGCTCGCCACTCTTAAATTTTTTCATAATGCGGGCACGCTCGGTTTGTCTTAGGTCGCCGTGCAATACCATTGCGCTACGATTTTTGCTGATGAGAAGTTGAGCCACCTTGTCAGCACGCTTTTTGGTGTTGCAAAATACCATAACTCTGTCATAATCGTGCTCGTCGATAAGTCGCAAAAGCAATCCAATACGATTGCTGTCTTTGAGCACAAAATATTGCTGGTCAATCTTTGGCGTATTCTCGCCCTCAATGGTAGTTTTGATACGCTTTGGTTGGTTGAGTTTGCTGTCGATAAGTGCTTGGATATCCTTAGGAATAGTTGCCGAAAACACCATTTTTTGGCAATCTTTTGGGCATTTGGTCATAATACGCTCAATATCATTGCGGAAACCCATGTCGAACATTTCGTCGCCCTCGTCGAGTACAAAAGTTTTCAAAGTGTTGAGTTTGAGAGTTTTACGCTCCATATGGTCGAGCACTCTGCCCACAGTACCAACAATAAATTGTGGTTTTTTGCGTAAAAACATAAGCTGTCTTTGGATATTTTGTCCGCCGTAAAGCCCTGCAACTCTTATTTTCTCCGAGTATTTTAGCACTTTGGAGATCACTTCGCATATTTGGATAACAAGCTCTCTGGTTGGGCACAATACGAGCACTTGGGCAGAATTGTCGTCACGGTCGAGTCTTTCGAGTGCTGGCAAAACAAACGCAAGAGTTTTGCCCGTGCCAGTTGGTGCTTGACCTACCACGTCCATACCTTGGAGCGCATAAGGAATAACCCCTTCTTGGATAGGAGTTGGGATAACAATATTTTCATCTTTCAATGCTCTAACAAAATTAGAGTCCAAATTTTGGCTTTCAAAAAAATTATTCATAAATACAATATACACTAAAAGTTGATTTTCTCCAAATGGTTAGGTATAATTAGGTTATGAAAACTGCAATTATTACGGGAGCTAGCAACGGAATTGGTCAACAAATTGCCCGCTTGCTCGCCCACAACAATTACAATGTGGTCATCGGCTACAACAGCGACAAGCTGTCCGCACAAAAATTGGAAACCGAACTTCTCTCCCAAGGTTTGTCGGCGGTGACTTGCCGTGCGGATATTTCCAACGCCCAAGATTGTGCAAATCTTGTTCGTTTTGCTCTCCAACAATTCGGCAAAATCGACTTGCTCGTCAACAACGCTGGTATATGCAAAACAGGTTTGCTCATCGACCTAGGCGCAGACGATATCCAAAGAGTTATCTCCACCAACTTGGTTGGCGCAATCTTGATGACGCAAGCCGTGGCTGGACATATGCTGTCCAATCAAGATGGCAATATCATCAACATTTCTTCCATTTGGGGAGAGATTGGTGGCTCGTGCGAGAGCGTCTACTCTGCCAGCAAAGGCGGTATTATCGCATTCACCAAAGCATTGGCAAAAGAGCTTGGCTACAACAATATACGTGTAAATTGTATTGCTCCTGGCTTGATTGATACCAAGATGAACTCCAATTTGTCCGAGCAAGATATACAAGACATTGTGCTAGATATTCCTTGCGGTAGAATGGGCAAAGTGGACGACATTGCCCAAGCCGTACTTTGGCTGGCTGGTGACAATGCTAGCTATATCAATGGGCAAGTGCTCTCTGTCAACGGCGGTTGGAATTGTTGATTGCTGCAACAAACTAAAATAGCTCACATACACCAAGTATGCGAGCTATTTTTTTGTGATTTGTTGGTTATTTGTAATTGGCTGTGCGACCTGTTTCGTAAATAATCTTTCTCTCTACCAAGTCGGTTAGCTTGTCTAGGATTGCGCCGTTGGACTTGCCTGCCACAACATAGACACCTGTTTCTTTTGGCATACCTGAGAAGGTCGAATCAGTAAAATTGCATTCTTCGCTATCGAACAATACCGAGTCAACGTCACTGCCAGTAAATACGTTTTCGCCCATATTCTTCACGCCAGGGATAACAAGGAATTGGTTGAATCTTACGCCTGCAAAAGCATATCCACGGATAGTTTCCAAGCTGTTGCGGATTGCCTCGTTGTCCAAGAACTTGAATGCACGCTTGGTTTTGTCGCCCTTTTCTCTATAACAATCGTTGTATTCGCTGTTGGAGCTGGTGCTGTATGTGGTGTATGTGCCGATATAAGCAATCAACTCTTTGCCGTCCGCTGTCATCAAAACAGAATGATTGAGGCGGGCTGGGTTGGTTTCGTTGTCTTTCTCGAATTTGTCGAGTGCTTGCACTTTGAAATTGGCATTGTCGTCAGTCTTGATTTTGTAAGATAGATAAGACGTACGAGCCGAATAAGAATTGTTGAAGATAGCGAATGCGCCGTCGCCAATCTTTTCTACCTTTTCGCCAATGTTGAAGTCGTGCTTGTACAAGAGCTTGTAACAACCATTGAAAGTAAGGCTAGGAATGGTGGTCAAGCTGTCTGGAAGACGATTGTCAAGGTTGGTTGTGTCGCCAGCAGGTCTGATTTCTTCGAGCGCTGTGTCGTTGCTAAACACCTTTTCGCCAAAGCTTTCGATAACAACGTCTTTGTCATAAGCAAACTTGATAAGGCTAGAACAACCTAGGAATGCCTCGTCGCCAATGCTCTTTACGTTTTTGCCAAGCTCAAAGTATGAAAAATATGAAGTAATGCTGGCAAAAGCACGTTTGCCGATAGTTTCTAGCTTTGGCATTTTGATAGGCTCGCTCTCCATAGAATTTAGACGAGTGCCCTCGAATGCGCTGTCGCCAAGCGTCTTGATATTATTTTCTTCGCCAAGTTTTAGGTTTTTGAGATTGCTAGCTTTGCGGAAAGCATAGTTGTCGATAGTTTCCAATCTGTCGCCCACCGTCAAAGTGGTGATAGCATAGCACTCTTCAAAAGCATTTTTGCCAATGCTGATGAGGTCTTTACTCAAAACAAAACCTGTGTTTTCATCACTGCCGGTATATTTGAGCGAATTGCACTTGTAGAAAGCAAAATCGCCAATGCTTTGGAGTGTAGATGGGAGATAGATATGGGTAAGGTTGGTGCAACCATAAAAAGCTTTGTTCGAAATCTCTTTCAAGCCTTCTGGGAGCTTGACATATACCAGTTTGGTAAGTCCGCTGAAAGCCTCGTCATCGAAAGCAAGTTTCTCAAATCCTGACTCGAACTCGATATTCTCGATTTCTTTGCCCGAAAAAACTTTTGCGCCAATGCCGACTACTCTCTTGCCACCAAGTTTGGCTGGAATGACCACGTTCTTGTCATTGCCTACATATCCAACAATCTTGCATTCTCTGCCCGATGAGGTAATCTTGAAATTGCCCGAAGTACTTTGGTTGCCGTGTGTGGTAGCATAAAAAACTACCATAACGATACTTAGTACCATTACCAATATCAAAAGCACTGCCAAAGTAATTATTTTTGCGTTTTTGCTCATATTTTCTCCATTTTTTGCACGATTTTTCGTTTATCAATTTATTATATCATAATCGCACGCATATTTCAATAATATTTTATAATTGTCTGATAGCTTTGAGCGCCATAGTAATGCCGTCCACGCACGCCGAAGTAATACCGCCAGCATAGCCCGCGCCCTCGCCACAAGGAATAAGTCCTTGGATAGAGCTGTTGCCTCTCTCGTCTCTCAAAATGCGGATAGGCGAACTCGACCTGCTCTCGACGCCCGTCAAGATTGACTCGTCGTCCGCAAATCCCTTGATTTTTCTATCAAAAGCTTTGATTGCCAGTCGCAAGCTCTCCACCACGTAGCCTGGCAAACAACTGCGCATATCGCACAACTCTACCCCGAGCTGATATGTCGGTTGGACTTTGCCTAGCTTGGAAGATGCTTTGTCCGCCATCAAGTCGCCCACCATTTGGCAAGGCGCTTTGTAAGAATGTGAAACATTGTATGCCGCCCTTTCGTATTTTCGTTGGAGCTCTACTCCCGCAAGCACGCTGTCCGAATGGAAGTCTTCGGGACCCACCCCCACGAGTAAAGCGCTGTTGGCATTGACGCCGTCACGGGCGTGATAACTCATACCATTGGTGACCACGCACCCCTCTTCACTGGTAGCGGGAATTACATATCCGCCTGGGCACATACAGAATGTATAACACGATCTGCCGTTGTCTAGATGAGTGGCAAGTTTGTAGTCGCTCGCTCCTAGTATAGGAATATCCTTGCCGTATTGGGCTTTGTTGATGTCGCTCTGCAAGTGCTCCACTCTCACGCCCATCGAAAAGGCTTTTTGCTCTATTGCAACCTTGCCTGCAAGCATCTCGAAAGTATCTCTTGCGCTGTGTCCTATCGCAAGCACACAAACGTCAGTATCAATCTCATATCTTCCTTGTGGACTGTCCACCACGACTGCCGTCAGCTGTCCCATATTTTTCTTGACGTCCACCAAAGTGTGTTGGAAACGATATTCGCCCCCAAGCTCGATTATTCTTTTGCGAATATTTTGGACACAATCCACCAAAATATCCGTGCCAATGTGCGGTTTGGATTGCCACAAAATTTCGCTAGGCGCACCCGCTTTGACGAACTCGCTAAGCACAATGTTGATTTTGTCCGAGCCTATACCCGTATTGAGTTTTCCGTCCGAAAACGTGCCTGCTCCGCCCTCGCCGAACTGAATATTGCTGGAAGTGTCGAGCTGTCCGCTCTTCCAAAATTTGTCGACCGACGCCGTACGTTCGAGAGCACTCTGTCCTCTCTCCAACACAATAGGTTTTGCCCCTGCAAGCGCCAAAGTCAACGCGCAAAACATACCCGCCGGTCCACTGCCGACTACGACAGGTCTTTGGCGAGGCAAAACTCTCACTCCGTCGAGCAAATACTCTATGTCGGTAGGCGGTTTGGTATAGCGACTTGCCTCGGCTTTTGGATTGTATTTTAGGTATTTGTCCTCGTCAAGCAATCGCACGGCTACACTGAGCACGTACTTTATATCGCCCTTGTCACGACAATCGACCGACCTTTTGAGAATTTCCACGCCGTCTATTTGGCTTGGTTTGACTCTCATCGTGTGGGACAAATGATTTTTTATGTCTTGTTCACTAAAAATTAGTGGTACTTTGATATTATTGATTTTCAGCATTGTTGATATCCTTTGCCACTGCAAGCGCAGACGCCCACGCCCAGTGGAGATTGTAACCACCGCATTCGCCGTCCACATTGAGCAATTCGCCCATCGCCCACAAGTCGGCAACCTTGTTGGAGCGGAGAGTGTGATTGTCCCACTCGTCCAAATTTAGCCCGCCACTCACCACTTGGGCATTGGACAAACTGCCCAGTCCGTCAATGACTGCGACATAATGTTTGCAAGTGTGGGCAAGCGCCTCGGCTTTTTCTTGACTCATCAACAGCGATCTGTCCATGCACGTATTGCGCACAATGTTGGCGGCGATAGCTTTGTGCAAAACGCCTTCTAGCATACCCATACGAGGATTGTAAGTATCTTCGACGAATTGGGCAAGCTCACTCTCGCTCATCTCGGGCACAAAGTCTATGGTCATAGTCGCCGACTTGTAGCCATGTGCGCTGGCACGAGCTAGGTGCGAGGACATACGAAACGCCAATATGCCTGATATTGCGCCGTCTTTGAAAAGTAGTTCTCCGCTTTCGCTAAACTTTTTGCCGTCAATATTTAGGGTGGCGTCGACTTTTGCTCTCACGCCGTTTGCGCCGATTATGCTCTTGCTTTTGAGTGGTACAAGCGCAGGGAAAAGCTTGGTTGTGGTGTGTCCGAATGGCGAGATAAGGTCATAGCTTGCCTTACCGAAAGTCGCACAACTGCCCGTCGCCAGCACCAATTTTTTGCACCCAAAATCCCCTTGGGTGGTGTAGATTTTCCACTCATCGTTTGTTCTCTCGATAGAAGTGGCGACAGTGTCGCCAAAGATTTGGACGCCATTGGATTTGGCAGCTGCAAGCAAAACGTTGAGCACGCTGTTGGCACTCTCGCTGTGCGGATAAATGCGCATCTCGTCGCTCTTGCAATACAATCCATATTGGGCGAATTTGTCCACAATATACGCTGGCGAAAACTCCCCAATTATATCCTTGCCCCAGTCTGTGTTGTACTTGTCCGCACTCATATCAAGGTTGGTAAGATTGCACTTGCCATTGCCTGTGACGAGGATTTTTTTGCCTACCTTGGGCGTTGCTTCGAGCAAAGCCACTTTGCGACCGTTGGCACATTCTATAGCGCATACTAGACCGCTAGCACCGCCACCTATTATCAAAACGTCAAAATAATTTTTCATAGCCATAGTATAACATAAAAGTTGGGGCTTGTAAATTTTGAATAGTATTATTTTCGATAGACAATAACAAACTATGGTTTTGCATACAAAAACAGCGGTACGAATACCGCCGTTTTGTTGGTCTTTTTCAACGCATTGATTTTTTCTAGTCCAACTTGGCTCACTAGAAAACTTGGTTGTTAGGCAACACTTACTTGGATTTCTACGTCGAAATCAACTGACTTGGAAACTTTGTACTTGATAGTAGTAGATTTCAAAGTCTTAGCTTTGGTGTTGACCACAACTTTGATAGTTGCGTCTGTTGCATCGGACACACCCAAGAAGTTTTGGGTGTCCACGATATTGGCTGTGTAGGTTGATTCGGTACTTCCTTTGCTTAGTTTTTCGTTGTTGAAGTAGCTAGACTTGAAAGCAAGTCCTGCGCCTGCGTCGCCTGTGATGAGATTGTCGAACTGAAATCCTTCAACTTGGGTAATCTCACCATTGATATTGCTATACACGACAGTATCGCCACTCTTCACGGTCAAAGAAATTGTTCTGTTGCCGGAGGTTTGCGTCTTGTAAGATGCGGCGTTGTAAACGTCAGCAATGCTAACTTTTACGAAACAACCTGTCATCGCTACTGTCAAAATAATTGTAAGTGCAAGTACTGCAATCAAATATTTCTTTTTCATTGTGTGCCTCCTTAGAACAACATTTTCTTTTTAGCGATAGCTAGAGCAACGCCCAAGATAGATACGCTAGCTGCGGTAGCTGCTGCGGCTGCTGTGCCAACATTTCTACCAGCTGTTTTGCCAGCTACCATTTGAGCCTCGTTGACAACGGTATTTACGTCATCTACGAACTTGGTGTAAGCTGTCTTGGCCTTGCTTAGTTTTGCATTGTCGATATAAGTCTTATCTTGCTCGGCAATCTTGCTAAGCATTGTTTCAATCTCTTTCATCAAAGCAACGTCTTCAAAACCGAACGTAGAATTGATTTTGCCGAGTTTTGCATTGATTGGAGTTGGGTCAACGCCAGTCTTAACTGCACTCAAAGTTACTTCGTTGCTTGCGTTGTGGTTGTCGTCGCCCACAAGTCTTACCACAACTGTATAGCTTGACTCTGCCTTGATACCCTTGTCAATCACATTGGAATCTTGCCACTCACCGCCAACGATCTTGTATTGCATACCTGCCTTACCGCCGTTGATTGTAAGCTTGTTGTAGTTGGCAAGAACGCTGAGTCCGTTTGCTGTCAAAGTTTGGTCAGCCTTGGTGATTGTCAAAGTTGCTGTTACGTCTTCTGCAAGGTTGTAGTTTGGATCAGAGATAGTCAAAACTACTGCATATTCGCCAGCATTAACAGCCTCTGCCTTGTCATTGAATGTCAATGTGTAAGCTACGCTGTCGCCATCTACCACGCCATTGAAAGTAACTGCCGGAGCGATTGGACTACCTGTGTAAGTAGCTGAAAGCGCCTCGATAACAGCTGTCACGTCTTTCTTGGTGATAGTGAAGTTGCCTGGGATATAAGCTGCAACTGTGTAGTTGGTATCATTGATAACAATCTCTACTGTGTAGTCGCCTGCGTTGACAGCTTGGTCTACAATGTCACCGTTTTGCTTGTAAACGATGCTATAATCAACAGCGCCCACGCCCTCTGGCAAGTTGGCAAACGTAGCGGTTGCTGTCTTGGCTGTCTTGTCATAGCCGAGCTCGGTTGGAAGTGCGAACTTGTCAAGTGTCAACTCTCTAGCGCTGATTGTCATAGTAGTTGTAGCGTCGATTGTGTAGTTGCTTTCTTCGATTGAAACAACAACTGTATATTCGCCAGCGTCCTTAGCCTCGGTCAAGCCGTTGTAAGTGATGGTCACTGCTGGAGCTTGGTCGCCATTTACCATACCTTGGAGTGTTACACCCATTACCTTAGCTTTGTTGTCGAAAGTTAAGTCAGCTGGTTGGGCAAAAGTTGCTGTAAGAGCTCTCTTGGAGATATTCATCTTCACGTTCGCTGGCAATACAACTTCATAGTTGTCGCCTGCGTTGGTTGAGAATGTTACAGCAATGTCAGCACCTGCATTGGTTGTGTTGGTGTAAGCATTGTTTACTGTTACCACAACATTGTCGCTGTCTACGAATTGGAGACTGCCATCAGCATAAGTCCACATATCTTTGTCGGCTGGCTTTGCGTCGCCGTAAGTTACATTTACTTTGTCTGTTGCTACGAGTTCTACAACACGCTTGTTGATGGTGTATGTCAATTCTACTGAATTGCCATTGGTTGTGTCGTACTTAGCCTCTGCCTCAGCTTTCAATGTAAGTTTGATGGTGTATGTGCCAGCATCCTTGATTTCTGCGCTTGCGAACGTTGCATTTGTCACGCCGTTGCCACTGTAAGTAATGTCGAAGTCATCGAGTTTTGCATTGAGTACAGCAAGCTTGCTACCGTCATTGTGATTGGTTGCGTCGTAAACGTTGCTCTCGCTCTTCAATTCGATATTGGATAGCTTATTGGCAACAATTGTTACATTACCTTTCTTGACAGTAGTTGCTGTGTAGTTGCCTGCCTTTGCGCCAGAAAGTGATACGTACAAAACCTCGTTGTATGTTTGGTTGATTTCTTCGGAAGTGAGCGTATCGAATACAACGTTGATATTGACGCCTTTTGCATCTCTTGCAAAGATTTCGCCTTCGTATGTGTATCCTACGCTTTCGCCCTCGAATTCTACCTTAGCTGAGCCGTAACCCTTGTGTCCATTTTCAACAGAGAATTTCAATTCTGCTGGAGTGATGGTGAACGTGTTGCCAGTTGTAATTGCTTTTACAACGTAGTTGTCGCTGTCGCAAGCTACTGTGATAGTATAATTGCCAGCGTCAACAGCCTCTATCTCGCCATTGTAAGAGATAACTGCATTGATTACGTCGTCGTTGATTACGCCTTGGAATGATACCTCTACAACCTTGGCAAGAGCGTCATATACAAGATTTGTTGGCAAAGTAATATTTGCTACGATTTCTTTTGGAGATACAACAACATTGGCGTTAGGGATAACCACTTCATAGTTGTTTTCGTCTGCTGTTGTGGTTACGCTGATAGGATATTTGCCCACATTGCTTGTTTTGTTGTACTCGGTAGTTGCTTGTCTTTCAACATTGTCGCTTGCGACAAAATCAAGGCTACCGGTTGCGACGTTTATAGTGAAGTTGGTTGGAGTGTCACTGCCGTAAACAACGTTGATATCATCTACTGCAAGGGTAACCGTTCTCTTTACCACAACCATTGTGGTAATTTGCTTAGAGCCCGCAGCGATTTGATACTTGTCGCTCACAAGGCTTACTGTCACAACGTAAGTGCCAGCGTTGGAAGTGCTAGTTACCACTTCGCCGTTGCGTTTGTACTCGATAGAGAAGTTGACAACGTCGCTGTTCACAATGTCGCCAGATCTCACTGCCACCGTGATTGTTTTGTCAGTGCCGTCATATACCAAATCACTTGGCAACAACAAATCATCGATGAGAAGGTCTTTTTTGTTGACGGTCAAAGTATTTGGCTCGTTGTCTACCACAAGGTCATAGTTGTTGGCAGACGCAACTCCCTTGGTGCTGTGTAGGTAAGCAAACATATTGAAAGTGCCTACTGCGCCATATTGAACGTAAGGCTTGTTTTCGTTGTCTGTGAAGTTTGCTTTGACGGTGATATCGTCTTCTGTGTAGAATTCTCCACTTACGATCGCATAAGTGACAGCTTGTGCCAATGGATCATCGCCATAAGACATTGTGATATTGTCTACTGTCACATGCACTTGCTTTGGTGTAATCGAGAATTCTGTGAAAGACGCTGCCGAATCAATCACGTATTTGTCAATGCTTGCGCCGTCCAAAACATATTCTAGGATATATCTGCCTGCGTTCTTGATATTTGCTTGAGCGATAGGCTCGATTGTGCCTTCCTTGATAGAATATGTATATTTGGTGGTGTAAACAAGGTCTGTGCCGTCTAACTGATAGTCTTCGCCGAATGTTTGTTGGTCAGCATTGAAAACTACCGGCTTGCCGTTGTACTCGATAGAAGCATTGTCGTCAAGACCAACTACCGAAGATGTTATCGTTACGAGTCTCTTGGTAACTGTGAAAGCTTGAGAACTGTCTACAAACGTAATATCGTAGTTGCTTGCCTTTTCACCGCTGATAGATTTTTTGGTGATAGCATATTTGCCCGGAGCGGTGTTGTTGACAACTTCAGTTTGGAGTTCGATAGTTACTCCTGCCAAATCTTCTTCAATGATTTGGTGCGAGCCCTCTACATATTCCCATTCGAGAGTTGGATTGAGACCGCCGTATTGTTTGCTAACGTCCTTTGCTCTCACCGAGATAGGAGCCGGAGCGATAGCAAAATTCATTGTCTTGGTAGAATTGTCGAAAACATAGTTGTTGGTTCTGTCATTCTCTTCCATATACAATTCTACCGTATAATTTGCAACGTCTCTTGGCATACCGAGATATTCCGTGCCGTTCTTGGTATATTTGTATCTAAAATATTGTGGCAAGGATTTGCCGTCCGAACCAATCCAACCTGTTGCGGTTGCTTTTCCATAGTCATGTTCTGCCCCATCGAATGGAATAGACGCTTGGAGACTTGGATCCCAACTCACTGTCAAAGTCACAGGGTTGATTTTGATATATCCCGTGAGCTCAGTTTCAAGCTCATAGTTTTTGTTGATTGGCTTGTTGGACAACAACGCTCTAAATGAATACTCACCCTTGTTGACAAGCAGTGGGAATTCGTTTTGTTCTCCGATTTTCTTAAATCTAAGCTCAATATTTGGATCAAGTCCCGCCGTAGGTTTGTTGTTGACGATAGTTGGAGAAATAGGACGAGCAGTGTAAGTGCGAATAACTGCCATCTCCGTATTGCCATCGACAGTAATTCCGCCGAGCTGTTCGTCAGAAGAAAGGCTGAGCGTAATCTTGTATTTTTTGATTTCGTACGGAATGGTTTGCTTTTCGAAAGCATAGTTGTTGCTTGTTGCTCCGCTAGCGAGTTGGAGCTCTACAGAATATTGCCCCGCTTCGATATAGGTATGGTCAGCCGCAGGCGTCACATAATTGACGCCTACAACGCCCTCGTCCAACAGATTCTTTACTTTGATAGGAGCATTGGCGTCACCACCAGACATAACGTTGCCATTGGCGTGGAAGAATGCTACGTTTGGCTTTTGTTCTGTGCCTGAGTAGGTCAAATCAATAGCCGAAGTTTCTACCGTGAGAGCTCTCTTGGTGATAGCAAATTTTGCGCTAAGTTGTTCTGCCAAAACGTAGTTGGTAGAATCCACATCGTTTGTTTGGACGGTATATTGTTTGCCTTCGCCGAGCACGTTGACTGCTCTGTTTTCCAAAGTTGGATGGTTGTTGTCATCCAAATATTGAACGACTGCGTTGGCAAAGAAGTTTGGTACCAAGCCGTTCAAAGTTACGCCGAAGTTGGCTGGTTGGGCGGTATAAACAAAGTCGGCAGGAGTAGTTGACCAAGACGCAGTGATTGTCTTTGGATTGACTTTTTGTTTGACAACAATTCCGCCCTCAGTCATAGCCGTCTCGTGGAATACTACGAAGTTTTGACCGTTCACAGTACCTGTAAAGCTTACGTTTTTGGCATTGGATTGTGGTCTTGGAATTCTCACCGTCCAGCTGTCAGCAACCTTTGCGTCGGCAAGCGAAGTTATTGCACCTTTGGAGTCAACCGCTTGCCAAATGCTTGCGTCATTGCAACCGCCTACAAAAGAGGTATAATTCCAATCTCTGTACAATCTCAAACTTGGAACAGTGATGCCCTGCCCATTGAATATGGTGTCAGCTCTCTCATGTACTTGAGAGCCTTGGATAGGAGTCAAGTCGTCAGGTTTGCCTGCCGCAAGTACCAAGCCGTTGGTGATTTCGATTTCATATTTTTTGCCACCCACACCATTGTCTCTTTGGATAGTGCTACCCGAGTTCCAAGTTTTGTATTGGGCAACGTTGGCAACAGATTGGACGTCTTTGTATACGTCAAGATTTTGGGTAACGGCATTGTTTTCTTTGATTTTTACGTTCCACACTACTTGGTTTGCATCTCCTTGGTTGGTGTAAGTTACCTTTGGCGCAGTGCTATCTGTTGGAGTGCTACCATCAGCGCTCTCGAAAGCAACGTTGAACGTGCCACCTTTGCTAAAATCGTTGGTCTTGATAGTATAACCCTTTGTTCTTGACGCCTCTGGAGTTGGGTTCCACGCTGTAATGAAGTGAGGAGCGTCCATACCTACGTAATAGACGTTCTTGACAGTGTCGTCTTTGTTACCTTCATGATCGCCTGCTACACCTGCGATGATACCTTGGGCGTCGGTATGACCTGCGTCATTGTGGACAGCTCCACTATAATATTGGAAGAGTTGTTTTTTGAACTCACTCATAGAATAAGCCTTGCCCGTCCACATATTGAGTACGCCGTTGATGATACCTTTGCCACCAAGTACACTCATCGCAGCTTTAGCGTGAGCTTCTTCGTCATTGCTACTTCCGTTGTGAGCTTTGGCATTGCAACCGGCAATGATACCCGACGCTGCAGTTACGTTGTTTTGGTCGTAGGTATCTTGCGGATTGGAATTGGCAAACAAATTGCCCGAGCCTTTGGTGATGATGTTGGTCACTTCGGTAGAGTTGTGCATAGAACCGACAATACCGCCTATGAACAATCTGTTCATACCTGCACGAATTGTGCTAAATGTTTTTTTCTGATAATAACCTTTTTGGTGTGCTCTAATGCTGCGACCATTCATATCAATAGTGCAATTGGTAATCTTTCCACCTTCTTGGAAGTTGGAATTTTTCAAAAGCATACCGGCAAATCCACCCACCAAGTTGAAGTGACGTATGGTGTTAAAATCACCACTTTCGTGTTTGAATGCAAGTACAATGTTGGAATCAAATCTCAAAGAGCAATTCTCGATGATACCTGCGGAAAAACCAAATACTGCGCCGTAAGAAGTACCATAGGCATATTTGTTGTTTCCATCATTCATAGCATTTTCAATGTTGGAATTTGTTATAGTGTAATAGTCACCATCACTAAAACTTATATTGTTGTTCCACACGAATTTGGTATTGCGGATAGTGCCAAGGTTGGCCATAGCAAGCCCACCTGCGGCGAAAAACCTTTCCTTGCCCGCTGGACTATCTTTCAAAAAGCTCCAATTGTTGCCGTCTTGATTACCTTGTTCGTATTGGAACATATTACCACTCGATGTAAAATTGTTTTGATCACCTTTCCAAAAACGATTGGCGCCTGTGAAAGTGATCGTCTTGCCGTTGCCGTCGAGCACGATATTTTGCTTGACAACTCTCACGGTGGATGTCTGCTCGCCCGTGTTGACAGTGATATCGTTGGCTAGATAACCATTGTTGCCTCTCTCTCCTTTCAAGAAAGAAAACAATTCGGTTTGGTTGGTAATCCTAGTACCTGTCGTAGAGTGCCCTGATGGCACGTCGCCATTGCCATAGCCGGTGCTGACCACGTTGGCATTTGGGTTGGCGCCGTCCACACCAGCCCCGAATGCGTCGGGACCGGTTGGATTGGATGCAAACATAATAGAACCCAAAACTGCAACGACTGCCGCCAAGGCTACAATCAATGCGATAATAGATTTTTTGTTTGTTTTTGTCATAATAAACCTCACCTTATATAGTTTATACTACAGAATTCTTGTTGGAATTCTTCTTTTTCTTGAGTGCGATAATCACACCCAATACAATACCTACTACTATTATACCGCCACATACCGAGCCGATGATGACGTACATATTGATAGAGTTTTTCTCGACTGTAGGGTTGTTGGTAGAGCCTGTGGCATTCGGATCAACAATATTGATATCTATGTAGGCAACAGCCTTGTAGTTTTTGCCACAACTGATATATGCACGATATTTGCCTTCTACCAAAGTGCCTTCTTCGGTCAAGCCTACTTCTTCATAAACGCCTCCGTCGTTGAGACGATAATATCTGAAGCCTTTTTCTATTTTTTTACCAAAGACGTCCGTATAAGAGCCTTGAACGTTGCGGAAGTCTACCTCGGTGGTATATTTGGTCATATTTAGAATTTGGCTATAATCAACCTTGTCGGTGGTCAACTCTACTTGTTCGATAAGAAGCGGAGTGTTGATTGTCAAGACTTTGTAGTTCTTTACCCTAATAGAATAGCTACCTTCGTACGTGCCTGCGTCAATGCCTTTGCCACCTATCGTGGTAACGGTTGCTTTGAGATCGTTGTAGGTGTACGTGCCGTCTGCCGCTTGTTTCAAACCAACACCCACAATCTTGGCTGTGTGCTCTTTGCCATCGTACGTGAGAGTGTTTTGGGTAACGTCTGCTTGGATACCCACAAGGTCGATAGCGTTGATAGTCAAAGTAGCTTTCAACGTAAGATTGTTGTAGTTGGCTCTGGATAGAGTGAACTCTACAACGTACTTGTCAGCGTCCTTGAATTCGTATGGATTCTCTTGAGCGCCGCCCGCATATTTGTAGGAGACAGTGGTGCCACTTGGCAAGTTGTTCTTGTCGTAAGTTGCAGAGAATACTACACTGTTCTTTGGATTGTAGTCGATTGACTTGTCTTCGAAAGCAATGCCTGCAAAGTTGGCTTTGTTGATGACAAGATCTACGTCTAGGGTAGCGCCCTTGTAACAATCTGTTTCTTCGAAGATCAAGCGGTATGTGTATTTGCCTGCATCTGTCATCTTGTCTGCGTCAGTCACCGCAACGTAGCTTGAAGTAGCAAAGTCAAACTTGTTGATGGATATGCTGTCCACGATACCTGCGTCAGTGATCTCTGTTTCGTCACCATTTGCTCGGCTCATAAGCTTGGTGTTGGCGGCAGTGTGGTTGAAGATATATCCGTTGCCGTCATAAGTCACGCTTACGTTGCCTGCCTTGATCTCCACAGGCGCTTTGTTGATAACGAGCAAGTTGTTGGAATATGTGTTTTCATAGAAGTATTGGTTGGTGTCTTCACCATTGAATTCTACCGTTACTGCATAATATCCAACGTTCTTGACGTCGGCAAAGTGGATTGGCTCGCCCTTTGGCGTACCCTTGATCATTTTCTTTGTCACCGGGTCATATACCGCATCGTCAGAATACTGATAGTACGTGAATTTGAAATCGTTGACGCTGTAGTAGTCATCAGCAACGTTTACCTTTGGTGTATAAGCAATTTGGGTGCCGGTGTACTCTTTTTCGATTGTGCCAAGCTCCATTGGAATGTGAGCTTTCTTGATCTCGATTTCGAATTCTACTTCGTTGAGCACGACGTAGTTCTTGCTAATTTCTGCGCCCGCAACGAATTTTACGAAGTACGTACCCGTCTTGATGATGGAAGTGATTGGCTTGTTGTCAGGACCGGTGATGATATTCGTATTGGTTCTTGCTACGTCAGAGTAGTACTCGACCGTAAGAGGAAGTCTGTTGCCGTCTACGTCAAGCATATCAGCTGTCAAGGTGTGCTCCTTGCCATCGAAAGTGATGGTGTGTACCCAATTCACGTTGTTGTCTAGGTAAGATACCGCATAGACTTCTTTCTTACCCACTTCTACGCCTGCACGATCAACAACGTTGAAGATATAGTTTGGATTGAGCTCTCTTGCTTTGGCACCTACGTTGTACGTACCTGCGTCGCACTTGGTCTTCAATCCGCCTGTTGTATCGAACGTCACGAACTTGTCGTCATACGTCAACTTCTCTTCGAAACTTGTAGCAATGGCGTCGCCGTAAGTGTAGCTTGCATTGATATGATTGCTTACCTCGATGGTCATCGTGTATGGAGAGATAGTCACATTGGCAACTGCCTCGCCTTCACGAAGATTTTGGATAGCCGCATTGGCAGCGCTGGCGTCATGAAGTCCATTCGTATCATGAGTTATGCTGTCGGCAAAATGAACAGGGAAGAGCTTGTCGTGACGCTCGGCGTCTGTTTTGCCTTTGATAGAGAATACAACGTTGGTAGCGCCTGCGTTTACGTTTTCGTAGTTGACAACCATCTCAAAGAAACTAGATTTTGGATAATCACTCTTTGTTTTGGTGTCGTCATGCAATTCGATTGCGCCGCCGTTGCCCTCATAATTGCCACTGTTGTCGAACAATTTTACACGTATGTCGCTGAATACGTTTTGAGCCTTGTTGTCATATTGTTTTGCCAAAAGAGCTCCCAGCATACCCTCTTCTTTGATTTGGGCAAGTGTCTTGTTTTGCATACTTTCGCCGGCGCTGTTTTGCATGTCGCCGGTATAGATAATATCTGCCAGCGTCAAATATACGTCGGCTATGGCAAGTCTTACAAAGAACTCGACTCCTTGGTTTAGTGAAACCTCTACTGCCGGCAAATATCCGTTTTCGTCACCATACAATTTGGTTTTGTTCCACAATCTAAATTTGATAACAGATTGGGATACGTCGTCTTTGATTGACCAATGCGAACCATTGACGTCGGCTGTCGTGTCTTGCCAAATATCGTTGCCTGCGCTATCTTTGGATATAGACATTTGGATGACGTATTCGCTACCGCCGACAGTCGCAGTATAGTCTATCGGCAATGCTTCCGAATAACACCATGTTTCATTGTACATATAAAAACTGTCATAATTTGTCGAACCGATAGCGGCGGTCAGTGTTGGGTTGGTCGAATCGATACTTACTCTTACGTACTTGGTAAATTCGTTACCTCTGGCGTCTGTACAAATAATGGTGTACTGAGCGCCGGTGGTCATAACCGTTTCGCATTCCCAATATTTTTCGCCTGTTGTTGGGTTGGTTTTTTCGACATAAGTATTGCCTGCGCTCAAGCTAGCAAGTCCCGAACGACCTTCATCGCTGAACTCATAGGTCATTTTGATAGGAGTTTTGCGCCACTCGGTGGTAGCTTGCTCTTCGGTGATGGCTGTCCAAGAAGTAGCTCCATCTGTCCCTGTCACTTCTCTAAAATACTTGATATTGCGTATGATAGGAGCCGAAGCGTCTACAAGCACGTTGACTGATGACGTAAGCTCTGCAACCTTTACGTCGATTGGCTCGCCTGTCGGGGACGTTTCGTGGCAATATGCCTCGAAAATATATTCGTCGCCATACGACGAAGTCGTTTCGTTCACACGGAACTCGTGATAGGTGTTACCAGCCGTTGGGATAAGATTTGGATTCCATACGCCATTCTTAGAATACTTGATGGCTTGGAAAGTTCCGCCACCACTGCCAATAGTCAACGTTAGATTTGCCTCTTTTACCCAAGTTGGTTGAGCGCCTGTAACTGTGAGTGTGGCAACGTTGATTGCATACACGTTTTTCTTAGAAGAATCGTATCTGGCAATTTTTCTATTGGTCTGATCATAATATGCTAGTTTGGTGCCAGTGCTTTCGTCGCCATACGTATAAACTGACTCATATACGTAGCTACCAGGGAGCTTGGCTCTAGAGTGGTCGCTGATGAGCTGGTTGGTGATGGCAGTCTTCAATTCTATCTGATATGGCAGTTTGTTTAGGACAGTTCCGTCATTTTCAGCCAAAGGAATGTTGCCCGCCTTGCCGAAAAGTTTGAGCGTAGGGTCATTGAGAGCAACACCATCATAAGGCTTATTGCTACCTGCGTTGTTGGATTTTAGTTGGTAATCCACTACCTCGCCGAATTTGTAAACATAGCTACCATATTCTTCTGCGGTAAGGAAACGAATGTCTGCACCCGCACAATCGGTAGGTTTGATTTGTTGGGTGTTGGCATTGCCGGTGTTGATATCAAGGCTCCAAATGGTATAACCAAATTGGTTGTCTTTGTAAGTACCTGTCTTGTAAGCGGCACTGCCAATATCTTGATTCATCTCGCCGAATTCGGTGAGATCATACTCGTCGGCTTTGGCTTCGACACGAATGTCATAACTCGACACTCTCGTATCAAACGAAACGGTAACCGATCCGCCCGTGGTGGCTGGATATATTTGGATACCTACGGTAGAATATGGAATACGACCATTGCCATTGTAAACTCCGTCACAATGCTCTACGTCAAGAGCGTCACAATTCGCCTCTGGCACGCCCTTTGCTTTACGTACATTGATATAGTCATACAGCGCTACAAGTCCACTGATACCACTTGCGTTTTGCGTAGTGCCACCTACGCAACCAAACATTGCGGCATACTCTTTCTTTTCTAGTCTTCTATCCCATGCAACACGGAGGTTGTGCATGATATAGCCCTGCCAGCCTGACATAATGCTACTGATTTTTGCACCTGAATCACTAAGTCCTTGACCGCTGTAGTGCGTGCTGTAGCTACTTTCTCCGATAATATAGTTTTTCCAGTCGCCCCAATCGGTAAAATACATACTAGCGCCCAAAACACCGCCAGGGAAAGTTTGGAAGTGTGAGTCTTGGTTGGCGTAACCCATGTACGCCTCAACTGAGCCTTCGCCCATCAAAGTAACTCGAGTGATTTGAGTACCACCCACAGGAGCATAGTTGCCTACTACGCCACCGGTAATTGCGATACCGCCTCTTGTTGTACCACTTGACGCTCCTGTTGCGTGCGAACAAATGGTTGCGCCATTTTTGATATTGACAGTTACGGCATTGATACGTGCTCCTTTGGTCACAAGACCGGCAATACCTGCCGTAAATACTCCGTTTTCCTTAAAGAATTTCCAGTCAAATCCTGAATATCCTATACCGTTTCTGCCATGTACAAAATTGTTGTTTACGTCAAGGCGACAGTTGTCGACAGTACCGCCGATGACAGCGCCCGCCACGATACCTGCAACAACCAAATATTGGGTATCATTGTACAAACTCTTGCTGGTATCAAGGTCTTTGGTGGTGGACACTTGGTGAGTAGAAGTAAAGCTGAAAGAAGTATTCTTGATTGTGCCCTCTACTTTGGCGAAGAAATAACCGGTAAAAATCATATTTATATTATCTCTTTTATTATTTGCATTGCCACTTTCATCAGTGTTTGGCACCGGCATAATATTGTTGTCGCAAGTCCAAACGTCACTCGAATATCTACCCTTGCCTAGACCTGCTTTGATACTGATAGTATAGCCATTGCCATCAAAGATTGCGTTGCTACCAAGAGTGTACATTGAGCTGTTGTCGTTACCAAAATATGTCTTGGTTGCTCCAACCCAGTCAAGCTCGAGATTTTTGGATAGCGCCGCATAGACGTTGCCATTATTCATCAAATTGTTATTGTTGTTGGCAATAAAATAATGCAAGTCATCTTGGGTTGTTATCCACTTGAACATTTTGCCTTGAGCTTCTGCTTTGGCTCTAAGTTCTGCCTCTGTGTAGTGCTCATTGCCTGATGGGTGGTCCAAAATCTTGCCATCATTGGTCACAAGGTTGGAAGAATAGTTTTCTGCATACGCCTTGTCGGCAGTTTGCACCTTTTCTTGCGCTATAAAGCAAACCGTGCACAGCAACGATACTGCGAGTATCGTTGCTATGATGGATATGATTAGTTTGTGATTTCTAGTTGTTGTCATCTATCATTCCCCCTTAGTTGCCAGCTGGAGTATCTGTATCGGCAGTTGGCTTGGTTGTTACATATACATTGATTGTTATAGTTTGTTCGATATCAGAATTCTTCAAGATATAAGCTGTGGCTTGAGTTGGACTATATCCAGCCAAAGGCTCGGAAGTCTCGATATTGTAAGCCGGTGTGCTGAAATCAACGTGATTCAAATCGAACGTAACCTTTATCTTGACAGCCTCCAATCCCTGTGGATCCCATGAGCCATCGCTAAGTTTTCTTCCGTCAGTGAAAGTCACGTATACTTCTCTCTCGATTTTCTTAGACGCTCTCTCTGCGTCTGACAAGTTGGCTCCATCTTGAACTACGTAAATGGTATAGTTCGGATCTTCGTCAATGCTGACAATCTTCTTGTACAAAATCGTGCAAGGAATTGCGATTGTTTCGACTTCTGTGGTTGCGCCTACGAACGTTGCAAAAGCATTGATTGTGACGTCCTTACCTTCTCTGAGTGGCGCTTTGTAGCTGATTTCACGAGTGTTCCACTCTACCGGGATATCGTACGTAGCATAGATATCTTCGAGATTTTCTACGTTGTACTTGCCTGCATTGTCGCCAGTGGTGTAGAAAGCCCTTGCCTCGTCACGCATTGCCTCGGTGAACAAGTCGGTTATTTCGAATTCTTTCTTGGTCTCAATCTCAGTCACTTTGAGTGCATAAGACGTAAAGTACTTGACGCTCAAAGTCTTGGTGAATTCTCTATAAACTCTGTTGCCACTCTCGTCATAGTCACAATCGTATGGATTGATTGTACGAGTGTTGTCTATCACAATAGGGTTGGTTCTGCCAAGCACTCTGCAGTTGATATCAAAGCTGATATTTGTGCCTTGGATAGTTGCGGTAGCAACCATATTCTCAACGCCGTTGATATTGTTGATAGCATTCTCATCATATGTCCAAGTCACTGGAAGGATTGCAGAACCTGCGTTGTTCTTGTAGACTACTTTTACTTGGCTTGGGAATGGACTGCGTGCTTTGCCTTCACTGTCTTTGAGATATTTGTTGATGACTGGGTCAACAGCAAATACTGTGTTTGGATTGAGAGTGCTGCCCTTCATATCAATTCCGTCAGCTACCAAGCCTTCTACGCGAGCGTTCACAACGATTCTTTGCAAGAACTTGCCGTCGATATTTGCCGCCTTGGCATAGTCAGCGTTGGCAAGCTTGCCACCCTCTGCAAATACGTCTGCTTG
>OQVS01000285.1_pt1 | contig 33217 bp, 27 predicted proteins | sample 1691601 | NCBI WGS metagenome assembly OQVS01 (sample SAMN03418268, study PRJEB22391) | human gut metagenome | biome: human-gut; feature: organic feature; material: feces | host: Homo sapiens | place: Tanzania | collected 2013-01 | reverse complement strand
CTTCACGCTCGTTGAACTTATCGTCGTAATCGCAATCATGGCAGTCCTTGCAGGCACGGTCGCCGGTGTTACGGTTTCGCAGTTGAACAAAAACACAGATAAGGCAAACTACACCCAAGCGAACAAAATTGCTACTTCTATCAGTGGACTTATCCTTGAAAATCCTGATATTTATACCGCAAGCGCATCTGCTGCTGCTGATGCTGAAACAACAGATAAATTCGTTTCGGGCAAGATTTCTGCTTTAATTGACGAAGTGAAAAAAGAGTTTTCTGGCAAAGATATAACCAATACTAAAACACCTGCTAAAGAAAAATTTGGCGTGTACCTTAGTTCTGACGAAACAACAATAATTGTTTGCTTCGGTGCCAAAACAAATGACTACAAAACCAAAGGATATTCAATTAACGCACAAGGTGTCGTATCGGCAATCGCCACCCTTCCTGATGCTTACACCACGACCAATCAAAGTCAAAACAACGGTTAATATAATCACTTTTTAACAACAAAACATTAAGCGAGGCAAACGCCTCGCTTTTTTTTATTAAAAAACTCTGCAAGTTTTTGCAGAGTTTTGTTTTGGTTTGTTCCATATGGATTCCCTTCCGGGCGATACGTCATAAACTGCGCTTTTGACCAAACAATCGCCGTAAACGACAATTGTTTGTCTTTTGCTTGTTCATTCCTTTTCCCCACGGGTACACAGTATCCCGCGGGGTCCCCTGATTTACGCTCGCAATGACATAAAGTGCGTTTATTAAATGCTGTAAATAAGGCGGTAAAACTCGGACATGGACGTCGTGCCGTTGCCGATGAGCGTGCGGATGCTGTCTTCCAAAAACGTTGCGCCGTGCTCTTTGGCGAAGTCGCGGATTTCCTCGGTTGTCCTGCCCTCGGATATCATGCGGCGAAGGTCGCTGTCGATTTCGATAATTTCATAAATTGCGGTACGTCCCTTGTAGCCGGTGTTGCCGCAGCGGGGACAGCCGACAGGCTCATAAATATGAGTGATTGACGGATCTTTCAGAAGTGCGGCTTCTTCCGCCTTGATTTCGCGTTTTCTCTTGCATTCCGGGCAAAGTTTTTTGACAAGCCTTTGCGCGACAACGCAGTTCACGGACGACGCGACCATGTATGACGCAACGCCCATGTCGATAAGACGGACGATACTTGACGCGGCGTCGTTGGTGTGCAGCGTGGACAAAACCAAGTGGCCTGTGATAGCGGCGCGGATTGCGATTTCGGCGGTTTCGGTATCACGAATTTCACCGATCATGACGATGTCCGGGTCCTGACGCAGGATTGCGCGAAGTCCGCTTGCGAACGTTAAGCCCGCCTTTGCATTGGTTTGCACCTGATTGACGCCGAAGATTTGCTTTTCAACAGGGTCTTCGACAGTGGTGATATTGACGTTCGGTTTGTTGAGTTCGCTAAGGACGGCGTACAACGTCGTCGATTTACCTGAACCCGTAGGCCCCGTGACAAGAATGATCCCGTTCGGCGCTTTGATAATGCGGGAGAACTGATCAAACAGTTTGTCGGGCATGCCAAGGTCGGGAAGCGTGATGAGCGCGGCGTCCTCGGTTGCAAGAAGACGCATGTTGACCTTTTCACCGTAAATCGTGGGCAGCGTGTTGACACGAAGGTCGATGTTGATGTCGCCGTTGTTGAAGTCGATACGGCCGTCCTGCGGGATTCGCTTTTCAGCAATGTTGATGCCCGCAAGGATTTTACAACGCGAAACGATACTGTTAAGCGTGGAAATGTCCAAGCGCATACATTCGACAAGCTCGCCGTCGATACGCATGCGGACAAGGATTTGCTCCTCAAACGGCTCAATATGAATATCAGACGCGCGGCGCATGTACGCCTGCGTGATAAGGCTGTTGATAAGTTTGACGACAGGAGTGTTGTCAACGCGGCTTTCGATTTCGGACAACTTTTGCTGGGTTGCCGCCGAAGTCTGCTGGACAACCTTTTGCGTCGCTTCGTCCGACACGAAGAAGTTGCCGGCGTTGGTGTAGTACTTTTCAATCGCGCTTTCGATGATACGCTGCGGCGCAAGGACAAAACCGACGTCCATACGCGTGACCATCTTTACGTCCTCGAACGCGCCGATGTCGTGCGGATCGTGCGTGGCGATGATGATCTGCCCCGCCTTCACGTCAAGCGGCATTATGCAGTGCTTTTTAACGATTTGCTCCGGTACGTTTTTCAGAATTTCGGGACGACGGACGACAAGTTCCGTATTTATATAGGTCGTGTTGAAACGCTCCGCCATCGCAGAGAGCATCGCGTCCTCGGTGATAATGCCGCGCGACAACAATATCGCGCTGATTTTTTCGTTGGGATGGGTTTTTTGCCAACGTTTTGCGTCATCCAGTTGCGCCTGCTTGACAAAGCCTTTCTCGATCAGGATGTCGCCTAAACTTGCTCCTCTTTGCATCTCTTCTCCTTATGATATATAAATATTATATTCCGAATAAGTTTTTTATGCCGTCGATTATGGGCGTGCCCGCAAATACCGTGACCACCGCACCAAGCGCGATAAACGGACCAAGCGGCAGTTCGTATCCCTTTCTGACCTTTTTCGTCAGCAAAAGTACGCCGCCGATAAGCCCCGCCGACACTATCGCGATAAACGCCGACACAAGCGTCGGGTAAAGCCCCAACACAAGCCCCAGCGCAAAATAAAGCTTTATGTCGCCGCCGCCGATGCCGCCCGTCACGAGCGCGATTACGTAAAGCGGCACGCTGATAACCACCGCGCCCACAAGCCTGTGCCACCAAACGACGTCCTTCGCCGTGAAAAACAGCGGAATCGACAAAATTATGATGAACACGACGATGCCGTTCGGGATCTCTTTCGTGTCAATGTCTATGAACGTCATCACGATGAGCGCCGAAAACAGCGCGTCGTATATGAACGCGTTGGCGTTAAGCCCGATAAAATATGCCGACAACGTCCACAATACGGCGTTGAGCGACTCCACAATCGGGTACCTTGCGGAGATTTTTTCCTTGCAATTCCTGCACTTTCCGCCAAGAAAAATCCAGTTGAAAACCGGCACCATATCGTACCATTTCAGCGGCTGCCCGCACTTCGGACAATAACTGTGTTTTTCGGTGAAAAACGTGCCTTTGGGAATGCGGTAAATGCAAACGTTCAGAAAACTGCCGACCGCAAGCCCGAAAAATGCGGAAAATATCGTGAATAACAGATGTCCAAGTTCCATTTTATCAACCGCCTGTCACGGTTCGGAAATAAAAATTCTTGAACCCTTTCTCGTTTTCCGGCTTGTAGTTTTCAACCAGCAGCATGTTGTTGTACTGCCAGGCGTCTGAGCTGCCCGTGATTGCCCCGATATTGCCCTGCTCGAAACTGAAAATACCTTTGAAACGTTTGGTTTCCGACGACTGGCTGTAATCCGCCTCGATAAAGTCGATTTCAAGCCCCGGGGAGTCGAATTTTTTTTGCCCTTTGGCGTTATAGACGTCGCAGAACACCTTGACGGACGTAATCTCATTAAACATGTTGACAATCGCTTTGAAGTAAACCTTGATTGTGAAACTGCCGTAAAACGCGCGCTTTTCGGCGTCAGTTGACGTGAAGTATTCCTGCGTGGTTTTGCCGCTGTCCGTCGAATACACAAGCCTGCCGTCGTCGGACGACGAGAACAACTTGTACTCGCCCGTCGGCGCGTTTTTCATTGTATACGTGGTCTGATTATTGTCAACCCCGATTATGTTGCTATCTTTCGGAAGCTCGCCGTCCTGCAAATATACCTCAACCGTCGACCTTGCCGCCCGCTTGATCTCGTTCTGGACGATTGTGCCAAGGTCTTTTGCGGCGGCGTTTTCTTTCTGGCGCATATAAGCCGTCGTGCCCGCCGTGACAAGCCCGCCGATAACCGTTGCGAGAATACCCATAATGGCGACGACCGCGATCGCTTCGACCAAGGTGAAGCCTTTTTTATTTTTTAAGATTTTTGCGAGTTTTCTCATTTTAATCTTTAAAGTACCTATCTACTTCGTCAAGCGTAAGAATATTACTTTTGACTTGTTCCGGATCGTTCAGGTCGTAATCGACGACGTCATAAACAAAAAGTATACGTTTTGTGCCCTTGTCCGACGTCACCTGATATTTTGTGATACTGTGGATATATGGCACTTTGGGGGCGCCTACTTTTTCGACCGCAACCGCAAACGGTACCGAGCCGTAATCGGTGTCGTAATTAAGCACCACTGAGTACTGCGGCACGTTGCCTTTTGACGTGCTGATGTACGACACCTGCAAAACGCGGCTCGGATAAATGATATATCCCATTACCTCGTCGCCTTCCTTGTACATGAACGTGTTCAAAAGAGCCTGCTCCTGCGCCTGCGACCTTTTGGCTTCTTCCTTTTTCGCCTTGGACATATAGCGCGTCGCCGTGTTGAACATGGTGAACGCCAGCGTGCCGACGATCGCAAACAACGCGATTGCAACGATACATTCGGCAAAGGTAAAACCTTTTTTATTCAGTTTTAAGCGTTTCAAAACCTTTTTCATTTTAGCCGTAATAGTAATCGCCCGCAACCCATTTCGTGTCGTGCGACACCGTGTCGGGGTTAATCAAACCGTCCATGACGATGCCTGAACTATTATTGTTCTTGCTGCCGATTTTTGCCGCGTCGTAGCTTGAAAAAATCAGTTGTCCGCGGCTACTTCCGCCGATATAAATATCTTTTGCGACAATAGACGCCTCGTTATTGCCCGAGTTTCCGATCGGGATTGAGTTGAAAAGACCCGACGATTCGTTGGAATACATGCCGTTGGGGATATAAACCATCGCGTTGACCGTGCCGCCACGTCCGAACTTGACGTAGTTTCTGCCCATACCGATTATGAACATATTGCCGACTTTTGCCGGATCGCCGTCAGGCAATGCTTTCATTTGTATTGCATTCGTAAGAGCAACTAAATCAAATGCGGACACAGTGCCCCCATGCTCCTTGAATCGTGCAACATATTTTTGATACGTGTTCGACTTGAAATGCGTGCCGACCTTTTCGTCCGTCTTGTCCTCGGAAAGTATCGTATTGCTTATTTCCAGACTGAATGCGTTTGCGGCAAAAGATGTGTCGTCCACAAGCATAAGGTATGCATTGTTTTTGCCCGTCACCTGGAACGAACATTTCTGGAACAAGAACCTTGTTTGTGCGAGCTTATCTTTTGATTTATCAAGCGCCGGGCAATGGAAGAAGATATAAATGTCTTTTTCCGAAGTGTCGATAAGGAAGTTCATACGAACCCTCTTGTCAACATTGTCTGTGGACGCCGCAAACACGACTTGCGTATTGCTTAATTTAAAATTGAAGTACGTATTTTGCTTTATCGTATATTGCACTTCCGAACGCACCGCAACACGATCAAAGCCGTCCAGTTCCTTATCTTTCAATCCCGTGAACGTTTGATTGTATTTTTCGTCGATGGCAAAAGTGCTGTCTGCACGAAGGTGTGGGCTGTTCGCTTTATCTTTGTTGTAGAAATCCATCAACCTTAAATCATTGTCATCCTCAACCTTATTAGAATGTTCTACAAAATACCATCTTTCGATATTCCACCATTTTTCAGGATCAGAATCCGGGAATGTAAGCGTCTGCAAGTAAGTCATCACGTTATTTATATCAGGCTTTTTGAAAGATGATCTTACATATTTTTTTGTCAGTTTATCGTTATTTGCGCATATATAATCTTTGACAGGTTTCCCACTTGTAATGCCCAAATTTTTATCGTATTCGTTGACCTTTCCATAAATATCGAAGGCGTTGTACTCTTCAATATCACCATTTTTTTGCAAATCTGCCAGGATTTTCTCGACGTTTGCTTTTGACTGTTCCTGATTGGCGTTCGCTTCCACAACGGTTGCAAATTCCGGCGACTTGATTTCTTCAAAAATCGCCTTTACGTATGCGTCTTTGTCAACCAAGGAATATCTATTGTCAATGACAAGATACATGCCGTACAAACTGTTGTCTTTGAACGCGCTTGTCACTCTCTTCATCGCGTCAAACCGATCCGAAACACCGCCTTCTGTGCCAAACCTCACTTCCTTGCCATCCTTGATTGCGGAGCCGGTCACAAGACCGTTTATGATGCCGTCAAAGTCGTTTGCGCCGTTGCTGAACATCGCGATAAGGTATTTATTCTTGGCAAGGAACTCACTTGTCAGAATATCGTTTCCGCTCAGCACGTAAGACAGTTTGTCTAAACCTGCAAGTTCGCTGCCGCCGGTAATATCCTTAAACGGTTTCAGCGTAAAGTCATATCTTGCCGTGATTGTGCGACTTGCCTCTGTTTCCCATTCTTTATAATATGTTTTGACATCTGTCGCACAGTATTCTTTGTCTTTCTTTTTAACATAGTTTACTTCGCTGTTAGCAAACGCTTTAGGGTTATCCGTTGCAATACCAAAAACATTATTTCCAATAAAGTACTCCTTGAAATTTTCGTAATTTTCGGGTTTTGCTCTAAAATCGATAAACGCGTCCTTAGCAAGGCTTAATGCATACTTATATTTCGCCTCATTTCCCTTGAGATCTTTTGTGCTGTCAAGATACTCGACAAGCGCAAGTTCGTTGTCATTCAAACCTAAACTCTTCCAGTCTTTGCGTTCAACGATAGTGCCGTCCGACTTGACAATCTTATTGGTTGCATCTTTCTCGTTTTTATATTTTTTTGGCGGATTTTCGACTGTATCTTCAATACAATACATCAAATCTGCAACAAATTTGCCTGTGGTATAAGTGGTTTGTGTTTTTTTCCAATTAGTTGGTTTGGTTTGTTTCCATGTGACAGGATAGTGTTTCCAATCTTTCCAGTAGCAATTAATCTTTTCCCAATCTTCATCGTTTGTCCAAGTAACCGTTTCGGTCATTTCATAATGTGCGCGAATAACAACAACCTTTCTGTCATGGGTAATATCATAATCTTTAAATTCTTCTTTATAAGTAAACTTGTTGTCGTCCAAAACATCAAAAACAAAGTTGGTTTCGCCCTTGAAATTGTTTTTGTTGCCGTCAATGCCGAAATACTCTTTCAAAATCTCTTCGTCAGTCAACTGTGCATTGTTTTTTTGCAGAACGTTTTTCAAAAAGTCCATGATTGAGGCTTTTTTAAGTTCATTTTTCACAAAGTCGCTGCCGAAATAATTGTTTTTCACGTTGACCGCCGCCGAGTTTTCAAAGCCGGGCAACTTGCTTTCAAGCACGCTGATTGTGCCGTCGCAAAATACGTTGTTGACGGTAATTTCGCAGTATCTGACGGAAAGTGCAGCAGTGTAAAATATGTCGTTCACTTTCGTACGGGTTGTCACGGGTTTTCCGTCCTTGTCTTTATCGGCAACGTTTTCAACAACGCGGTATTTGTCATCGGACGCGTACTTTTCAAGTGTGCACGGGTCAACGTTGTTGCTGTTTTTGTGGTCTATGTCACCGCACGACGTACCTTTTCTTATCGGCGAATTCTGGATATAAAGGTTGGAAGTCTCGCTGAATTCGGGCTTGCGGAAATAATACCTCTTTGTCACGAGGTTTTCTTTTACTTCGACATAACCGTCAAAGTTTTTTCCGTTTTCAAACCGAGTATAATCGTTGCCCAAAAGGTATGAATACCCGTCTTTCCCGAGTTCTTCAAACTTATCTTTAAGGCGTTTTATCGACTCGCTATCATTGCTTAATTTTTCCTTACCATAAGCCTTCTTATATGCCGCGATAAACGAATCCATTGAAAAATTCTGTTTTTCTTTAAGCGTATCGGGGTTTGCAACCAGTTTGTTTGTGTCAAACCTTCCGTATGTCACGTCAAGTTTTACCGTGCCGAAGTCAAACGCATCGCCCCATTTCTTGCCCGTGACTTGCTGCCATTTGTCTTTGATTTGTTTTAAAAACTCGCTGCTGTCATTTAAGACAAAGTCGTCGCTTTCAACAACCTTCCCGCCTATGTATTTTTTTGTGTCTGAAAGGTCTGTCGATATGCCAAGCCATTCCACGTTCTTATAGTTGACGTATGACGTGTTGGTATCGGGTGCAATAATCATGCGTCCCTGACAAAATACGTCGCCCTCAATCTTTGTGTGGATAGGAATTGTGCCGTCGCCTTTGCCGTCAAGGTTGTAGGCATAGCTGTGATAATAGAATCTCCGGTTGTTGACCTCAAGACCAAAATTTTTATTTAACCACTCATCGATTTTATCAAGGATTTTAGAATCGGGTTTTTCGTCCTGATCTTCATGCCCTGCGTCGGTGGAACCGGTATTGAAAACACCTGCGTCAAACGAGAAAACGTTGCCGACGTTAACGGTATCAAAGATAATATCGCCGCTGCAATAGATATTGCCGCCCTGCGGATATTGCATGATGGGGGTGCCGTCCCCTTCTTTGTCGGAGTACATCGACGCGCCGAGATATTGCGCGTTATTGATGCCGCCTTGGTTATATTCCGCATCGATATTCTGCCAGATTCCGTTTTTGTCTTTTACCCTGAGCGTAATCGTGACTTGTTCCCACGTATAACTGCCGGTGGTATTGTTTTCACCGTAGTTTTTCGTCCAGAAAGTATATTCGTTTGCGTCGCCCGCAAGATCCATCAGTGTGAAGTGCGAAAGCTTGTCATACGTTTGAATAGGTCTATACGTGCCGTCGCTCAACTTTTCGTACATCGCCTCGCCAAGTTTTGTCGTACTCGAATTTTTATATCCTGCATTATTGTTTGGCGGAACCGCAATGCTTCCGATTGTTTTATAAGCGTACGTATGGTAATAAATGTATTTCTTTGCGTAGTATTTTTTCGTCAGCGCGGGAAGATTTACGCCAAGCGCAAGCCCCCTGATTGTAAGGTTGCCGTCAACGTACACGTTGCCCTGCACCCTCAGCATATTGTCGGCAGCGCCGATGATAAGGTCGCCGTTGGCATAAATACTGCCCGTCACGCCTTCCAAAACAACGGGGTTGAATATACGCGTCTTCATCACGCGTTCACCGTTTTCCGTTTCAAAACAGTTGATTGATACGTCGCCTTCGATACGCTTATAAATCTGATACGGCGACGTAACCGCCGATCCCATATTGCTGCTGACAACAAACGAGTTGCCAAACGTGTCCTGAATCGTGGTCGAGGTCCCGTCAGGTACAGAGTCCGCCTCAAAACTCACCGTGCTTTCCTGCGAGCCTTTGACGCCTTTTATGTCGACAAGAACTTTGTCGATTTTGTTTGCGCTGCTGCTTGGCGATTTTGACAACGTGACGTAAACTTTCACGCCGTTGACTATCGTATAATTCACCGCTTGGTTATCAAAATCGGTATCGTTGTAAAACTGAACCTCGGCAGAGCCGTTTTCTTTGATTTTGGTAAAATAGGTTTCGATAATCGTGTTGAGTTGCGTCGAGCCTTTCAACGTGTCCGAAACCGTGAGCGCGGCGTTGTACGCGCGTTCCTGCTGGGTGTCCGCAATGCTGTTCGAGAAGGAGGAAAGCGTCACAAAGAGCATAGAAGTGCCTACGACGATAATAATCGCCATAGTCATAAGTACCATAAGCATCGCGCTGCCGCGTTTTTTATTGTACCGTTTGTTAAACCTTTCTATATTTTTTAATAACGTCAGCATAATTGACCTCCTTCCGTCAATCGTACTTTTTTATTTTTCCCGTCTTATCTTTGCGACTGCGCTTTCGCGCGTTTTCGTAAGTTGTAGTTATATTATAATATAATATCCTTTATTTTAAGGTGCCGCTTCCGCACAAGTAATGTCGTGCTATTCGTTCAGAATGTACGTGATCGTCATCGTGAACGTGCCCGAAACGTCGTTTCCGTCCGGCGTCATCGAAAGATACGTCAGATTGAACGACTTCACGCGCGCGATCGCATCCGTCACCTTGTAAAGCGTCTGCATGTCCGTCTTGTATGCGCTCGATATTGTGTAAACCTTTTTGGTGGACGTCGTGACGGGCCTGCCAAGGCTTATCTCAACGTTGAAACCAAGGTCGCCAAAGAACTTGTACAGCGTTTCCGCAATCGCCACAGAGTCCTGATGTCCGGGCATATTGCTGGGCAAAAGTTCCTCGTTAAGGTTGTTTTTGGTGCTGGTGAGCTGCTTGTACGCCGCCTCGTTTTGTCTGATTTCTTCAACGAGCTTGTTGTACCTTGCCGGGCTCACCGCGTCGGTTTGCTTTTTGACCTTCGCGATGTCGCCTTCGACCGTCTGCAACTCTTCCTGAGCGGTTTTTTTGTCGTTGTTTTTCGGCATGATGCCAAGAGTGTACGTGCCGCCTACAAGCAGGAACAGGATAAGTATGAAAATCAATACTTTTTCTTTTCTGTTAATCGTCATTTTCCCGTCCTCCTTATTTGTCGCTGCCGCCGAAAAGTTTATCGTTCACGACGTCGAAACTTACCGAAAAATCGGTGGCAGTGTCCATCGACGGCTCAACGCTCTGAATATAGCCGCTGCCGCTTTCCTTAATCGCCGAAACATAGTTTCGCATCGACTGGGAACCCTTGCCCGTAAGTTTTAACGTGATTCTGCCGTTGGTGAAAGTGAACTGCGTCACCTTGCACTCCGTCTTTTTCGCGCTTGTGAAGATAATGTCGAAAATCGTGCCGGTAAGGTTTATCGCGGCGTCTGCTTCTTTCGACGTTGCCTGCGCGCCCGCAAGTGCGTTTGCAACGCGCGTCGCGACTTCCGTCAACGACTCGTATTGGTAAATCGTGTTGCCGTATTTGTCGGTGCCTTTCGTCACGGGGTTGCCGTTTTTGTCAAGCATCACCGTGAAGTTTTTGAACTTGTCTTCGTTCTTGGCAAGCGTGTTTTTCTGGTTGGTGAGTTCCGTCTTGGCGGATTCAAGGTCGGACACGGCAGTGTTGTACTGCGAACGCGCCACAAGATACCACCCGACCATCGCGCATGCCACCACGACGACCGTAACGACAAGAATAAACTCAAACGAGGTGCTTTGCCCCGATTTTCCCATCGCCTTTTGCGCGGCGATAAAATCTATGTTTCTCTTTCTCTTTGCCATAATCCACCTCGTTATTTGAGCATTGTGCCGATAAGCGGTGCAAGCGCGTTGAAATCAAGCTGCTCGACGCCCGATACGCTTTCGGGTACGGGAAGCATCTTGACGTTAAGCCCCATGAAACCGTAAAGGTCGCTTTCAACCGACTGGAACCTGTCAAGGTCGCCCGTGATAAACACGTCGTCGAGTTTGTAATCGGTATATTTCGAGCGGAAGAACTGAATCGCCTCGCTCACGATGCCGGAAAAGTCGTTGATGAAAAACGCCATTTCGTTCGCATAGTTTTCGTTGGGCATCGAATAAATGGGTTTCGACAGCGAGAAGACGTGCTTGTAATCCGCGAAAAGATACGACGTAATCGACGTCATGCGATAGTCGACAAGCACGAAATATTGCGGCAGGTCTTCTTTCATAAAATCGACGAGTTTCGACAGCGCGCTTTGCGAAATATCGATTGCCGTAAGTTTCATGCCGACTTCGCGGCAGCACTTTTTCAGGTTTTCGATGACAAGGTTGTCTATGTACGTGATCATAAGACGCGCCTTTTTCGCTTTCTTTTTCTTTTCGCTCTTCTCTTCCTGTTCTTCCTCGCCCTCTTCGGGGGAGTTCAGCGCGGCTTCCTGCATCTCTTCGTCGGGATCTTCGATATTTCTGTCGATCTCGACAAAGTCGACGGTGTGGCTTTCCGCAAGTTTTTTATCCGTGAAAAGTTCCGCCGAAATTATCGGATACAGAATCGACGGCTTTGCGTAAGGCAAAATCATCTCGCGGAACGGTATCTTGTTGTTTTCAAGGACGAATTTCGCCGCTTTCGACTTGATATCGTTTTTGCGGATCATATCGAGCATTGCTTCGGTAAGTTGAAGGTCGATATTGGTTGCGCTCGGGTCGTTCAGAAATTCACTGGGGAAATCCATATCGTAAAATTCTTTCACGGTGATTCTCTTTCCGCCCGCCGTCGCAAACATCGCTTTGAGTTTGTCGTTGTTCAAGTAGTAGTAAATCATAATTTTGCTCCAAATCTACCCTTTATTCGGTATCCGTGCCTATCGAGTCGTACATCGAGAACATAGGCATAAGTATTGCGATAAGTATTACGCCGATGACAACCGCCATTACAACCATAAGGGCGGGGTTTATCATTGCGGTAAGACTCTTGATTGCAGTGTCCGCTTCGTCTTCGAAATAAGCGGCGGTCTGCCCGAGAACCTCGTCCAGAGAACCGGATTCTTCACCGACGAATATCATTGTCGTAAGCAGCGGATCAAACGCGTCGACCGTCTGCAACGCGGCGGATATCGACTCGCCCCTGCGGATTGCTTCGACAGCGTCGTCGATCTGTCGCGATACGTAAGTGTTGTCCATCATCTCCGACACCATCGTCAGCGCGTCGAGAAGATGTACGCCCGAACTCGTCAGCGTGCAAAGCGAGCTTGCAAAACGCGACGTATAAATCATTTTTTGCAATTTTCCGATGCCCGGCATTTTGACTTTCATTTTGGAAACGAAAAGGTCAACCGCCTCGATTCGCTTAACGATCGGGACGAAAATGATAAGCGAGGCGACGATGCCGATAATCAGAATGTAGTCCTTCATGATGAAGTCCTTGATTTTCAGCAGGATTTTCGTGACAACCGGCAACTTATCTTCGGACACCATCGAAATCATCTTCGGCATAATCCAGATAAGCAAAACCACAACGACGACAAGACAAATCGCCAGAACGATTTTCGGATACGACGTTGCCGATTTGATTTGCCCTTTTCTCTTTTTTTCCTTTTCGTAATAGTCCGCCATTCGGATAAGAGTCTCTTCCAGTTTACCGCTCATTTCGCCCGCCTTGACCATGCTCACGAGAAGGTTGGGGAATACGCCCGGAAGCGCAGCCATCGACTCCGCAAGAGAGTTACCTTTCTGAACCTCTTCAAACAATGCGGCAAGCACGTTTTTGAGCTTCGGTTTCTCGGTGCGTTCGTAAAGCATTTCCAGCGACTTAATAAGAGGCAAGCCGGCGTTCAGCATCGACGCGAGCTGTCGGCAAAACTGCAACACCAGCGCGGTGTCGAGTTTTGAAAGTTTGCTTGCGTCGCCCTTTCCCGTGGCATGGACGTAATAGCATTTCAGACCGCGCGACGAAATGACCTGATTGAAGTCGTCTTCGCTCGTGGCGGTGATCGTGCCGCTTACGCGTTTTCCTTCCGGCGAAAGTGCCTTGTAAGAATACTTGTACATATTACCTCGCAATTATTTTGTCAAAACAAAAAATATTCTTTTGCTAATTTATTATAACATACGACTTGTTAAAATTCAACATTAAAAAAAATTTCGGCGCAAAATATTGCAAAAACATAAAAAAATCAGGTGGAATTACGGCGGTTTAAGGTATTTTTCAAATTTTTCGGAAAATTATTTTGATTTTTTCGGCACGGGTTTTCAACACTTTCGTACGAAATTATACAGTCGTACAATAAAATTCCGCCGTGCGTTTGCTTTCCGAATTTTTCAAAAAACCGACGTTTTTTCGTAAAAATTCGTCAAAAATATGCAATTTTTTATGTGCAAAACAATATACTTTATCGTTCGTTTTTGCATTATAAAGTCGCTTTTGTGTCGGTCAAAAAAAATTCCGCCGTGCAAATTCATTATTTTTTCCTACGCGACCGAAAAAAGCATTGACAATATTTTTTTCCTTTATTATAATTTATGATACAAAACGCATATTTTCGCTCAAAATTTTAAGGAGATATATTATGGCAACAAAAAAGAAAGTCAATGTCGACGACGCTTTGGAAACGGCCGAAAACGTGACGGAAACCGTAACCGATAACGTGACGGAAAATGCGGAAAACGTTACCGAAAACGTGGCGGAAAGCACGACGGAAAATGCTGAAATCGCCGCGGAAGAAACGCCTTCCGTAAGTCCTGAAACCGTTGACGAAACCGAAAAAGCAAAGCAGCCTCTGAGTCTCGAAGACGCCCTTGCCGCGGCTGAATTTGCGGCAGGTCAGTATGAGTCTTTCGCCGCCGAAGAAAAGGCGGGAAAAGAAAGCGACAGCCCGTCCGAACCGGAACCTGCGGCGGACGAATTGCCCGAAATCGGCGCGGCAACTTTCGATCCTTCGATGTTCGACGAAGGCGAAATCACAATGTCGGAAACCCCTGCGGAACCCACCGAGGAACCCACTGTCGAAGCAGCCGAAACTCCTGTCGAAACAGCCGAAATCCCCGTTGAAGAAAGCGCGCCGGAAGCAGTCCCGGAAGTGACTGAAAACGTTGAATCCGAGGCAGTCCCCCTGCCCGATTTGTCGGAAGAACGCCCTGTTATGGGCGGCGAAACGCCTGTTGAAAAGGTTGAAAAAACCGAAAAACAAGCCGCGAAAAAACCGTCGAAACCGCGCGAGAAAAAAGCCGCTACGGCAAAAAAAGCGGCAGAAAAATCCGCACCTGCAACCGAAGAAAAACAGGAAGAAACGCCCGCGGAAGAAACGCCCGCAGCCGTTACCGAAAATGAAGAACAGCCGGTGACGGAAGACAAAAAAGTCGTCGCGAAAAACGGCAAACCCGACAAAAAATCGAAGGATAAAGCCGCCGACGCGAAAGCAGAAAAACCCAAAAAGGAAGAACTTACGCTCGCGCAGCGTTCCGAAAGGTTGAGAGCGAAACTTTCGCCCGAAAAGAACTTCCGTCTGCTGAAAATCCTCATCATCGTTTTGTCGGTAATTTGCGCCGCCATCTCCGCATACGTTTATATTTTCGTGATTTACGACAAGACAACGCCCTTCTCGATTGCGAAAATCGTGCCGATAATCCCGTTCATCGCGCAACTTCTGTTGCTTCTCATCACGTTACTCACGGCAGGCACGTCAAAGAGAAGACCTATCGGCGCCGCGCTGAAAGAAAATATACAGATTAAGCAGGAAGTCAAAGAAAAGGAAAAGGACGAAAAGATTTCCAAGGAAATCAGCGATCACCTTCTTGAACCCGAAGTCGCGCTCAATACTACCAAAAGAACGGTGGAACTTTCCAGTTTCCAGATTGACAACTTCTATAAGAAGAATATCGAAGAAATCAACGGAAAATACTATATGCAGGTCGCGAAATTCGACGACAGCGTCAAAGTTTTCAACGCCCTCGGCGCAACCGATATGGAATTGTGCGCGGTGAATATGGTCGGCAGTGCGAAATTCGACGAGATTCTCAATCAGCCCCGTACGAAAACCCTGTCTTCGCAGGAACTTGCGACGTATTTCATGAGCAAACCCAACGTTTTCACCATCAAAAAACGCGGCGCGCTTGACTGGACGTTCAAATACAGCAGCAAATCTTTCGGTATTATCCGTGAAAACGACGACAGTTACAAGGTTTCCATCAAGTGCTACCCCGACGCCGCGCAACGCATCAACGACGTCTATAAAGCCCTTGAAGACAGCAACTTCCCCAGCGGTCCGTTGTGGTATTGCTTCAACGAATTGAGAAACCTGCCCCCGCGCGTATGCAAATGGCTTGTCGATACGTCCTGCCAGATTTCGCAATTCCAACAAATCAAGACGGATAAACTCAAAGACACCATCAAAACGGCGAAAGATTACGATATCGATATCGATGATATCCGCACGAAGTTCCAGGCGGGCGAAAAAGTGCTGAAATTCCCGAAGTTCACGATGATTTTCTCAAAGGGTAACGACGCGGATATGACGACCTATCTCACGCGCGAATGCGAAGGCGTCGACGCTTCCGCCTATACGAAGGAATACTACTACAAATTTGCGGACGGCGTAAATTCGGTAAGTATTCTCTGCCCGACGAAAGGTCTTTCCGAAGACGTCATCATCGCAATTTTCGACGAAATCGAAAAGATCGCGAAATAGTTTTTCACAACGAAAAGCGGGTTAAGTCCGACTTAACCCGCTTATTTTTTTGTCGTTTTTTTGTTTGTAATTGTCGGGAAAGCCCTTTCGGGCGCGACGGCGTAAGAAGCCCTTAAACGTACTTATTATCGACGTTTATTATATAATAATAAGTTTTGTCGGACTTTATCTTTTCGTTCAATTCGCGCCTTATTTCGCGCGCGCCGAGCTTCACCCCGTACGGCACGACGACGTCAAACAAAACGTTTGTGTGCGTGTTGCCCTTCACAAGCCTGAAATCGTGAATGGTGATATCTTCGTTCATCGAGCGGACGACGTCCTGTACTTCCTTTTTCAAAAGATCGGTTTCGGGATCGCCCACCGCAATCGGGTCCATATGTATGACGAGATGCACGTTCATATCACGCATAAAATCCCTTTCGATATTGTCGATCTGGTCGTGAGTTTCGATAAAGTTTTTGCTGCCGTCAACCTCGACGTGAACCGACGCATAAGTTATCGCCGGGCCGTAACTGTGAATCATAAGGTCGTGGAAACCCAGAACCTCGTCGTACTGCCTGAGTTTTTCGGAGATTTTCGCGACAAGTTCCTTGTCGGGCACGGTGCCGAGAAGCGGATTTATCGTTTCTTTCAGAAGTTTTATGCTGAAAATAATAATGACCACCGACACGACAAGCCCCGCGTATCCGTCGATATTTACGCCCGTAACGTCGATGACAATCGTCGAAATCAGGACGGCAATCGTCGTAAACACGTCGTTTCTGCTGTCTGCGGCAGACGCCTTCAACGCCTCGGAATTGATTGTTTTGCCGAAGTTTCTGTAAATCAGCCCCTGCAAAATCTTCAAGACTATCGAAACGGCAAGCACGACGTAGGTGTACGCCGAAATATTGACGCTTTCGGGCGTGATGATTTTTTCAATGCTCTGTTTCAACAGCAACACGCCGATAAGCACGACCGCAAACGCAATGATAAACGCCGCGATGTATTCGTACCTTGCGTGTCCGAACGGGTGTTCCCTGTCGGCAGGTCTGTTGGAGAGTTTGAACCCGAAAACGGTAACGACGGATGACGCCGCGTCGGACAGGTTGTTGATTGCGTCGGCAACGATTGCGACGGAACCCGAAAATACGCCGACGAGAATTTTGAAAACGCATAATATAACGTTGGAAATAATCCCGAAAATTCCCGCGACGATCCCGTAACGAAAACGCACTTCCTGATCGGAAGTGTTTTCATAATCTTTGATAAAAAGTTTTTTGAATAATTTCATTTTCAGATGCTGAAATCGCCGCTGTCGTCGGACTTCTCCGCGGCGGACGAAAGGTTATCGTCGTCCTTGATTTCAGCTTGTTCCGTAGTTTTTACGGACACGGATATATCTTCTTCTGTTTTTGTTTTTTCGTCGGAAACTTCAACGATTTCTTCCTTGACGATTTCGCCGTCCGTCTCAGGCGGGACAGGTGGAACAAAATCTGTATTTTCGACAGAAATGGCGTTTACACTGTCGTTTTCGTCCTGTAAAGTGCGTTCTTTGATGGATTCCGTAATGCTGTCGATAAACTCGTGGTCGCGCGATTTCCTGTTGTAAACGCCCAGAAGATTGTCCTTTTCCTTTAAGGAATTGAACTCCTTTACAGCAAGGTACGCGACGTAAATCAGCACCAGCAGCATAAGCACGACGTACAATATCCAGCTTTTTGAAAAGTACGTCAGAAACGCGATTATCGCCGCAATTCCGAGTGCCAGCCCGAACACGAGCCACACCTGAACTTTGGGTTGCGCGCCGGGCATCATTTTGTCCATATTCGTATAAAAAACGTATCCGAGGCTCACGCCCGTGAACATCGCCGAAACGATGACGCCGACGATACGCCACGCTTTCGTACCGGCGTTTGCACAATACCCGCCGAACACAAGCGCAACGATGAACAAGAAGGCGATTATTATGTATTTCCTGACGAATTTATCGCGGGATTTTCTGCTTTCTTCCACCATGCAGTCGCGGCATTTGTTTTCAAAAACAACCCTTTCAAGGCTCGACAAAGTCTTGCCGCAGCGTTTGCAACGGGTGTTGAGCGCAATGTTTGCCTGCGCTTTTTTGAAGTCGTACGAGACGTTTGCGCGCTTTAATATTTCAGCGACTTTTTCTTCTTTCGTAAGTTCTCTCGGTTGTTCTTTCTTGTGTGCCATAACCCACCTTTTACTATATTTTATCATATAGGTTGTAAAAAAACAATAAGTTTTTTAATTGCCTTGAAAATATAGTTTGAATATGGTATAATTCCGACAGAAAACATACGAGGTGTATTATGTCAAAAATTCAGATTCAGCTTTCGGACGGCAGAAACATAAACCTTGATCTTTACGAAGACGTCGCGCCGATTACGGTCAAAAACTTCAAAAAACTCATCAAAGAAAACTTCTTCGACGGGCTTTGTTTCCACCGCACGATAAAAGATTTTATGATTCAAGGCGGCGGTTTCGTCGCGGACGGTCGCGCGATTAAGGAAAAAGGCGGCGCGGACACGATAAAAGGCGAATTCTTGTCAAACGGTGTGAAAAACGACCTGCACCACGGCGAAGGCGTGATTTCGATGGCGCGCACCAACGTCAAAGACAGCGCGTCCAGTCAGTTTTTCATCTGCTCTGCCGACTGCGCGTTTCTGGACGGACAATATGCGGCCTTTGGAAAAACTTCGGACGAGGAAAGCCTTGCGGTCGTGAAAAGCATTTCAAAAGTCCCGACTCACAGTTTCTCGTGGTTTGACGATATTCCGAACGATCCTGTTGTCATAAAAACTGTTATTTTGACACAAGAATAATTTTCCCGACAATTTTTGCAAACAAAAACCCGACGCGCCGCGTCGGGTTTTAATTTGTATTTTTTATTCTTTACGCATTTTTTGCACCGCGGCGTCAACCGCGCCCTGCATCATACGTCCGATTCGTTTTATGAAACTGTCGATTTCTTCGGTCATGCCGTGCTGCAACCATTGCACCATCAACGCGACGTAAGTAATCGTGAAGTAGTTTGCGATAAATTCAATATCCTCGTTGTCGATGATGACGTACACGGATTTCTGGATAACCTGATCGTGAACGGCGTCGTAAATCGACTCGTAAATAAACTTTTCGATATATTCGCGCCCAAGACTGTTGAAAGCCGAAAGCGTCATCGCGCGGTTGTCGTAAAGATAACGCATAATAACGTCGATTGCGTTGGACGTCGAAAGTTTTCTTATGTCGCCGACGACTTGTTGCGTTTCAAACTTATACAGCCACTCGAACAGTTCCTTGATATCCTTGAAGTGATAATAAAAGGTCTGACGGTTATAGCCGCAGTTTGTGACGATTTTGTCGATTGTGATTTTTGAGAAAGGCATTTCCTGAATAAGTTCTTTCAGGGAGTTTGCCATCATTTTTTTCGTGTTCAACGAGTTGCCCATAATTAAGTACTTCTCCTGTTTTTCGACGCTTCGCAGCCGCAGTAGTCCTGTCTGTAAAGCCCGAATTCTTTTGATATATTCACGGATTCATGAAATCCGTTTTCTTTTTTGAAGTCGTTGACGAGATATTTCACGCCGTACGTTTTCGCAAGTTCCTCGCCGATGTCGTTGATGACGACGGCGTTTTTCATCGGACTTACGGAAAGCGTGGACGCAAAGTATTCAAAGCCGTGTTCTTTTGCGTATTCGGCGGTTTTCGTCAACCTTGTTCTTATGCAGACGGCGCAGCGCGGGCCGCCTTCCGTCGTGTCGGAAAAGCCCGAGACCGCCGCAAGGTAATCTTCGTCGCGATAACCGATTTCAACGATATTAAGCCCGAGTTCCGCCTTATCGACGTATTCAATGAGCGTTTCAAAGCGTTTCTGATATTCGCTTTCCGGAAACGTGTTGGGGTTGTAATAAAACAAAGTAACGTCAAAATCTTTCAGACGATTTATGACGGCGGTCGCGCACGGCGCGCAACAGCACTGCAACAGCATCGACGGTTTCCGACAGCCTATCGACGAAATCTCGTCCTGCATTTCTTTGTTGTAATTACGTTTATTCATAATTCAACAACAATTTTAATAAGTTAAAAAAAATTTGTCAAACGTATAAACGGTTTTTTACAATAAAAATTCAATGTAATAAAATTTCGTTACAAAATTGCTTTTTTGTATAATTTAATCGTTAATTTTACTAAACAAATGTAAAAAACAATAAAAAACAAAAAGTTTCCTCGGAAAAACCGCGGAAACCTTGAAAATTCGTTACTATTTTTCTTTTTTCTTTTTGTTGCAAGCCTCGCAATCGCCGTTGCAGTAAATTTTTGAGCCGCACGACGTCTTTCCTTTTTTACGGTTTACGACGACGTACGCAATCGAAAACACAACCCACAACGAAAGCGCGACTATTAAAATTATATCAATCGTTTTCATGTCAGCAAGCCGCCGCGATCTGATAAACTATGCACGAGCAAACCCACGCAAGCGCGCACTGATAAACGACGACAACGGCGGTTTTCCATACGGAGCCCAACTCTTTTCGCATCGTTGCGACGGTTGCGACGCACGGCGTATACAAAAGCACGAACGTCAAAAACGACAAAAATGCCGGTACCGAAGTGAACAACGCCGTCATTCCGCCGCTTCCCGCAAGCATCTCGATCGTGCTTACAACCGCTTCTTTTGCCGTAAATCCCGCAATGAGCGCGGAAACGATTTTACCGTCGTTCATCCCGAGCGGTTTAAACACCGGCGCAAGGAAATTGCCGATATGTTCCAATAAACTCACGTTGTCCTCAACGCCGTCGGTGATGAAAATAATGCGACTGTTGTACGCCTGCAAAAACCATACGACAAGCGTGGCAAGGAAGATGACCGTAAACGCGCGCGTCAGAAAGTCTTTCGACTTCTCCCACATAAGAAGAAGCACGCTTTTTGCGGACGGCAGACGATAATTCGGAAGTTCCATAACGAACGGTACGGGCTTGCCCTTGAAAATAAGTTTCCCGGACACAAACGCCGTCAGAATCCCCAAAACGATGCCGAATACATACAACCCGACGATAATCAGCGACTGCTGCCACCACTTGAACACGCCGCAATTTACGACCGCGTAATACACGACCGCCTTTGCCGAACAACTGATGAACGGAATAAGTCCGATCGTCATTTTTCTGTCGCGCTCGGACGCAAGGGTACGGGTGCTCATAATTGCGGGGACGGAACAACCGAATCCGACGATGATAGGCACGAAACTGCGCCCCGATAAGCCCAGTTTTCTGAGCGGTTTATCCATAATAAACGCAACGCGCGCCATATATCCGCTGTCTTCAAGGAGCGACAGGAACATAAACATAACGACTATGTACGGCAAAAGCGACACGACCGCGCCAAGCCCGCCGAACAAGCCTTTGTCCAGAAAGTCGATAATTGCAGGATTCGTGCCGAACTTCGTGAGCCCTTTTACGACCACTTTGTCCAGCGCGTCGATGCCCATCTCGATGCCGAGCCCGATATATTTGCCGATAACCTGAAACGTGAGCAGGTAAATCGCCGCCATAATAAGGATAAACAGCGGTATCGCGCCGTATTTATTCGTCAGTACTTTGTCGATTTTTTCGCTTTTCAGGCGTTCCTTCGACTCGTGCGGTTTCACGACGCATTCGCGCGAGACCTTTTCGATGAAGTCGTACGTCATCGACGCCATCGCCGCGTCGCGGTCAAGACCGGTGTCGTTTTCCATCTCGACGACGCTGTGTTCCAGAAGTTCCTTTTCGTTTTCGTCAAGGTTCAGACGTTTGTCGAAGTCGCCGCCCGTCGTGATAAGGTTCATCGCGGCAAATCTTCCCGAAATGCCCGCGCTTTTCGCGTGGTCTTCGATAAGGTGGATTGCCGAGTGCAGGCATCTGTGCACGGGACTGTCGCTTTCGCAAATATCTTTTACTTTGGGTTTAATCTGTTCTTTTGCGGTTTTGATAACGACGTCGATAAGTTCGTCGACGCCCTCGTTTTTCGCGGCGGATATCGGCACGACGGGACAGCCCATCATATCCGACATTTTCTGAATATCGACGGTGCCGCCGTTTCCGCGCACTTCGTCCATCATATTCAACGCAATGACCATAGGAATATCCATTGTCATAAGTTGCGTCGTGAGATAAAGATTTCGCTCGATCGTGGTGGCGTCGACAATGTTTATTATGCCGTCGGGTTTTTCGTTCAGAATAAAGTCGCGCGTGACGATTTCTTCCGTCGTGTACGGGCGCAACGAATAAATGCCCGGAAGATCGACGATAACACAGTCGTCGTGCTTTTTCACAACGCCCGACTTTGAATCTACCGTAACCCCCGGGAAATTGCCGACGTGCTGATTCGACCCCGTCAGTTGATTGAACAACGTGGTTTTTCCGCAATTCTGATTGCCGACAAGCGCGAATTTCATAAGGCGTTTACCTCAATCATTTTCGCGTCGTCTTTGCGGATTGTCAGTTCGTATCCGCGCAGGCGAATCTCGATAGGATCGCCCATCGGCGCATATTTAATCACCGTAACGGCGGTTTTCGGGATAAGCCCCATGTCAAGAAGACGACCGCGCAAAACGCCTTCGCCCCCGACTTTCGTTATTACCGCGCTTTGATTAACGTGTACTTCGTCAAGCGTCATTGTACAAATATCTCCCTGGAATATGAAAATAATATCACTTTCGTCTTTACGTGTCAATTTTTATTTGTTTCACTTCGTGTATTATTATATAACAAAACCGACCTTAACTTCGGCGCAAGCCGAAATATCACTTTGACGAAGTCAAATATCACTTCTGTTCTGTCATTGCGAGCGAAAAAAAGTGTCCCTTATCTTGCCCGCAGGGCAAACATCGCGCCGCAAGCACATCACGCCGCAGGCACATCACGGTCTGTCCAACAGACAGCATCGCTTTTAAAACGCCCAATTCCCTTTTTCAAAGATTTTTACGGTTTTTCCGTCGCGGGTGACCGCCTCGATTTCCAGATCTTCGCTGCCGATCATAAAGTCGACGTGAATGAGCGAGTCATTTATGCCCTTTTCCTTGCATTCGTCAAACGAAAGATTTGCGTATCCTTCCAGACATTCGTTAAAGCCTCTGCCGAGCGCGAGATGGCAGCATGCGTTTTCGTCGAACAGCGTGTTGTAAAAAGTGATGCCCGAGTTTCTGATGGGAGAGTCGTAAGGCACGAGCGCGCATTCGCCGAGATATGCCGCGCCTTCGTCCATCGAAATCATTGAACGCAACAAATCTTCGTTCTTTTCCGCACTGACGTCAACGACTTTTCCGTCCTTGAAAGTCACGCTGAAATTCTCGATAAGTTCCCCGCGATAAGACAGCGGTCTTGTTGCGACGACTTTTCCGTCGGCGTTGCCACGCATGGGCGACGTGAAAACTTCCTCGCTTGGAATATTCGGGTTGTATTCGATTCCTTCAAGCGTGTCTTCTTTGCCGCCAAGGAAGTTGCAGCCGTCGATAAGCCCAACTCTGAAATCGGTGCCGTTTGACGATTTATATTTCAGTTCTTTTATTTTCAGGGAGTTTAAGTAGTCGCAGCGTTCCTTAATGTCCTTGTTGTGCTCGTTCCACGCTTCCACGGGGTTTTCGCCGTCGGCGCGGGACGTGAACAAAATCGCCTGCCACAACTTTTCGACAGCCTTGTTTTTCGTGTCGTTCGGGAACACCTTTTTCGCCCATTCGGCGCCCGGCACCGCCGCTATGCACCACTGATAATGGTTGTCAAGTTGGTCGCGGTACGGTTTGAACGCCATTGCCCTTGCCTGCTGCGCTTTCGCGACTTTTTCCTGATTTACGCCTTTCAACGCGTCGGGATCGTCGGACTCTATAAATATCCGTGCGGGACGGGTTTCGACAAAGTGTTTATACTTTTCTTCTTCCCATTTTTCGGTGCGGGACAACACGTCGAGTTTGCAGTATTTATAGGTCGCTTTCGTCACGGGATTGTATTCCCATTCGACGGTGACCTTGCCCGCGCCCGCCTTATAACATTCTTCCACGACCATTCTCACAAAGTCGAGTTGGTCGGGACACGCTCTCACGCGGACGTCTTGTCCTTTTTGCACGTTGATGCCCTTTCTTGCGATAAGTTTCGCATATTTTTGCAGTTGACTTTTTTTCATAAATCACCTCAGCTGTTTCTTTGTATGTAATTTTACCAAATTATCTTCTAAATGTAAATTTTTATTCGCTCTTTACAGTGAATTTGCAGAAAAGAAAACTATATATTATTGAAGATACCGTTTATAAGTGATATAATATTTTTGATAAAAATATTAAGGAGCAAATATGTATAAATTCGACAATCGTTTTTATGCCGACGTCCGCATCGAGGACAGGTTTTCAACCGGCATCATGTATCGGAACGGAATACTCGAATCATCGAAAACACGCAACGAAAAACGCGCGTTTATCCGGGTTTTCGACGGCAATATCTGGTACTATGCTTCGACAAGCGAGGTTAAAAATGTCCAGACGGAACTCAACAACCTTTACAAACAGGCAACCCCTTCAAAAAACATTCTCGACAACCCGATAATAAAGAAATTTCAGGTGAACAAAGACGTTTTAATGAAGTTTGAAAATAACTCTGTCCGAAACGTTTCTCTTAACGAAAAACAGGCTTTGGTAAATCGTATGCTCCCTCTCCTTCACGACTCGGGCGCGGCGATGTCGGTTGCGCTTTACAGCGACAGCAACAGCGTTTATGAGTTTTATTCGTCAAAAGGCGCGGATATTAAATACGATTATCAGCTTGCCGGCGTCGTTGCGGTTGTCGCGTTTGCAACCGAAAACGATTTCGTGCAAAATATGTTTTACAACACAAGTCCGTTTTTCAACGAAATCAACGACGTGGAAGACGGATTAAAAGACGTAATCAAGGAGTCGCAGGAGTTCGTCAAAAACGCAAAACCTTGCGAAAAAGGCAAATTCCCTGTCGTATTATCTCCCCTTGCGGCAGGCATTTTCGCACATGAATCCTTCGGCCATAAATCGGAATCCGACTTCATGCTTGGCGACGAAACCATGGCAAAGGAATGGAAACTCGGCAAAAAAGTCGGCTCCGATTTGCTGTCGATTGTCGACTGCGGCGCGGATTTCGGAAGCGGATACGTCCCTTACGACGACGAAGGCACAAAATGTGAAAAGACTTATCTCATTAAAAACGGTATCCTTACGGGAAGGCTTCATTCCGCAACGACTGCCGCCACGCTTAACGAAGAACTTACGGGCAACGCTCGCGCAATGGATTGCAAGTTCGAGCCTATCGTAAGAATGACGAATACCTATATCGAAGGCGGCAACGACACCTTTGAAGAACTTGTCGCCGGCATTAAAAAAGGTTATTTCATCAAAGGCGTAAACCACGGCTCGGGCATGAGCACGTTTACAATCGCCCCGTCGATCGCTTATGAAATCGTCGACGGCAAAATCGGCGCGCCCGTTAAAATTTCCGTCATCACGGGCAACGTTTTTGAAACGCTCGGACTCATCGACGGTGTGACGAAAGACGTTGAAATCAACAACAGCGTTACCGGCGGTTGCGGGAAAATGGAACAATTCCCCCTGCACGTCGCACACGGCGGCCCGTACGTCAGAGTCAAAGAAATGAACGTACAATAAGGAGAACGATATGAATAAAGAATATATTTATAAAAAATCTTCCTCGCTTTCGGTCAACGTTGCCGCAAGCAAAGTCGAATCGTTAAGAAAGGTCGTCGAAACAACCTCGACCGTTCGTGTTTACGATAACGGGCTTATCGGCGTTGCCGGACAAGTCGGCGACTGCGACATGAAAAAACTCGAAGCGGAAGCAATAAAAAATCTTGAAAACAAGATTCCATATCCCTGCGTCCCCTCGCCCGTTATCGTAAGAAGCGAAAACACGATAAAAAATATCGTCGACACCGATAATTTCATCGACGTTTCGAAACGCCTTCTTGCAAGGCTTGAAAAAGAAACGCCCGACTTTTTGTTCAACAACAAGATTCAATATTACGAGGACGAAGTAAATTATATCAACGACAGCGGCAGCAATCTTTCGTACAAAGGCAACGAGTTTGTAATCGCCCTGTCGATAAAGCATAAGTCCACGGCAAACCTTATGGATCTGACCTACGTCAGCGAAACGAACGACTACGACGAAGACAAAGCGGTGCAGGACGTAAAAAAACTTTACGACGCATTCAACACGCCCGCATCAATCGAAAACGGCAAATATAAAGTCATCGCGTCACCCGCGGTATTTGTAGAAACCGCGCTCGGAAACTTCATGGCGCATATGTACGCATCGGGCGCAACAGTGTTCAAAGACGGACTTAATAAAAAGATTTTGAACGATAAACTTTCGATTTATGCCGATTACACCGATGACGCAATAAACGTTCCTTTCTTTGACGACGAGGGCGACGTTGCCGAAAACGGCAAATCTTATCTTATCGAAAACGGGGTGTTGAAAGCACTTTTCGCAAACAAAAACGCGGCTGCGCTTTACAACGTACCGCGCGTCGTTTCATCGTCCGCTTCATACGACGGAGTGCCTTCCACGGGTTTCGGCAGTCTCAGGTTTGAAGAAACCGCAACCGACGTAAAAGAACTTATCGGGGACGACGCGGCGGTGTTCGTCATGATGGTCGGCGGCGGCGACACGACGTCAAGCGGCGATTACGCCTGCCCCGTGCATCTCGCTTTCCTTGTAAAAAACGGCGAAATCGTCGGCAAACTTCCCCCGCTCAGCGTGACTGGCAATATCAAGGATTACCTGAACGGCGGGTACGTCGGAACGGCAGAAAAAGGTTTTCTCAACAGACGCGGTCAGTTGTCTGTCTGCGAAATGGACGTAACGAATATTTAAGATTTTTGCATCAAAAAAGCCCGACGATTGTCGGGCTTTTTTCTTATATCGAATGATAAATTAAATCGTTTCATAGATTATCAGGCATATTATCGCGCCGATCATAAACACGCCGCCGATAATCGCCGTTATCGATACGTTTTTCTTTTTCTTCTCGTCGGAATGTATCCTTTCTTTATATTCCTGAAAACTTTCCTTTTCTTTCCAGTCATAGCGGTGCGTCGAAAAGTGCAGCCTGAAAAACGACGTGAACGAGTATTTCAAGCCGTCGAACGCGCCTTTATCGGACGCCCAGTAAAGCGCGGCGAAACCAAGCAATACTACGCCGGCAACGAAAAACCCGTCGCACAAAAACCTTGCGACTTCGACGCCAGAAAGTTTTCCGCCATAAACCCCGTTCACTCCCGTTATGACAAAAAACAGCGTCAACCCTATTATCAGGGATACAATCGTTTCAGTTACGTGCCTTTTAGTCAACCGTCTTTTCCTCTTGCGCGGCGTTTTCTACGTCCAGACCGAGTTGTTTTTTGTATTCCGCCTCTTCTTGGTCGTTGCAGGACACAAAATGCCCTTTTGAAACTTCGCGAAGAGTAGGTTTGTCCACCGAATAATCGTGATCGGCAAGCGGATTATACACGATACGCACTCTTTGTTTCTCGTACACGGGATCGGGCAAAGGAATTGCCGACAAAAGCGAACGGGTGTAAGGATGTAAAGGATGCTTGAAAAGTTCGTCGGAATCGGCAAGTTCGACCATGTTACCGAAGTACATAACTGCGATTCTGTCCGAGAAATACTTGACGACCGACAGGTCGTGCGCGATAAACAATATCGTAAGCCCCAACTCTTTTCTTAAATCGTTGAGAAGGTTTATAACCTGCGCCTGAATGGACACGTCGAGTGCCGAGATGGGTTCGTCCGCGATAATAAGTTCGGGGCGCATAATGATTGCCCTTGCAACGCCGATACGCTGACGCTGACCGCCCGAAAACTCATGCGGATAACGTCCCGCGTGTTCTTTGACAAGCCCGACTTTTTCAAGCACTTCGTAAACTTTTTCGTTGATTTCTTCCTTGTTTCTGATGCCCCTGATTTTAAGTCCTTCCGCAATGATTTCGCGGACGGTCATACGGGGATCGAGCGAGGCAATGGGATCCTGGAAAACCATCTGGATTTTCGTGACGATTCTTTCCTTTCTCGCAAGCCTGCGCTTTCCAAGATATTCCAAAAGCAGCTTTTTGAATTCGGGGGATTTCTTGTCAAGCTCTTTAAGCTTCGGCAGATATTCCGCATTGACTTCCCCGACTTTTTCCTTTGCGTACTTTTTATCGCAACGTTTCTGGTCGCTTTTCGCTCTTCTGATATTTTTGATTTCGACTTTCAATACGCCGGTAAGTTCCGAAAATGCGCCTTTGAAATCCTTTTTATCTTCGGGCGGATTCTTTTTTGAAAAGTTTTTGAAAAACTTTTTCCACGCGTCTTTGATTGCGTTTTTGTACGTCAACGTGCCCGCGCAGATACGTCTTCCTTCAAAATAAACGTTGCCGTCGGTGCAGTTATAAAGTTTGATAATACTTCTTCCCGTCGTGGTTTTGCCGCAACCCGACTCGCCGACAAGCCCGAAAACTTCGCCTTTTTTGATGTCGAAACTGACGTCGTTGACGGCTTTCAGCGTGGACTGACCGAGCTTGAAATATTGCGAAAGATGCTCGACTTTCAGAAGGACTTCTTTATCGTTAAAATTATTGCTCATTTTGTCCTCCTTCGTTGCCGTTTTCGGTTTCTTCCGCTTTTTCTTTCGCCAGATTTTTCATTCTTTCGATTCTGTCCGCAACAATCTTCGGCATATCGATTTTCGGTGCATCGGGATGCAACAGCCACGTTGCCGCTTTGTGCGTGGGCGAAATCTCAAACATAGGCGGTTGTAATTCAAAGTCGATTTTCATTGCGTATTTGTTTCGCGCGGCGAAAGCGTCGCCCTTCGGCGGATAAATCATATTCGGCGGGGTGCCGGGAATCGCTTCAAGTTTTTCATCGGTATCGAGGTCGGGCATCGAAGACAGCAACGCCCAGGTATACGGGTGCGCCGGCGAATAGAAAATATCTTCCGCAGTGCCCGTTTCGACGATTTTGCCGGCATACATGACGGCGATTCTGTCCGCCATATTCGCAACGACGCCGAGATCGTGTGTAATAAAGATAATGGAAAGGTTTCTTTCCTTTTTAAGTTTATTGATAAGTTCGAGTATCTGCGCCTGAATCGTAACGTCCAACGCGGTCGTAGGTTCGTCGCAGATAAGGATATCGGGGTTTGCCGCAAGTGCGATTGCGATAACTATACGCTGACGCATACCGCCCGAGAACTGGAACGGATATTGACGATATCTCTTTCTCGGTTCGGGAATGCCGACTTCTTCCATCAATTTCAACGCCTTGTTTTTCGCAACCATTCTGGTGACGCGATACGCGACAGCCTGTGCTTTTTCTTTCAAAAAGTCGATGGTTGCAATGGTTTCCTTTTCGGCGTCGAAGTTTTCGGCAGTTGCGATTGCTTTTTCGTAGCTTTCGACGATCTTGTCCAGAATCGCGACGATATTTTGCCTTGCAAGGTCCAGATCGATGATTTTTGCAGGGACAACCTTATAATCAGGGGTTTTTCCGCGAGCGGTGATTTTATCGATCTTTTTCGACTCCTTATCGTAACGTTTTTGTTCTTTAACGTTGTTGGGGATTGCCGAAAAATATGTGTCGATTGCGCGGTAAAGGCTCGGCTCGAAGGTATAAGCGGTGCTGTCTTTTATGATAGCGAGCTTATCGATTGAGTCTTTCACGGCTTCCGAAAGCACTTTTGCGGTGGCTTTATAAAGTTTTTTATCGGGTTCGCCCTCGACGTACGCCGCGCGGTTCGCCCTGATGAGCTCTATGACGTCCTTTTTCTTCTCGATCGATTTTTCAAACGAATAAACGACGCCTTTCTTGACGTCTTCGATGAACGAAAGCATAAAGTTATCGTCAAGGTATTTTCTCAAAAACGCGTTCAATTCGTCGATATCGCCGTCGGGGAGCATTTCGTTGTGACCGAACGTTTTATAGTACGCAAACGCAAAGAAGTTGGGCATTTTCTTATCGACCGCTTCCTTGAACTTATCGCGAAGCGCGGTAAGCGGAGCGACGACTTTTGAATAATCTTTTTCTTTGCCCCTTGTTTTTCTTACGTTGTCCGCCTCGATTCTGAACGCTTTTGCGAATTCGACGATGTCGCTGTCCGAAACGTATTCGTTGACCGATTTTTCGGCGTTTGCAACGATTTCGCGCACGGAACGGGCAAATTCGGACACGGCGTTCTTTTCGATATGGAAAAGCAAGTCGTCCGCGCTTTCCAAGCCGTTTTCGGCGTTTTCGTATGCGACGTTATATGCGCCTTCGAGTTTAAGGTGCAAGCACTCAAACGTATCGAAATCCTTGCAGAGTTTTGCGTTTTCGACGCCGCGCGGGGACTTTTCGTCAACGCCCATTGCGTCGTTCATGGCGGCGCACAGCAGTTTCATGCGGGTGTTGAACGCTTTCCTCGACTCTCTGCGGTTGGCGCGGTTTTTCAGAATCATCGCTTCGGTAAGCTGCATGCCGATGCGGTTGATGGGGTCGAGTGCCGACAGCGGATCCTGGAAAATCATTGCGATTTTGTCGCCGCGAAGTTTATGGAACTCTTCCTCGTTGATCTGCAAAAGATCCATGCCGTCATAGATAATCTCGCCGCTTTCGACAATGGCGTTGGGGGCGGAGATACCGATGATTGCTTTGTTCGTGACGGACTTGCCGCTGCCCGACTCGCCGACGATTGCCAAGGTTTCTCCCTTGTACAAATCGAAGTCGATGCCGCGTACTGCCTGAACTTTGCCCGCGTCGGTACGGAACGAAATTCTCAGATTTTTAACTTCAAGTTTCTTTTCCATATCATTCCTCCGATCCTCTGAGCGACGGGTTGAACGCGTCGCGAAGTCCGTTGCCGAACAAGTTGAAACTCAACAATAATAATGCAAGGAACAGTGACGGCATAAGAGCAACGTGCGGCGCGGTTAACAATGCGCTCTGACCGCTTGAAAGAAGCGTGCCGACGCTTGTAAGATTGCCCGACGTTAAGCTGATAATTCCGAGATAGCTCAGATTGACTTCCGAATAAATCATCGACGGGATCACCAACGCGCAACTTGTAACGAGTGTGCCGACGGCATTCGGGAAGATGTGTTTCACTATAATCCTTGCGTCGCTTGCGCCGAGCGTGCGGGCTGCAAGAACGTACTCCTGATTTTTATAACGATAAAACTGCATTCTTGTTGTAGACGCCATTCCTATCCAGCCTGTCAGGAAGAAGGAAATGAACAAAACAAGAACAGCGCCGGAAGTGCCCATATGCAGTTTAAGCAACGTGACGACAATCATCATCGGCACTGCGGACAAAATATCCGAAAATCTTTCCATGAACAGGTCGACCTTGCCGCCGTAATAGCCCTCGATCGCGCCGTAGATTGCGCCGACTATAAGGTTGACAAGCGCAACGGCAATTGCGAAACCGAACGAGAATAACGCGCCCGCGGCAAGACACGTGAAAATGTCCTGACCTTCTTCGTTTGCGCCAAACAGGAACGACGGTTTTTCTATGCCGTCTTTAAGCACGTACGAGTGATTGAAAATATAATATTCGTAATAATTTACACGCACCTCATAGCCTGCGTCGTTTGGACGAGCGTATTCGTATTCAACGCCGTTTTCGCCGTCGCCCGCAATACGCAATGATTTGTAATTGTCGTTTGAAACTTGACCGACCGTGTGCGTTTTGTAATCCGGCACAATTTCGCCTTTTGCGTTAAACACCGGTTCCATTGTGTTTTCATTAAATTTGTAGAAATAATTCGCGGCTGTATCAACGGAAACGTTTCCTCTCGTCTTAATTTGATACGTGTCAACCATTCTCTTCATCGAGAGTCTGAGCGCAGGATATATTACTTGTTTCCCCGTTTCGTTTTGATATTGTTGAAGAGTTTCATATTCTTCTTTTGACATTTTCAGATAAACGCATCCGGTTTTTTGATACGAATCCAGACGGAAGTCATAGAATTCTCCGTTTTCAGTGAATTCTTGATTTTTGATTGCATAATGCCCCGTTTCTTCTCCCATATAGTAATAGTAATAAAACGTTGCCCTGGACAATGTCTTTTTCTCGCATCCGTCCCAGAAATTCGTTTTTGCAAACAGTTCGCTACGCGGACGTGCGTAACGGAAATACGTATCTCTGTGGGAAACAGAATACTGTGAGAAAATCGTGCCTAAAATTGCATACAAAACCAAAATTAAAATAATGACCGCTCCTACGATTGAGCCCTTATTTTTGCAAAACCGCGAAAACGCGTCCGCAAGGAAACTGCGGGGTTTTGTTTCAAGCACCTTTTCGTGAACCAAGTCTTGTTTTTCAACAAACTGGAATTTTTCTGCGGGTATGTTTTTATAGATATCTTCCATATTACTTCGCCCCCATTCTGATTCTCGGATCGATCAAGCCATAACTGATATCGACAATGATACCTGCAAGAAGACCAACCAGAGTGTAAAAGCCCGAAAGCAACATAAAGAAGTCATAGTCGAGTGCATTGATTGAGTTCAAATATAAGCTGCCGACGCCCGGTATCGAGAAGAACTTTTCAATGATAAGCGAACCGCTGAGAACGGAAATAAATTCGCCCAAAATCATCGGGAAAATCGGCACCATTGCATTTCTTAACGCATGGCGCACAATCGCCTGTCCTTTCGTAAGACCTTTTGTCCTTGCAAGCAACATGAACTCGTTTGTCAAAACTTCGGTAAGTTCCGCACGAGTATAACGAGCATACCCCGCAATCGAGCCCAGACACAGCGCAAGCACCGCCGGCATCATACTGTGAAACATATTCCATGTTAAGTAATTTGTTCCACTTGCCATCGTTAGCGGGAATAGATTCGCCTTAAAGCACAGAAAATACTGAATTAAAAAAGCATAAACAATCGATGGCACCGAAATAAGCACCATAACGCCTGTGGAAATAACCTGATCTTGCCACTTATTCTTTTTCAGCGCGGCAAAAATTCCAAGCGCCAGACCGATCGGCACACCGATAATAGACGAATAAACATTTATAAGTATTGTGGGGGGCATGCATTTTATAAACGAATCCCACACCGGTTTGTTTATAAACCCGGACATTGTCGTACCAATGCCGAAGTCGCCTTTTGTAAAAATACGCTCTAAATAATGTCCCAACTGGACCATAATCGGGTCGTAATATCCCCTTGCGCGTAAATTTGCTTCAAGCAATGCTTTGTCCTTTTTACAGACTTTCTTGCTCTGTTACGCTCCTGTAGTGGGAGTTGAAGGA
>OQVS01000284.1_pt1 | contig 33249 bp, 26 predicted proteins | sample 1691601 | NCBI WGS metagenome assembly OQVS01 (sample SAMN03418268, study PRJEB22391) | human gut metagenome | biome: human-gut; feature: organic feature; material: feces | host: Homo sapiens | place: Tanzania | collected 2013-01 | reverse complement strand
GTTTTTACGGCTTGAGAATCACCTCAGAGTGTTGCACTTCTATTTGGAAATCGCGCTTTTTGTATATGCATACGGCAGTGCTTTCGACTTTTGTTTGCATTTTGCCGTCAGCATCCGCCGCCGCAGCGTGGCATTCATTTTAGCATAGATTCAAGTGCCTGTGCGAGCTGGTCCGGGCAGCTGGTGTTCTTGAATCCGCAGGTCACTCCGCGCAGCTTCTCCGCCACCTCTTTTGCCGGCATGCCTTCGATGAGTTTGCCGATGCCTTTCAGATTCCCGTTGCATCCGCCTATGAACGAAACGTTGCTGATGGTGTTGTCGTCGTTCAGCTCGATGTGTATCGAGCGGCTGCATGTTCCCTGTGTCGTATAATCAAACTGTTTCATAATGCTTTGTTGTTTTTGTTTTATTTGTCGTTTTTATTTTATCCGTTGATATTTCTGTTTTATCGGCGTGGCAAATGTATGCCGTCGTCTTGTCGTCTCAGAGCTTATCTGCCGTTGTTTTTTCGAAGGTTTCGATGATGTTTCCTCCATACGTCTCGCGGCTCACGAGGCGCACGCCGTCGGGCAGGGTGGGGGCTTTTGTCCCTTCTGCTGCTGTTGTGGAAGCGGTCTCTATGCGTATCTCGTCCCACAGTCCGCTGCTGATGAAGCTCTGCAGCGTTGCAGCCCCTCCCTCTACAATCAGCGACTGCTTGCCCTGTTCATACAGCCATGCGGCAATCTGCTCCGGCACGTTTCCGCTGAAGTCCAGTCCGTCGAAGTATGGGTTCCTCCTGTCGATCACCAGTCGCAGCGGACAGTTTCCTGCCCAGTGGCGCACGTCGAGCCTCGGCCTGTCCCTCTCTGCCGTCACGCGTCCCACGAGTATTGCATCGTATTCGCTCCGCAGTTTGTGTACGAGCATCTGCGTGAATGCGGTCGACATCATCAGTGGTTTGAACCCGTTGTCGAGGAATCCGTTTGCCGTCTGGCACCATTTGAGCAGTATATACGGCCGATGGTGCGTGTGGAAAGTTATGAAGCGCTTGTTCAGTTCGCGGCATTCGTTTTCGAGCACCCCCACGGCGACTTCTATTCCCGCGTCTCTTATCTTCTGTATACCTCTGCCGTGAACCTTCGCGAAGGGGTCCATACAGCCCACCACCACGCGGCGCACCCCTTTCCTTATGATGAGGTCGGCACAGGGCGGCGTCTTGCCGTAGTGTGAGCACGGCTCAAGGCTCACGTATATTGTGGCCTGCGGCAGCAGGTGCTCGTCTTCGGGCTTCACCGATGCAAAGGCGTTCACTTCGGCGTGGCCCTCGCCGCAACGCACGTGGTATCCCTCGCCGATAATCCTGCCGTCTGCCACGATAACGGCTCCTACCATAGGGTTCGGCTTGGCATTCTGCTGTCCGTTTGCCGCGAGCTGCAGACAGCGGTGCATGTATTTTGTGTCTGAATGGTTCATATGGCGTATGATTGTTTTTATTGTATCGTCGTGAAACCCGGACGATGAAGCCGGGCACATTGATAAAGAAAGAAGGGGCGGGCGACTGATGCCGTGTGTGCCCAGTCGTCCGTCCCCCTGCTTGTCGGTTATTTCGGTTTTTATTATCCAATCTGGCTTCCGGGCTTCACCTCGCGGTCAATGCGGCACACGCTCAGGTTTCCGTCGAAGTTTTCGGCGCTCAGAATCATTCCCTGGCTCTCGATGCCCATCAGCTTGCGCGGAGCGAAGTTAGCTATGAAGCATACCTGTTTGCCCACGAGTTCCTCAGGCTTGTAGAACTTGGCTATGCCGCTCACGATGGTGCGGTCGGTGCCGCTGCCGTCGTCGATGGTGAACTTGAGCAGTTTGTTTGCTTTCTTCACCTTTTCGCAGTTCTTGATCGTGCCCACGCGGATATCCAGCTTCTCGAAGTCCTCGAATCCTACAGTCGGTTTGATCTCCTTTGCCTTGTATTCGGCAGTGGCATTGGCATTCTTCGTTTTTTCGAGTTTGTCGAGCTGTGCCTGTATCGTTTCGTCTTCTATTTTCTCGAAGAGCAGTTCCGGTTCGTTGAGCTGGTGTCCCGGCTTCAGCAGGTCGGTTGCTCCGAGTTGGTTCCAGTCGAAGGTGTCGATGTTTATCATCTTGCGCAGCTTTGCGCTGCTGAACGGCAGGAACGGTTCGAAAGCGATGGCGAGGTTTGCCACGAGCTGCAGCGAGATGTATAGTATGGTCTCCACGCGCTTCGGGTCAGTCTTCCACACCTTCCATGGTTCGCAGTCGGCTATGTATTTGTTTCCGATGCGTGCCAGGTTCATTGCCTCCTTCTGTGCGTCGCGGAACTTGAACACGTCGAGCAGTTCCTCTACCTTCTTCTTCACGTCCTTGAATTCCTCCAGCGTCTGTTTGTCGTAGTCGGTCAGTTCGCCGCACTCCGGCACCACGCCGTTCCAGTATTTCTTTGTGAGCTGCAGCGCCCGGTTCACGAAGTTTCCGTAAACGCCCACCAGCTCGCTGTTGTTGCGCTCCTGGAAGTCTTTCCATGTGAAGTTGTTGTCCTTTGTTTCCGGTGCGTTGGCGGTGAGCACATATCTCAGCACGTCCTGTTTTCCGGGGAATTCCTGCAGATATTCGTGCAGCCAGATTGCCCAGTTGCGCGATGTTGAAATCTTGTCGTTCTCCAGGTTGAGAAATTCGTTTGCCGGCACATTGTCTGGCAGTATGTATCCGCCGTGCGCCTTGAGCATTGTCGGGAACACGATGCAGTGGAACACGATGTTGTCCTTTCCGATGAAGTGTATGAGCCGCGATGCAGGGTCCTGCCACCACTTCTGCCATGTGCCCCACTTTTCGGGGTGTGCGTCGCACAGTTCCTTAGTGTTCGACACATATCCGATGGGCGCGTCGAACCACACGTAGAGCACCTTTCCCTCGGCTCCCTCCACCGGCACCGGTATACCCCAGTCCAGGTCGCGTGTCATAGCCCTCGGCTGCAGGTCCATGTCGAGCCACGACTTGCACTGTCCGTACACGTTGGGTCTCCATTCCTTGTGTTCCTCCAGAATCCATTTCTTCAGCCAGTCCTGCCATTTGTTGAGCGGCAGATACCAGTTCTTCGTGGCTTTCTTCACCAGTCCGTGTCCCGGGTTGTTCTTGTTTGTGGGGTTGATGAGTTCCTCTGGCGAGAGTGTTGCTCCGCACTTCTCGCACTGGTCGCCGTATGCTCCCTCCGCTCCGCATCGCGGACATGTGCCCACGATGTTGCGGTCGGTGAGGAATTCTCCCGTCACCTCGTCGCAGAACTGCTCTTCAGTCTGTTCTATAAGCTCGCCCTTGTCGTAGAGCGTGCGGAAGAAGTCAGAGGCGAACTTGTGGTGTATCTCTGAAGTCGTGCGGCTGTATATGTCGAACGATATTCCGAACTCCTCGAACGATTTCTTGATGAGCGAGTGGTAGCGGTCCACCACCTGCTGCGTGGTGATGCCTTCCTTCTTGGCGCGTATGGTCACGGGCACTCCGTGCTCGTCGCTGCCGCCGATGAACATCACCTCCTGCTTCCTCAGCCGCAGGTATCGCACATAGATGTCGGCAGGCACGTATACGCCTGCCAGATGGCCGATGTGCACTCCGCCGTTGGCGTACGGCAGGGCAGCGGTCACCGTGGTACGTTTGAAATTCTTCTCTTCCATATATATGTATATTATCGTTTTTTTAGTTTTATGTATATACATGACAGACTGCTGCGCGGGCAGAAACGTACGCTCCGGTGCAGTGTCTCCCGTGGTCTGCCGTATTAATCATTAATGTGGATTTTGCTAAACAACTGCAAAGTTAATGCTTTTTTTCGCATTCTGCATTAAATATCGCCGATTATGTTTGTGAGCCTGTGCCACATAACGTAATTTTGCATTAATTAAATGATAAAACGCTATATATGACATACAAAGAGATATGGCAGCGCATCGACCGCTGCTGCGCCTGCGGCGAGGGCGAGGCAAAGGCCGTGGCGAGGATTCTGCTCGACGACATGTTCGGCCTCTCGCTCACCGACATCCTGTGCGGTGCTGTGGAGCAGCTTGCCCCCGAGGCTGTGCAGAGGCTCGAAAGCGCCGTGGCGAGACTCGAGAAGGGCGAGCCCGTGCAGTACGTCACCGCCGTTGCCCCCTTCTGCGGACGCACATTCCACGTAGAGCCTGGGGTGCTCATTCCGCGCCCCGAGACCGAGCAGCTGTGCCGCCTTGCCGCCGGAGCCGTTGCCGCCACGCCCCATGCCCGTGTGCTCGACATTGGCACGGGCAGCGGCTGCATAGCCGCCACAATAGCCCTCGAATGTCCAGAGGCTGAGGTCGAGGCGTGCGACATTTCCACCGACGCTCTGCGCATAGCCGCCGCTAACGCCCGTCGGCTGGGTGCCGACGTGCGTTTCCGCTTGCAGGATGCGCTCTCCCTGCCCGACGATACCGACCGCTGGCATCTCGTGGTGAGCAATCCACCCTACATCTGCCGGAGCGAGGAGAGCGGTATGGAGCGCAACGTGCTCTCGTATGAGCCCCATCTCGCTCTCTTCGTGCCCGACGATGCACCCTTGCTCTTCTACCGTGCCATCGCCCGCTACGCGGCACGCGCGCTGAAGCCCGGCGGATGGCTGATGTTCGAGATAAACCCTCTGTATGCCGCCGTCACTGAGGATATGCTGCGCAGTGAGGGCTTTGCGGCAGTGGAAACGATAAAGGATATTTACGGAAAGGAAAGGAACACGATATGCAGAAGACAGTAAAGGAAACCACCGAAAAGGAAGCACTGCAGAAGCTCAGTGCGCTGTGTGCCCGTTCGGAGCACTGTTCGTTCGAGATGCAGGAGAAGATGCGCCGCTGGGGCATCGGCGAGGAGGCGCAGGCGCGTGTCATCGCCGCGCTCGTGAAGGGCTGTTTCGTCGACGACGAGCGTTATGCCCGGGCGTTCGCCAACGACAAGGTGCGCTACAACAAATGGGGCAGGCACAAAATCGACCAGGCGCTGCGCCTGAAGCGCATTGGCGGGGACATCCGCCAGCGCGTGCTCGACGAGATTGAGGATGACGACTTCAAGGAGACTCTCCGCCCACTGCTCTTGGCTAAGATGAAGTCCGTAAAAGCCAAAAGCGACTACGAACTGTCGTGCAAACTCATCCGTTTCGCCATGGGCAGGGGCTACAGTATGGAAGAGGCGCGCTGCTGCCTGGAGGAAATCTTCAGCCGGCTGGATTCTGATGCCCTTCCCGGCAGTCCCGGGGTATGGGAGTGACCGTTGTCGCTCCCCCGCCATAGGCACACGGCGTGCCCCAGGATTGCCCGGACGGGCATTCTTCAGTTCCCGGCATTACGGCTCGCCCAGATACTCCACAATCATCTTCACCTCGTTCGGGGTGAAGGTTCGCCCCCGGCGCGGTCTCCCTCCGTCGAGCAGCTTCTGCGACAGCTGCGGATTCAGCTTTATCCATGCCGTCAGCCTGCGGTATGCCGACTGCGGCTGCAGCAGCGGACAGTACTCCTGTGCCAGTTCCGTGCGTCCGTACGTGCGCACCCTGAATTCTCTGTTAGTGTCTTTCATGATAGCTGTGCTTTAAATTAAAATTAATAATATGGTTCGTTGCTTTCGGGGGATGGGCGAACACCTTCGTTTCCCCCTGTCAGCACTGCAAAGGTACGGCAATAATCCTTCTCCTGCAACCCCCGCGCTTCAGATTTAATTTTATATTGCTCCCATTAACTAATCGCCGCCGGATATTAAGCTTTATATCCGGCGGTGTGCACAAATGTTGCAATTTATTTTATTCCTCCTTCGGACTGCATTCCGCCACGTAGGCGTACAGCTCCTTGTAGAAGCGCGTGTGTGCCAGCGTCTGCGCGTTGCCCATGATGATGAGCTTCATCCTTGCGCGCGTTATCGCCACGTTCATGCGGCGCAGGTCTGCCAGGAAGCCTATCTGTCCCTCGGCATTGGAGCGCACCAGCGATATGATGATGATGTCGCGCTCCTGTCCCTGGAAACCGTCCACGGTGTTCACCGACAGCAGCCGGCGGAACGGGCGGAAGAAGGCGCTGCCCTTGATCATCTGGCGCAGCAGCTGTACCTGTGCGCGGTAGGGCGAGATGATACCCACGTCGATGCTCTCGTCCAGAATGCGCTGCCTGCCGATCTTCTCGAAATACTGCTGCAGCCGCTCCAGCGTGAGCTCCGCCTCCTTGCGGTTTATCCTGCCGAAGCTCTCGCCCACGAACTGCTCGTATGCCTCCGTCGCCGAGGTGTCTATCCACATCATCGGCTCGTCGTAGTCGAGTATGCCGCGGTGCTCCACTTCGGGTGCCGCCGTCATGCGCCCTCCGTAGAACCACCGGCTCGAGAACTCCATGATGCGGCGGTTCATGCGGTACTGCATCGTGAGCAGCGTGACCACCTCCGGCTTGTTCTCCACTATGCGCTCCATCAGCGTCTTGGCGAGTCCGCCGCGCATCGCCTCCAGGCTCTTCACGGTGGGCGGCAGCTGGCAGTGGTCGCCGGCGAGCACCACCCTCGTGGCGCGGCGTATGGCAATCCAGCATGCCGCCTCCATGGCCTGCGCCGCCTCGTCGATGAAGAGCGTGGTGAACTTCTGCCCCGCCATCGTGCGGCCCGCACTTCCGGCGAGTGTGCACGCTATCACCCTTGCCTCGCCGAAGAGCTGCGCGTTGATGCGGCACTCAATCTCCGTGGCACGGCTCTTCAGCCTGTCCAGCTTCTGGTGCCAGTTGTCGGAGCTGCCGCGCCTGCGGCTGGCGCGCATCTCGCGTATCGCCTTGCGTATGCTCCATAGCTCGGGATAGTCGGGGTGCGACTCGAACCGCCGCTCATAGGTGAAGGAGAGCATCTTGTCGGTCACACGTGTGGGGTTGCCGATGCGCAGCACCGCCACTCCCCGGTCGGCGAGCTTCTCGCTGATCCAGTCCACCGCCATGTTGCTCTGCGCGCACACCATTACCTGGCTCTCGCGCTTCAGCGTCTCGTAGATTGCCTCCACGAGTGTCGTGGTCTTGCCCGTTCCGGGCGGTCCGTGCACCACAGCCACGTCCTTCGCCCTGAGCACACTGTTCACCGCCTGCTCCTGCGATGCGTTGAGCCACGGGAAGCGTATGCTGTCGAACGAGAACTCTGCCGCCTTCTGCTGCGAGTAGAACAGGTCGCGCAGATATGCGAGGCGGTTGCCCTTGGCGCGGATGGTGCGGTCCAGGGCTTCGAACATCAGCCGGTAGCTCGTTTCGTCGAAGAACATCTGCACTCCCACTCCCGCTGCGTTCTGCAGCGTGGTGGCGATGCCGGTCTTCTCGAGTATGGTGACCACCATGCGGTCGGCATCGGCATAGCTCACGGTGCCGGTGGTGAGGATTTCAAACCCCTCCCGTCCTGCCTGCCTTGGCACCGCTCCGCTGCCGGCGGCATTTTCCGGCAGCCGGAACAGGCACACGGGCTTGCCGTACTCGAAGTTGTGCTCAATGTCCTCGTCGGCGGTTCTGTACACCTCCACTGCAAACTGGTTCAGCGAGTTGTAGTAGCATCTGCCTATGCGCACGGGGTGCCACGCGTCGCCCCGTCTGATGCGCCGTGCCAGTCCCTGTGCCTGCATCTGCCGTCTGAAGCTTTCCTTCTCCTCCTCATATTCCGTCTGCAGCAGAGCTTTCTGTCGCAGCAGTGCGAACACGGGCTGCGATATACTGTCTTGTGTCTTCTTTTCTTGCATAATCAGCAACAAAATTGCAATTTTAATCCCAAATTTCAAAGAATCCCCTCTTTTTTTTCATCCTGAGCCCCATTTTTTGTGTTGCTGCATATATAGCGCACTCTTTATGCGAAATAACATTCGTTCACAAACGGCGGATTCTGCTTTAACATTTCAAAAACAAAATTCTTTACATCGTAAATTACTCTTACGTACCGTTTCGTCCTGTTGCGCCTTTCCGTGGCACCGTTGCCTACAGCGAAGACTCCGGATTCAGGCGTAATTCTTTACAAAAACGCCCAAAATCGGCTTCGAAACGTGTCTGTACCCCCACTCATCAAGCAAAAACTTTTCAGTCGTTCATATTGAACGATCAAAGCGTTTCTATCGAACGGCTCGATTTTGGGCTATGTTTCAGACTGCCAGTTTCTCTATATTGCTGAATTATAACACTTTACGCAGGTCTTGAAATTTTGGCGTTTTTCCGTACAAAATTTCATTTCTCCGCAAATACGCGATTCTCAGAGTGTGTGAGTCTCCGGAATTTAACATTTAAAGCAATATAAGATGTTAATTATTGTAACAATACTGTGGTGCGATGGAAATTCTTGACCGAAAAAATAATTAATGGAGATTAATGTTCAAAAAAACTATATACATCTGCTTGACTTATTGTCTCCACTCTAATCATCATTTGTTTTTAAAACATTAATCTCCATTAATCTAACATTAATCTCCATTAATCTTTTGTCAAGATTTTTAGAATTATAGAATGTGCTACCCTTGAATTGGTAAGAGTTAATAGGAATGTTGTGTAGCTTGGCAGCATCGCCGCCTACGCCTCTCCTTCTACCATTTCTCATTAATTCCACGCCAATGATTTCGTCCTCCAATTCTTGGCCGAAATAATTTAAAGGATAATTAATTCCCCAGGAATTCAAAATAATTATTACCTTTGTATAAGACTGTGGCTCGATAGTCATAGTTGGCTCTATTATACCGAACTAATAGAGGCAGAATTTCAGAATATAAAAAAATAATTATAATCGTATAGATAACAGGCAAATGACAAAACTACCATACAATGAAAAGGACATTTCGTCAATATTCAATTACAGCAAGCGCCTGGTGAACAAATGCTTGCGTGACTTTGCGCCTGATGCTGAGGAGCATAAGGGAAAGGGGGGCTTAGGGCAATTAGTGGAAGAACTTTTCTTCAAGTATAATCTCAACTCTCGTCAAGAAGCAGACTTCGCTTTTGTGAATGCGGAGTTGAAATGCACCCCATTGAAAGAATCCGCAAAAAAAGAATTGCTGATAAAGGAAAAGCTTGTTTGCAGTATGATTAACTATACGGCAGACTGGAATAAAAGTTTTGAGGAATCACACTTCTATCATAAGTGCTTGATTATGTTGATAATGTTTTATCTGCACAATCCTAAGGCTTCAAAACTCGACTTGCAATTTCTTTTCGCTGTGTTGTGGAAGATTCCAGAGAAAGACCTTTTGATTATCCGTAAGGATTATGACACTATCATTACGAAAATACGGAATGGTCAGGCACATACTTTGTCTGAAGGTGACACCATGTATCTTGCTGCTTGCCGAAAAGGACAAAAGGGTGACTCATTAATGCCTCAGCACAACAACGACACAGGCGCACCTCGTCGTGCATGGAGCTTGAAAATGGCATATATGCGCATTGTACTTGACGATGTTAAACGATATAATAAAGATGGTGCTTATTGTAATTATAAGATACCGCAGCTAACAAAGGAGGTAATGTTTTCAGTTGAGGAACTGAGAAGCAAATCTGTTGATGATATATTGTTGAATCGTTTTGCTCCATATTGTGACAAGACATATCGCCAGATATGCGATATGCTTAAAATTGAACCTTCAAGTTCGAAATCAAAATATTTCATCGTGGCTAATACGATTGCAGGAAAAGGAAACGTAACCAATGTCAACAAGACGGAGGAGTTTGAAAAGTCTGGCCTTACGATGAAAACCGTTCGAGTCAAAAAGACAGGAAGCATAAAGGAGGCAATGTCTTTTGAAAACATAGACTATCAAGAGGTTTACGATTGTGAGGAATGGACTGACTCAAGACTGTATGAATTGTTCTCCAACCGTTTCCTGTTCGTGATATTCCACGAGACGGATAATGTGCTACAATTACCAAATGGAAAAAGCGAGCCAGAGTACAAACTGGAAAAGGTCGCGCTTTGGACAATGCCACAGGAAGACCTAAAGGTTGCGCAAGAGTATTGGAACAATATACGGCGGAATGTTTTGGACAATCATATTGCTCCACAGTATTTTTGGAGTGCAAAGGATAACCTGAATTTCCATGTTCGCCCCAAGGCAAGAGTCGCTGATGATATGATGGAGAATCCAAATGGTGGAATGGTCAAGAAATACTGTTATTGGTTTAATCAGAAATACGTAAAGAATATAATAGAAAATGAGCTATAAGATAGAAGATGCAGAAATAATGGATAACGGGATGCTTTGTGAACCAGTTGCAAGGCACTCTTGTGCTGCCCACAAGCGTGTAAGGGAATTGGGGTTGTTCGACAAAGTGCAATCTGAAGTGAGTGAGGGCGACATTAAAGTCGTTGAGCTCTTTGCTGGTGTCGGTGGTTTTAGAATTGGACTGGAAAGAGCTTCAAGGCATTTTAAAACTGTTTGGAGCAACCAATGGGAGCCGTCCACAAAACGCCAGGATGCAAGTGTCATTTATTGCCGTCATTTTGGTGCTGATGGTCATTCTAACGAAGATATAGCAAATGTTCCGACTGAAGAGATTCCCGACAGTGACTTGCTTTGTGGTGGATTCCCTTGTCAGGACTATTCTGTTGCCACAACATTACAACGCTCTGGCGGCATTGAGGGCAAGAAAGGCGTGCTCTGGTGGCAGATTTATCGAATATTAAAGGAAAAGGGTGAAAAACGCCCAGATTATCTTATGCTGGAGAATGTTGACAGGCTTCTCAATTCTCCTGCAAAGCAACGTGGACGCGACTTTGCCATAATACTTTCTTCTTTGTCAAGTCTTGGTTATACTGTGGAATGGCGCATTATCAATGCAGCTGACTATGGTATGCCACAACGTCGTCGTCGAACCTATATCGTTGCTTATCGTCAAGGAACAAAACTTGCAGAACAGTTTGCTTCTAAAGTTAATAAGTTTGAGTGGATTCTTGAAGACGGCATAATGCCACAGGCTTTCTGCTGTACGAAAAAAGACAACAAAACTTATTCGTTTGAAATCGGTGAGAACATTGCCGATGTTTCAGACAATTTCAATAAGGGCAGGAAAGAAAGCCCTTTCAAAAACTCTGGTGTTATGTCAAACGGTATTGTCAACACGCTTGATACGATTCCAGAATATAATGGTTCTTGCATCACTTTAGGCGACATACTTGTGGATGAAGCCACAGTTCCTGATGAGTTCTTCATATCTGATGAAGATTTAGCTAAGTGGGAATATCAGAAAGGTTCAAAATCGCTAAAACGTATCAACAAGACAACAGGCTTTGAATATAATTATAGTGAGGGGGCAATGGCATTTCCTGATTATCTCGACCGTGCTTCAAGGACTATCATCACTGGCGAAGGCGGCTCTGGTCCTTCACGCTTCAAGCATATCATCAAGACAGAGAGTGGACGCTACCGTCGCCTTGTTCCTGTGGAGTTGGAACGTTTGAATATGTTTCCTGACAACCATACTTTCGGCTCATCTGACTTGCGCCGTGCGTTTCTTATGGGAAATGCGCTTGTTACGGGCATTGTGGAAGATATAGCTTTGATATTAAAAGAGAGAATGTAAAAAGCAAGATTATAAGCTCCCATCCGTATCGCTTCGTTTTCCGGGGGATGGAACACACAAAAAAACAAGTGGGAAGAACAGGCTGCTGCAGCCGTTTCCTCCCACTTGCCGGTATTCTTGTTTTCTTTTTCTGTTTGCGTTGTTCAGTCCTTGTAGGCTTCTGCCATCGATTCCGCGATGATGTCTTCGGCGGTCTTCGGTGTGGCCTGGATGTCGGAAAGGTCGAATTCGTCGATTTCCTCATTCTTTTGTCCATTCTTCGCTTCGGTGGCAGGCTTCGCGGCGGCGGTGTCCGTCTTGCCGGCAGCTGCCTGCTTGCTGTTGGCTGCGTCGGCGTCGGCTGGTTTGGGCTGGGCTATGATGAAGTCCTGCTTCAGCTCGGTGTCGGGCACCGTGAGCACCGGTTCCTCCTCCATCTTTGTGCGGTTTGCCTTTGCTGCGAACACGGCGTCGATGAACTGCGGCTTGCGCTTGAGCTGCTGCAGCGTCTGCTTGCTGGCGAGTTGCTGGCTCTCTTTCTTGGAGTAGCCCTCGCCGTAGCCTCCTTCAAGGCCCTCCACCATGACGCGGTATTTGAACACCGGGCTGTTGTTGCCCTCCTTTGTCTGCTCCACGAGCTTGAAGTCGAGCAGCACCTTGTTCTTCTGGCACCACTCTATGAGCTTGCTCTTGAAGTTTATCTCCTTGTATGCCACCTTGTCGATGTTGATGAGCTGCGCGAGGATGCGCTTTTCCATAAAGCGCATGCATGCCTCGTAGCCGCGGTCGAGGTATATTGCCCCGACCAGTGCCTCAAACGCATTCCCTCCCATGTAGCTGTTGTGGGAGGGAGTGTGTTTGCCCGATTTTATCAGTTGTGTTATTCCCAGTTCCGTGGCAAGACGGTTCAGAGTGTCGCGCTGCACAATCTTGCTGCGGGTGCTGGTGAGGAATCCTTCGCGTTTCCCTTCGAAGTGGCGGTATACGATGTCGCCCACGATGGCGTCGAGTATGGCGTCGCCCAGGAATTCGAGCCTCTCGTTGTTCAGCGGCTTTCCTTTCTCGTTGCGTCGCGTCACGCTCTTGTGCATCAGCGCGAGCTTGTAGAAGTGTATGCGGTGTGGGTAGAAGCCGAAGATATTGTATAAAGCCACATAAAGCTCCTTGTCCTTGCGGAACGGGAGCCTTATGCGGTCTATGAAATTACTGATCATCATACTTCTTGAAGATGACGCAGGCGTTGTGTCCGCCGAAGCCGAATGTGTTGCTCAGTGCTGCACGCACTGTGCGCTTCTGCGGCTCGTTGAACGTGAAGTTCAGGTTGTAGTCGATGTTCTCGTCCTTGTCGTCCTCCTGGTGGTTGATTGTCGGCGGGATGATGTCGTTCTTCACCGACAGTACCGTCACCATTGCCTCCACGGCTCCGGCAGCTCCGAGCAGATGTCCGGTCATTGACTTTGTGGAGCTGATGTTCAGCTTGTATGCGTGCTCGCCGAAGAGCTTCTGTATGGCCTTCACCTCGGAAACGTCGCCCACCGGTGTGGATGTTCCGTGCACGTTGATGTAGTCGATGTCCTCAGGTTTCAGTCCGGCGTCCTTCAGCGCGTTCTCCATCACGAGGCATGCTCCGAGGCCTTCGGGGTGGGATGCCGTGATGTGGTATGCGTCGGCGCTCATGCCTTCGCCCACCATCTCGGCGTATATCTTTGCTCCGCGTGCCTTGGCGTGCTCCAGTTCCTCAAGGATGAGGCATCCCGAGCCTTCGCCCATGATGAATCCGTCGCGGCTTGCGCTGAACGGGCGTGATGCGTGCTCTGGGTCGTCGTTGCGTGTGGAGAGGGCGTGCATGGCGTTGAAGCCGCCCACGCCGCAGGCGCAGATTGCAGCCTCGGCTCCTCCGGCAACGATGGCGTCGGCCTTGCCCAGGCGGATGATGTTGAATGCGTCAGCCAGCGCGTTGGTGGATGATGCGCAGGCGGATGTGGTTGCATAGTTCGGTCCGTGGAACCCGTAGCGGATAGAAATCTGTCCGGCTGCGATGTCGGAAATCATCTTGGGGATGAAGAAAGGGTTGAACTTGGGGCCGTTCTCGGGATGTGTGGCATAGTAGCCCACCTCGTCCTCGAAGGTCTTGATGCCGCCGATGCCCACGCCGAACACCACGCCGATTCTGTTCTTGTCCACTGTCTCCAGATCCATCTTGCTGTCGTCCACCGCCTGCACTGCGGCTGCCATTGCCAGCTGTGCGTAGCGGTCCATCTTGCGTGCCTCCTTGCGGTCGATGTAGTCGTTTGAGTTGAATCCCTTCACCTCGCACGCGAACTGCGTCTTGAAATTAGAGGCATCGAACAATGTAATAGGGGCGGCTCCGCTCTTTCCTGCCAGCAGGTTGTTCCATGTTTCCTCAGTGGTGTTGCCCACCGGAGTCACGGCACCGAGTCCTGTTACTACTACTCTTTTTAATTCCATATTGTGTATATCAAAAAATTATATAGGGAAGAGAAAAGAAAAAAGGTGAAAGATGTGAGGTGAGATCCTTTTAACGCGGTCTCATCTCACCTCTTTCACCTTAAGTCTATATCACTTCAGATAAATTTATTTTGCGTTCTCCTCAATGTACTTGATAGCGTCGCCTACAGTTGCGATAGACTCAGACTTGTCATCGGGAATAGTGATGTTGAATTCCTTCTCGAACTCCATAATCAGCTCAACTGTGTCCAGAGAATCTGCACCGAGGTCGTTTGTGAAGCTTGCTTCCGGCTTAACCTCAGACTCTTCTACACCCAGTTTGTCAACGATGATAGCCTTTACTTTTGATTCAATTTCTGACATAATAATAATGTTTTTAAAGTGTTTAAATTATATTCTTGCGTAAAAATCGGATGCAAAGGAACGAATTTTTATTTACGTATGCAAGAAATTATTGTAAAAAAGCACCATATTATGCACACACCCACCCAATGTGTGCATGAAAATCGGGCTTTTTTGCTGCTGTTCCTATTTCTATTTTATATATATTCCCTTCTCAGCGGATAGTTCCCGCGCAGATCCTCGAAGCTTCTGGGGGCGGATTTCAGTCTGGAACTGTCGGCCCGGGGGTCGTAGAGCTGCAGCAGGCGGTCGTCCTCATCGCCGCTGGGCGTGAAGCCGGCAGGCAGCGGCGGAGGGCAGATGTGCCAGCGGTTGCGTATGCCGAAGTGGCGGCACAGTCCGTCCACCACCATATTGTCGGCGTTCGTCTTACCGTCGGCGCTGTATCCGGCGATGTGGGGAGTGCCTATATATACCTTATTTAATAGTGGCAGACTTATCTCCGGCTCGTTCTCCCAGGTGTCGACCACGGCATCGCCCACCGCCCCCTCGTCGAGTGCGCGCAGCAGGGCGGCATTGTCCACCACCGGGCCGCGGCTCGTGTTGATGATTACGGGGCGGCGCGGCAGGCGGCGGAAGAACGCCTCGTCGGCAAGGTGAAAAGTGGGATGGGGGGCGGTGCGGATAAGCGGAACGTGGAACGTGATCACGTCGCACTCCTGCTCAATCCTCTCCATCGGCACGAATTCGGCGGCTGTGGAGCCGGCGGCCTGGAGCGGAGGGTCGCACACGAGCACCCGGAAGCCCATGGCGCGCGCATGGGCGGCAACCTTAGAACCCACGTGGCCGTAGCCCACCACGCCCACGGTGGCACAGCCGGTCTTGATGCCGCGCTCGCGGCAGAGCAGTATGAGCACCGAGCGCAGATACTGTGCCACGCTGCCCGAGTTGCATCCCGGACAGTTCATCCATTCTATTCCGGCGCGCTGCATATACTGCGTGTCGATGTGGTCGAAGCCGATGGTGGCGGTGGCAACGAACTTCACCCTGCTGCCGGCAAGCAACCGCTCGTCGCAGCGTGTGCGTGTGCGCACAATCAGCGCGTCGGCGTCCTTCACGTCGGCGGCAGATATCTCCGAACCTTTCAGATAGATGGCATCCGCCGTCAGTTCGGCTATCGTCTCCCGGATATAGGGAATCTTGTCGTCAATTACAATCTTCATGTCATTCTCCTTATATTTATATCTTATGCCTGAATATATTTGCATTATTCCAGTACAGGTTTGCATTATTCCAGTGTACATGTCTGTTATGTGTGTCTGTGCAGTTTAAAAAAATCTCAGCACAGGTTTGTTGTATGATTGTACAGCTTTATGCCATGTACGTGCAGGCGGCAGCAGATACCGCCTGCCGCTAACATCATACAAAGGTAAGAAAAGAAAACGAGGCAGCGGCAGAAAACAGGAAGAAATAACTAAGTGGCACCAACGGAAACATAAGCACGACACAGCCCCGCAAGACAGCTCAGACGCTGCAAACACAGCCGCGAGAAGCGAGTTGAGGGGCCAAGGAAGCGATTTATAGCGCATTTCGTTGGATATATAGAATAATTTTATTAGATTTGCCACAAAATTAAAAAACATATAATTATATGACATTCACACAACTTTGCAATAATGTATTCAACCTTGCCATCAACGACTACCACGTGAAAGACGATGTTGACACGGCAATCAACAACCCCTATGACCGCGAAACGATAGAAAACAGACTCTATCTGAAGTGCTGGATAGACACCGTGCAGTGGCATCTGGAGGACATCATACGCGACCCGCACATCGACCCGATGGAGGCACTCAAGCTGAAGCGCCGCATAGACCGCAGCAACCAGGACCGCACAGACCTCGTGGAGCAGATAGACAGCTACTTCCGCATGAAATACAGCGATGTGAAAGTGCTGCCCGATGCCACCATCAACACCGAAAGCCCGGCATGGGCAGTGGACCGCCTGTCGATTCTCGCGCTGAAGGTATACCACATGAAGGAACAGGCAGAACGCGCCGACGCAACACCAGAGCACAAGGAGAAATGCCGCAAGAAGCTCAACGTGCTGCTCGAACAGCAGGTGGATCTGGGTACAGCCATCGACCAGCTACTCGCCGACATAGAGGCAGGAAGGAAATACATGAAGGTGTACATGCAGATGAAAATGTACAACGACCCGTCGACAAACCCCGTGCTGTACGCAGGAAAGAAATAATGAAGACGGAGCACATACTGGTTATAAGATTCTCCGCCATGGGCGACGTGGCAATGACTGTGCCCGTGGTATACTCGTTGGCAAAGCAGTATCCTGACTTGAGGATTACCGTGCTCAGCCAGGCTTTCGCTCGCCCGTTCTTCGCACACATGCCACACAACGTGGGATTCATGGAGGCAGACGTGAAGAAGGAATACCACGGCATGAAGGGGCTGAACGCCCTGTACCGCAGACTTATGGCAAAGAATTTCACCGCCGTTGCCGACCTGCACAGTGTGCTGCGCTCGAAATACCTGCGGATGAGGTTCAGCATCGACCGCTACAAGGTGGCGCACATCGACAAGCATCGTGCCGAAAGGAAAAGACTTACGGCACTGGAGCAGAAGCAGCTGGAGCAGTTGCCAACATCGTTCGAGAACTATGCCGACGTGTTCGCACGGCTCGGCTACCCCGTGAAGACGGAATTCACGTCGGTTTTCCAGGATGGAGGCGGCAGCCTGGAACTGCTGCCCGAAGGCTTCCGCGACAAGGCGGAGGGCGAGGAATGGATAGGAGTGGCGCCGTTTGCCGCGCACAAGGGGAAAATATACCCGGTGGAGATGATGGAGCGCGCGCTGGGCATGCTTTCCGAAAAGCATCCGCAGGCAAGGTTCTTCCTCTTCGGGGGAGGCAGGAAAGAGACTGCCGTGATGAACGAGTGGCACTCGCGCAACCCGAGGCTTGAGAACGCTTCGGCGCAGCTCGGCGGAATTTCCGGCGAACTGGTGCTGATGAACAATCTCGACCTGATGCTCTCGATGGACAGCTCGAACATGCACATGGCATCGCTCGTGGGAACACCGGTGGTTAGCGTGTGGGGCGCAACGCATCCATACGCCGGATTCATGGGCTGGCGGCAGGACCCCGACAATGCGGTGATGATAGACCTGCCGTGCCGTCCGTGCAGCATCTATGGCAACAAACCCTGCGTCAGGGGCAACTATCCCTGCATGACGGGCATAACGCCGGAGATGATAGTGGGCAGGGTGGAGATGCAGCTGCTCAAGGGAAAGAAACCGTAGGCGTGTTCCGCAATGGCGGAATAAGCTTGCGGCGGTAATTTAGGGAATATGCTTACAGAAGATAAAGAAGAAGACAAGGTTCCGCTGACGGGGATGTCCCATTCCGGAAACCTTGTCTTCTTCTTTATCTTTGATGCCGCCTGGACGTGCGCCCGGAGCGGTGTTGCAGAAGCTTCTTAGTTCAGAGCGTCGGCAAGCTCTGCGCCGGCCTTGAACTTTGCAACCTTCTTCGCAGCGATGGTAATCTTCTGCTTTGTGGCAGGGTTGATGCCCTCGCGTGCCGGGCGCTCGTTAACGCTGAATGTTCCGAAACCAACCAGCGAAATCTTGTCGCCTGCAACCAGTGCGTCCTTTATGGCAACTACAGTAGCGTCGAGTGCCTTCTTAGCGTCAGCCTTGCTCAGGCCTGAGCCTGCAGCAATCTTGTCAATAAGTTCTGTCTTGTTCATAATCGTATTCTTTAATTTATTAATAATGATAGTCTGTTGAAATAGTAGCCGGATTATGCCGGTGCCGCCAGCGTGTGCGCTTTGAGGCAATAAAATGTTTCGCAAATATACTTGAATCCTTTTACAAATCAAATAAAAAATAGAAAAAAGTTATGAATATGACAAAAAAAACTGGCTTATGCCATACTTTTATACTGTTTAACGGATATTTTTCGTAATTTTGCCCACCATATTAATGAATTAGAGAAAAATAAAAGCTATGCGAGATATACCTGCAATAACAAAAAACCTGTTGATTATTAACGTTCTGATGTTTGCTGCCGACTTCGTGTTCAGAAGGCTCGGTATCGACCTGAACGACGTGTTCGGACTGCACTTTTTCCTCTCGTCCGACTTCCACATCTTCCAGCTCATGACCTATATGTTCATGCACGCCGGAGTGACCCACCTGTTCTTCAATATGTTTGCACTGTGGATGTTCGGAAGGATTGTGGAGAACGTGTGGGGACCAAAGCGCTTCCTCACTTATTATATGGTGTGCGGCGCCGGTGCCGGACTAATACAGATGGTGGCACAGTTCATTTCGTTCTACGCCATCGCCAGCGAACAGATACCGGGCTTCGGCTTCGGCGACATAATGGCAGTGGCGCACAACAGCCAGGCAGTGCTCGGCAGCTGGACCACCGTGGGCGCCTCCGGTGCAATCTATGGCATACTGCTTGCTTTCGGAATGCTCTTCCCCGAGGAGCGCATATTCATATTCCCGTTGCCCGTGCCGGTGAAGGCAAAATGGTTTGTGGCACTGTATGCCGTGCTCGAACTCGCGCTGGGGCTCGGAATGCCGGGCGACAGCGTGGCACACTTCGCGCATCTGGGAGGAATGCTCTTCGGGTTCCTGCTCATCAGATACTGGCGCAACCATCCCGGCGGCGGCATGTACGGCGGCTACGGCTATGGCGGCTACGGCGGCGGGCGCGGCATATTCGGCAAGATGAAGGACAGCTGGGAGAAGCACATGCGCAACCGTAACAACCGCAGCAACTTCGACACCATGAACCGCGAGACCGACTGGGAGTACAACGCACGCAAGAAAAAAAGTCAGGACGAGGTAGACCGCATTCTCGACAAGATTCGCAAGAGCGGATACGACAGCCTGTCGGCGGAGGAGAAGAAAAAGCTTTTCGACAACAGCAAGGAATAAGGACAACAACAAGACAAATGCTGGACAAGATAAAGAAATTCACATTGCAGATGATGGTGGGGGCGAACATCGCCACCATCATCGTTATGCTTATAACGGGCTTCTGCTACAGGCTGAATCCCCAGGAGCACCCCATAATGGCGAATATGGGGCTTGCCTTTCCCGTGCCGCTGATTGTGAACGCGGCGTTCCTCGTGGTGTTTCTCGTGGTGAAGCGCCGCCTCGTGGTCGTGCCCATACTCGGCTTCGTGGCGTGCTACATCCCCGTCAGGATATACACGCCGCTCAACGTGCCGCATTCCGCGCCGGAGGACGCAATAAAGGTGATGTCGTACAATGTGTTCTTCTTCAACAATGCCGACGGCAAGGGAATGAAGCAGATTGCCGACTACGTGAACGGCAGCGGTGCGGCAATCGTGTGCATGCAGGAGGCGAAGTACGACGACGACGTGATAGCTCACTTCAAGGACAGCTACAAGTATATGGACACGCTGCGCACCACTGGCAAGGCGGGCGAGGTGCAGCTCGTGCTGAGCAAATACCCCATACTCTCCAAAAGCCGCATAAACACAGACCTGAAGGGATGCCTGTGCGGAGCCTACGAGATACTCATCGACGGCGACCGCACGACCGTCATAAACTGCCATCTCGAAGGAAGCGGACTGTCGCTCGACGACCGTCAGGAAATCCGTAACTTCGTGAAGGGCGGCTGGAAGAGCGACACCATAGCCACCGACTCCAAGCGCATGATAGTGAGGCTGGGCGAATCGTCGGCGCGCCGCGTACCGCAGGTGGAGGGCATCATAAAATACATAAAGAGCCGCAAGGACGAGCCGGTGCTATTCTTCGGCGACATGAACGACAATCCGCTCTCCTACTGCCACAGTCTGATGGCGCACACACTGACCGACTGCTACGAGGCTACAGCCAACGGTCCCGGCATCTCGTACCACTACAACGCCATCTACGTGCGCATCGACAACATAATGTGCTCCTCCCACTGGCAGCCGTATAACTTCAAAGTTGATAGGCAGATAGCCGTCTCAGACCACTATCCGATATGGGGATATGTAAAGAAATCACAGCTTAAAGGCAAAAAAAGCCCCCGATAGGTTAAGAAGTTTGAAAAAAATAAGTATCTTTGCACGCTATGTAGCCTGTAGTGCCTGTAGCGCGCTGTGGGTGTAACAAAATGCAACCGGAAGAATCGAGTTGAAAAACTATAATTAAAATAATAATAACAAAATGCAAAACAAAGGAATTGTAATTGTACTGGCAGTCTTGATGACCCTTGCAAGCATCTTCTATTTGTCTTTCTCTGTTGCCACTGGCTATTATGACAGTGAGGCGGCAAAGATAAAGGATCCGATCGCTCAGCAGGATTATAAGGACTCAGTGAAGTACCTCGGCGTTTATTCCTACCAGCGCTGTCTCGAGACCCAGATCGGTCTGGGACTCGACCTCAAGGGCGGTATGAACGTTATCTTGGAGATTTCTGTTCCTGACGTAGTGGAGACACTGGCTGACCACAAGACAGACGCAGCCTTCACGAAGTCGATGGAGCAGGCGAAGAAGGAAGAAGAGACAAGTCAGAGCGACTTCATCTCTCTGTTCATCAAGTATTATCACCAGAATGCTCCGGGCCACCGTCTGGCAGAGATCTTTGCCACTCAGCAGCTCAAGGGACAGGTGAGCACACAGAGCTCCGACAAGGACGTGGAGAAGGCGCTGCGCGAGCAGGTGCAGTCGGCCATTGACAACTCCTACAACGTAGTGCGCAACCGTATCGACAAGTTCGGCGTCGTACAGCCCAACATCCAGAAGCTGGAGGGACAGGAAGGACGCATCATGGTCGAGATGCCGGGTGTGCGCGAGCCGGAGCGTGTGCGCAAGCTCCTGCAGGGTAGTGCAAACCTCGAGTTCTGGGAGACATACAACAGCGAGGAGATAACTCCGCTGCTGCGCCAGCTCGACCAGCTTGCTGCCAACGGCGGCGAGGCGGCCAAGAAGGACACAGCCGCTGCCGAGAAGAAGGACGATGCTGCCGAGAAGGCAGAGGTGGCAGCCAAGAACTCTCCTGCTAAGCTCACCGTTTCCGCCAACAAGAGCGCTGCCGCAAAGGCTGCCGCCGCAGGCGAGGACAAGCAGCTGGAGCAGGCAAAGAAGACAAATCCGCTGCTCGCCGTGCTGCAGCTTGCACCGCAGGGCTCGCTGAGCGTTGTGGGCTACGCCAATGTGCGCGACACAGCCGCAGTGAACAAGATTATCTATTCAGCAGCAGCAAAGCAGGTACTGCCTGCCGACGTGAAGCTGCTGTGGGGCGCAAAGCCAGCCGACGGACTCTCTGTGAAGAACGTGTATGAGCTGTATGCGCTGAAGATTACACAGAGCAACGGCCACGCTCCGCTGGAGGGTGACGTGATAACCGATGCCAAGGACGAGTTCGACCAGATGTCGGGCCGCCCGAGCGTAAGCATGTCGATGAATTCCGACGGTGCACGCCGCTGGGCAGAGCTGACAAAGGCAAACGTGGGCAAGGCAATCGCCATCGTGCTCGACGGTGCCGTATACAGCGCACCGCGTGTGAATGGCGAAATCTCTGGCGGTAACTCGCAGATTACCGGAAACTTCACCATCGAGGACACCAAGGACCTGGCAAACACCCTCAAGTCGGGACGTATGCCGGCTCCTGCACGTATCGTTCAGGAAGATGTGGTCGGTCCTACACTCGGTGCACAGTCAATCCAGCAGGGACTCATCTCATTCGCAGTAGCATTCATCCTGCTGATGCTCTACATGGTACTGATGTACGACTTCATCCCGGGTATGATGGCAAACTTCGCCCTGCTCGTGAATCTCTTCTTCACGCTTGGAATCCTGACCTCGTTCCAGGCAGCCCTCACGATGCCCGGTATCGCCGGTATCGTGCTGACCCTGGGTATGGCGGTGGATGCCAACGTGCTTATCTATGAGCGCACCAAGGAGGAGCTGCGCAAGGGCAAGAGCCTGCGCGATGCTATCCATGCAGGTTACGGAAACGCATTCTCGGCAATCTTCGACTCCAACCTCACTTCTATCCTCACGGGTATCATCCTGTTCGTGTTCGGTACAGGTCCGGTTCGCGGATTCGCCACAACTCTCATCATCGGTATCTGCTGCTCGTTCTTCACCGCAGTATACCTCACACGTGTAATCTACGAGAACCGTCTGGCAAAGGACAAGTGGCTGAACCAGAACTTCACCACCCGCATCTCGCGCAACTTCCTGCAGAACAACCGCGTGGGCTTCATGAACATGTACAAGAAGACATTCACCGTTACCGGTATCCTCGTGGCAGTGTTCGTAGTGAGCTTCTTCGTTCGCGGATTGAGCAAGAGCATCGACTTCACCGGCGGCCGCAACTATGTTGTCAAGCTGGAGAAGGCAGTGGAGCCGGAGGATGTGTCAAGCGCATTGCAGGCTTCGTTCCCGAACAGCTCCGTAAGCGCGTTGGCTCTCGGTACCGACCACAAGACGATACGTATCTCCACCAACTATAAGATAGAGTCGAACAGCCCGACCATCGACGACGAGGTTGAGGAAATCCTCTTCAAGGCTCTGAGCCAGGCAGGCATGGTGACACAGAAGAGCGTGGAAGCATTCAAGAATCCTGACGTGCGTGCCGGTGGTTCCATCATCAGCAGTGCCAAGGTGGGTCCGTCGGTGGCCAAGGATATCACGTACGGTGCAATCATCAGCGTCATCTTCGCTATCTTTGCAATCTTCCTCTATATCCTGCTCCGCTTCCGCAACATCGCCTTCTCGCTCGGTTCTACGTTGGCTCTTGCCATCGATACCATTGTGGTGCTCGGATTCTACTCGCTGCTCTGGAACGTGGTGCCGTTCTCGCTCGAGATCGACCAGACGTTCATCGGAGCCATCCTTACCGTTATCGGTTACTCCATCAACGACAAGGTGGTGGTATTCGACCGTATACGTGAGAACCTGACTCTCTACAAGAAGCGCGACTACTTCACCATCTTCAATGATTCGCTGAACGAGACACTGGCACGTACCGTGAACACCTCGCTCACCACATTGCTCGTGCTGCTCTGTATCTTCATCCTCGGAGGCGACAGCATCCGCAGCTTCGCGTTCGCAATGATCATCGGTGTCGTGTTCGGTACATTGTCTTCAATCTTCGTAGCTGCCCCTATCGCCTACATGACATTGAGCAAGCGCGACAAGGGCGAACGCGGCGACAAGCCGATCGAAGAGATGGCATAACAGCCACAGGAATGACTCTCTTTCTTTTATGGACATAAAATAGAAAGACATCGATAAAGAGAAAAGCGCCATGCACGAATCCACAGAAGGTTTCTGCATGGCGCTTTTCCGTTTCTTCCATCTATAGCTACGGAAAATGCACACTACGGAGAAAAACACTGCTGCAGCGCTTCTCGTTGCAGCCATCACGCTTATATGCACCGCCGCCGCACCGTTGCAGGCATACGCCCAGCAGCACGACGCCGCCCGCGCCCTGCCGCGCCAGTGGGAGGGCGTTCTCGGCAGCATAGTGGAGGATGAAGACGAAGCCGCCGCCGGATGGGAAGATGCTTACGACGCGCTGTGCCAGCTCGAAGCCTCGCCCGTGGACATAAACTCCGCCACACGCGAAGACCTTGAACGCATACCCTTCCTCTCCGACGCCGAGATTGCCGACATACTCGAGTTCGTGTACCGCAACGGCAGGATGCAGACTATGGCGGAGCTGGCAATGATACCGCGCCTCAGTGCGCAGAAACGGCGCCTGCTGCAGTATTTCGTGCGCATCGATGCCGCCGGCCCAACGCCGCACAAGGGCTTCCCCTCGCTGAAGAACATCGTCAGCCACGGCAGCAGCAAGCTCATCGCCACCGCCAGCATTCCGCTCTACGACCGCAAGGGCGACCATAACGGCTATCTCGGCTATAAATACCGCCACAGCCTGCGTTACGAGTATTCCTACGGTAAACACCTGCGCCTGGGATTCGTGGGCGCACAGGACGCCGGAGAACCCTTCTTCGCCGGCAGGAACCGCACGGGCTACGATTTCTATTCCTTCTATGCCGCCGCGCGCGGCATGGGCAGGGTTAAGGACATTGTGGTGGGCAGATACCGTGCGCGGATGGGGCTGGGATTGGTGCTGAACAACGATCTCGGCTTCGGCAAGACTGCCGTGCTGACATCGCTGAACCGGAGCGGCAGCAGTCTGCGCCCACATTCCTCACGCTCCGGCAGCAACTATATGCAGGGCGCAGCCGCCAGACTCAGTCTTCTGCCGCACCTCGACCTTACCCCCTTCTTCTCCTGGCGCCACATCGACGCCACACTGAACAAGGACGACGGCAGCATAGCGTCCATACTCAGGTCTGGCTACCACCGCACCGAGAGCGAGATGGCGAAGAAGAACAACAGCAGCCAGCTTGTGGCAGGCGCGAACCTGGGATGGGCGGCAGGTGGCTTCAGCGCCGCGCTGACGGGCTGCTATACCGCGCTCGACCGCCGGCTCAGTCCGAACACCGCGCAGCTCTACCGCCGCTTCTATGCCGCCGGCAGCCGCTTCTATAACATCGGTATGGACTATGGCTACGTGTCGGGCCGATTCTCCTTCCACGGTGAGACTGCCACCGGCGACAGCCGCGCCTGGGCCACGATCAACACCGTGGCGTACCGTCCCTCGTCCGTGCTCACTCTCACTGCCGTGCAGCGCTTCTATTCCTACCGCTATTATTCGCTCCTCTCGCGCTCGTTCAGCGAGGGCGGCAGCGTGCAGAACGAGAGCGGCATATATCTCGGTGGCTCGTGGCAGCCGGCACGCAGTATGCAGGTGGGGTGGTACACCGACATCGTGTATTTCCCATGGGCGAAATACCAGGCATCGGCGGCATCGCGCTGCTTCGACAGCCAGCTGTCGGTACAGTGCAGCAGCGGCTGCTGGACCCTCGCCGCCCGCTACCGGCTGAAGGTCAGGGAGAAAGATTCCGAGGACAAGACCTCGCTCCTCAACCACACCGTACACCGTCTGCGCCTCTCCCTGGGCTGCGCCACTCCCGTGTGGAGTCTGCAGCTGCGCGGCGATGCCGTAAGGAGCGTCTACAAGGAGCAGAGCAACGGCTATATGGCATCGCTCAGCGGCGGCACGGCTCTTAAACGCCTGCGCCTCTATGCCGCAGCCGCATATTTCCATACCGACGACTACAACAGCCGCATCTACAGCTACGAGCGCGGAATGACATACGAATTCGCCTTCCCCTCATATTCCGGCGAGGGCATCCGCTACGCCCTGCTCCTGGGTTGGCAGCCGTTTGCCTCGCTCTCGTTCTCCGCCAAGCTCTCCACTGCCGACTATTTCGACCGCTCCGTTGTGGGCACCGCCCTGCAGCAGGTCAACGGCTCGTCGCTCACCGATGTGGCGGTACAGATGAAGTGGAAATTCTGACCTTTTCCCGTATGTTGAGGAAGGAAAAACGCTTACATTACTTCCTTTTACTTTACTTAAATGTACATAACGGTACGTAACAGGATTCCGGCCGGTTGCGGGTTTGTAACTTTGCATCGTGATTCAGAGACACACTGTTCCACAAGCGCCGGATGCCGGCACCGGGGATTGGGGACTGGAAGTCGGGAACCGCAAGAAAGTAATAAAACAATTAATTAACCTTTTAAAATTTAATTATCATGTCGAAAGTTAATAACGGAACATTGTATTATCAGGTAGTGCAGAACGAGAACAAGAACCATGAGAACTACAAGAAATGGTATGCACGTGCGAAACACACCGATACCGTGAGCTTCGAGAGTATGATCGACCATATGACGAACCACAATATCGGTTTCCCGAGAGGAGTGGTGTCGGGAGTGATGATGTCGTTTATCGATTGTCTGCTCGAAATCGTGGCACAGAGCAAGAAGGTGCAGCTGGGCGACCTCGGCGTGTTCTACTTGAATATCCAGTCGGCGCCTGCCGACAAGTATGAGGATTTCAACGCGAGCGAGAATATCAAGGGGTGCGGATTGCGTTTCATCTCATCGCAGAGCATAAAGAGGAACAATCTGCGCCGCTCTGCCTTCTCTGCCGCTATGTCATACCGCAATTTCAACACTCTGCTCGCTGAGGCAGACAAGAAGACTGTGGATGCGAAGAAGACCGCGCTGAACAAGACGGAATAAAGCACGGGAGAGGCAATACGCCCCGTTGCACACTGCGTTCGTGGTGGGCAGCGGGGCTTTGGCTTTTTCCTAAAGGCTACGGTCGGCCCAGTCGCCGCGGTCGAGGTTGCGGTAACTGATGGCTTCGGCGAGATGGTTGCTCTGCACCGTCGGGCTGTCTTCAAGGTCGGCAATGGTGCGTGCTACCTTCAGAATGCGGTTGTAGGCGCGTGCCGACAGCGAGAGCCGCTCCATCGCCATGCGCAGAAGGTTGATGCCCGCCTCGTCGGGTTCGGCAAACTGGTGGATCATGCGCTCCGTCATCTGGGCGTTGCTGTATACGCCACGGATATCCTTGAAACGTTCTTCCTGATGGTGGCGCGCTCTGATTACGCGCTCGCGGATTGCCGAACTGGGTTCGCCGGGCTGCGCTTTGGAGATGTCCTTGAAGGGTACGGGCGTTATCTCTACCTGTATGTCGATGCGGTCGAGGAGCGGACCGCTGATTTTGTTCATATAGCGCTGTATCTGTCCTGGCGTGCATACGCAATGGTGGGTCGGGTCGTTGTAGTAGCCGCACGGGCAGGGGTTCATACTCGCCACGAACATGAACGAGCATGGATATTCGATAGTGTATTTTGCACGGGCGATGGTTATCTTGCGATCTTCGAGCGGCTGGCGCAGCACTTCGAGCGTGGACTTGTTGAATTCCGGCAGCTCGTCGGCAAAGAGCACGCCGTTGTGGGCAAGCGAAATCTCGCCCGGCTGAGGGTTGAGACCGCCTCCAACCAGTGCCACCTGCGAGATGGTGTGGTGCGGCGAGCGGAAGGGGCGCTGCGAGATAAGCGACATACCCTTGCTCAGTTTGCCTGCAATGGAGTGTATCTGTGTGGTTTCCAGGCTCTCGCCTAATGACAGCGGTGGCAGGATGGACGGCAGGCGCTTTGCCATCATTGATTTTCCGCTGCCAGGCGGACCTATCATGATGAGGTTGTGTCCGCCGGCGGCGGCGACCTCCATGGCGCGTTTCACGTTCTCCTGTCCGCGCACATCGGCAAAGTCGAGTTCGTAGTCAGACTGCTGCTCGTAGAATTCCCTGCGCGTGTCGATTCTTGTCGGTTCATACTGTGCCGTGCCGTTGAGGAAGGATACCACATCGGACAGACTGTCCATGCCGTAGACATCGAGATTGTTCACCACGGCTGCCTCGCGGATGTTCTGTGTGGGCACGATGAGCCCCTTGAACTGTTCCTTGCGTGCCCTTATGGCTATGGGCAGCGCACCGCGCACGGGCTGCAGCCTGCCGTCGAGTCCGAGCTCTCCTACGAGCATAAACTTGTCGAGGTTGTCGGCAGTAACTTTTTCTGTGGCAGCCAGAATGCCGACGGCAATGGGAAGGTCGTAGCCGCTGCCCTCCTTCCGGAGGTCGGCCGGCGCCATATTCACGGTGATGTCGGCAACGGGGAATTTGTAGCCGTTGTTGAGCAGTGCTGCCACTATGCGGTCGTGGCTCTCTTTTACTGCCGCGTCGGCAAGTCCGGAGAGATGGAAAAGCACACCTCTCGTCAGGCTTATCTCCACGGTGACTGTGGTTACTTCAAGACCGTTCACGGCGGCACTGTATGTCTTTACAAGCATCTTGTTTATGGTTTTAAAGGTTAGGGTATCAGCTGTTGGCGTCGCGGCAGCCTTGCGCGGGGGCAGGGCGTGGCTTGCTGTCGTTCAGGGCTTGAGATGTTTGTCGAGGTCTTCCTTGCTCATGGCGCGCGCTTTGATTCTCCCGTCAGGGGCAATGATTATGGCGTCGGGAACGGAGTGCATGCCGAGCTTCTGCAGGAGCGGACTGTCGAAGAGCTGTCCGTCGCAGACGCTTGCTGCCTTTATCCCATACTGCTGTACTGCTTTCTTGCAGTTGCCCTTGTCGGCATCAAGGCTTATGCCGAGGGCTATGGTATTTCCGCCCGATGCCTCTGCGCGCTCGCTGATTTCTCTCATCATATTGCAGCTCTCGCTGCTCCACGATGCCCAGGCGCATATCACGGCGGTCTTTCCGCGGAACATCGCTGCCGAAACGCTTCTGCCTTCGGTATCGGTTGCCGTGAAAGGTTGCAGACGGTTGCCGGCGGCTGCCGCTGCGAGGATGTTCAGGTCTTTCTCCATACGCGCCACGCTGCCGTTCTTCGGCTGTGCTTCCTTCACGGCGCTGAGCAGCTGGTGTGCCTTTGCCGGGGTCTGCGTCCATGCGGTGCTGATGAAATACTTGCGCAGCAGATATACCGCCACAGGCGACTTGGGATTGTCGATGATGAAGTTCTCCGCCGTGCGCACTACATCGGGTGGTGATGATGATGCCGTGGCAAGGCGGAATTCGGTCATAAGCTCGTTGTCGTCGGTGCCGGTCACTTTCATCTGCTTCAGGTGCGACGCATCCGCCTTTATATCAACGCTTTTGCCCGATTCGGCAAATATGGGTTGCTCGGAGTAGTTGGGGAACACGATTATCAGTGTGCCGTCTTTTGTGCACGGCAGTTCGAGCGCGAATCTTCCTCCGTTCACCTTTATCGTGTCGATGCCGTTGATAACACCGTCGGTGCTGTATACATAGAGCTCGCCCTGGTTCAGGTTCAGGAATCTGCCTTCTATGGAGAAATAGCCTTTTCTTGTTCCGCATGATACTATTGTCAGTACAAGGGCGAGAAATATCATAACTTGCTTCATGGGGCGGTATGTGTTGTTTTGTTTGGTATGTGTTACCGTAAAACAAAAAGGGGATGCACCAAAAAGATTCTTTCTGATGCAACCCCGATTAAAAAATTAAAATGTAAAAGTATGGATAAATTTATTTGCTAACGTTAGCGAACTCGAGGTCGTTGGCAGCATACTGTGCCAGGCTCGGGTCCTTCTTCAGTGCGCTCTGCAGATATGAAGATGCAGCGCTGCTGTTGCCCTGGCGGGCGTTTACTACAGCAAGAAGATAGTCGGTCATGCCGTTCTTGTTCTTCACGTTGTTCAGAGTATTGAGCGCGCCAGCGTAGTTCTTGTTCAGAATCTGAGCCAAGGCTGCAGTGTTGTTGTTCTGACCCTTCAGAGCCTCTTCAGCCTGAGCATACTTGCCGTTGGCGATATTCAGCGCACCCATTGCCTGGTTCAGGTTGTGGGCACCGTTAGCTTTGGCGATGTAGTTCTGAGCCTCTGCGGTGTTGCCGTTCAGCAGTGCCAGAAGTCCTTTGTTGGCGTTTGCCTCTGCGGTGTTGCCGTTGATGGCGAGAGCCTTGTTCAGATACTCCTGTGCAGCCTCGTTGTTGCCCTTTGCGAACTCCAGAGCTGCGATGTTGTTGAATGCGCGGCTGTCGTTAGGATACAGCTCTGCTGCCTTCTTGTAGATATCTTCCTTGGCATTTGCGTTATCCTCAAGAGCTGCATTGTAGAGAATCTCGTCTACGCTCAGCTTGCTTGCGTCATCCTTGTACTGCTGCTTGATCTGCTCGTCGCTGCGGCCGATTGTCTCGTAGTTGATGATCATGCGTGAGCGGCGGAGCTCAGGCAGAATGCCGTCGGCAAGCTCGCGGAAGCCGGCAGACATGTTGCGGATCTGTGTCTCGCGCTCCTGCGGATCCTGGTACATTGAGAGAACGCGGAGGATAACATCCTTGTCCTGCAGGTTGGATGCTGCCACCAGTTCCTGGAATCCGTCCCAGTCCTGTGCAGTATACTGTGCGGTAACGTCGGTGCTTACCTTGGTGTTCTTCAGAGTGTTCTTTACGTATTTCTCAGAAACGTCCTGACGCTTGCTTGCCAGCTTGTCGTTGAATGATACGCCGCCGTCAGGTGATGCGTATGCCAATACCTCTACGTTCTTGATGTTCAGACCTTCCTTGTCGGCATTGATTTTCTTCAGCATCTCGACGAACTCCTTCACGGAGTTGTTCTTCATCTCGCTCTTGCGCAGGTTTGCCTGATTGATGAGGAACTTCACGCGTGCTTCCTGCTTCTGGGCGTTCACGCGCTGGTAGGCATCCTGTGCGATGCATGCGCCGTCGCCGGCAAGTGTCTTCTTGTAGAGCTCTGATGTGGAAACCACACCTGTTGCCACCTTCACTTCAGGCACGTCTACCTTTTTCTTGCCCAGATAAGCGTCGAAAGTGAGGTAGAGGTCGCTCTTCTGCATCTCCGGAACATAGTTGAAGCTTGTCTTCATCGTATAGTTTCCGCCAACCTTGTACTGGATTGTCTGGTTGTTTCCGGCAACCTTTTCGCCCTGGAATGTTGCAGGTGTGCCTTTTGCCACCTGTCCGTCGCCGTAGCGCAGCTCAGGAGTGACAGTGACAACTGCCTTCTTCTTCATGTATTTCTCGGGGAACTTTCCGTTGATGGTAGCAGGCACCTTGCTTGCCTCCGATTCGAGCGGGTTTGGAACTACATTGAAATTGTCAGCAGAGAGGGCTCCCAACTTGGAGCACGATGACAGTGCGATAAGCGCTGCTGCTGAGAGAAATAAGACTACTTTCTTTTGCATATTAAATAAAGGGTTTTATTGTGTTCTATCATAAATTTGTATAGCTGGGGCTATAAAAATGTGCCGCGAGCGGGACTCGAACCCGCACGACCATCACTGGCCAAGGGATTTTAAGTCCCTCGTGTCTACCAATTCCACCATTGCGGCATCATCTGAGCGGAAAACGGGACTCGGACCCGCGACCCCAACCTTGGCAAGGTTGTGCTCTACCAACTGAGCTATTTCCGCAAAAACCAGTGCAAATATAACTGTATTTATCCGAATGCCCAAAATTATTTGCAGATTTTAACGACTGAAAGTGCTTTGCTTACACTTGCTCGTGCCTTCGGTGTTCTTTGTGTCTTGTGCGGATGTATGGAGAGATGAATTATGTTGTGTTTCCGTTATGCATACGCTGTTTCGTTGATTCTATGGTGTATGTATTTGTTACTCAGTGTGATACGGCTTGGTACCGGTGGTGCCAACGTTGTGCTGTCTGGCTTTCGCGGATGTTGAAACCCCGTATGGCGCGCCTTTGTCGGATTGCGGCGGTGCCATACGGGGCGTTTTTCTTTTTGTCTTTCAAAACGTTCAAATGTTCGTCGGATTATTTCTCCGGACTCTTGGCAATATGGTGGGGCTTTATTTCCCGATGTCTATTTTCCAGTTGTCGTCCTTGTCCTTGCGCAGCTTGATGTCGTTCTCATCGGATGTTCCGTTACCGTAGGCCAGTTTCATCTTCACGATTGCTGTCTTGCCGTCTTCGGAGATTTCTTCGCCGAGAGTTTCGAACGATTCTATGCCTTTGTGCTTTTCGTATTCCCTGCTTGCTTTCTCTTTGAGAAGTCCGGCAAGTGCTTTCTTGTCGTTTTCTGTCTGCTGGTCATTTCCGCTTTCCATGTCAAGGTATACGAGGTCGACGTAGCCTTCGTAGTCTTCGTCGATAAGGCATTTTACGGATTTCTCCGCAACACTCTTCGGCGTGTTGCTGCCGCAGGCTGTAGTGAGCAGGGCGATGATTACTACACCCAGGATAATGCAAAGTTTTTTCATAATCTTTTTTATTTAGTTAGTAATGGTTGAGTCGCTTCAGAATGAGCATACATGGGCGAGTTTGCCTGATTTGAGGAAATCTGACGGGAAGATGACGTGTCTGAACTTGAGGCCGGGCAGGTTTATGTCGTGGCGGCTGCCGCCGGAAAGTGCCACGCCGTTCTTGCGGTAGACGTGCTCCACGAGTTCGCTGCAGTACAGCTTTGTCGTGTCCTTGTCGTCGTAGTCGTGGTCGAAGAGCGTCCCGCGCAGGTATGTTTCCATTGCCGCCGTGGCACTCCGGTTGGCGGTAGTACTGTTGGTGAACCTCATGATGCAGCCTTTGGACGCCTTTATTGTTGAGAAGAATTCGGAAACGGGTTCCATCTTCACGCGGTCTTTGTCGCCATCGAAATCCGGCTCGTCCGGTACGGCATGCACGACCATTGCCTTTCCTCCGCACGTTACAACGATGCCGCAGTGCGAATAGTCGGCGTCTTCATCGGCGAGGGTAACGGCATGGCTTGCCACTCCCGTTCCTTTTCTGAATGCCACGTCGCCAGGTTTCACGACCGTTTCGTCCGGCATAATGCATCCCGGGCGTTTGTTGTCCGTGCATCCTGCAATGATGCTGAGTGCTGCTATGACCGAGGTAGCGGTTATGTTTGCTCTTATTCTCATTTCGTTGCAAATATAGTGGAAACCCCGGACAGTTGCAAGTAATATATGGCTTTTTTGCCGTGTAGTTTCACCTTATTATATATATACATATAATATTATCTGACATTCGCTGCCTTGGGTGGCTGTATTTGTGTAATAATATTTTATTTCTCTCGCTCTCTGAAAACGCATTGGAATATTGTATTAATGTGATTTTAATGTTATAGACAGTTAATAAACTGCATATAGTGTAAAATTATAAGTGTAAAACAACTCGTGAAATCCTATTTATTAGGTAATATAAAAAAAAGTTCTTACCTTTGCAGCCCAAAATGGTCTTATAGCTGAGACTGTATCAAAACAATTCGACAATAACAAAATAATAATATAAAAATTAAAAATTAGAAACAATGCCTACAATTCAGCAATTGGTAAGAAAAGGCAGAAAGGTGCTTGTAGAAAAGAGCAAGTCGCCGGCTTTGGATTCTTGTCCTCAGCGTCGTGGCGTTTGTGTGCGTGTCTACACAACAACACCTAAGAAGCCTAATTCGGCAATGAGAAAGGTTGCCCGTGTTCGTTTGACAAACC
>OQVS01000283.1_pt1 | contig 33252 bp, 28 predicted proteins | sample 1691601 | NCBI WGS metagenome assembly OQVS01 (sample SAMN03418268, study PRJEB22391) | human gut metagenome | biome: human-gut; feature: organic feature; material: feces | host: Homo sapiens | place: Tanzania | collected 2013-01 | reverse complement strand
ACATGTCCAACTTACTGGAGCGTCCGGAGAGACTGAGGGACAGGATATTCACGAAACTCTTCGATGTTGCGGAGCTCGCCCAACTTGACGACGAGGACAGAACCAATTACATTAAAGCCATGAATACGGAACGGGACACATACAATCAGATTGAGTACGCACGTGAGACCGGGCGTGAGGAAGGGCGAGAAGAGGGCCTCAAAGAGGGGCACAAGAAAGGACATGCTGAAGGACGAGAGGAAGGACATAAAGAAGGTAAAGAAGAAGGTCTCAAGAAAGGGCGTGAGGAAGGGCGAGGCGAGGAGCGCTTGAAAATCGCGATGAACCTTATACGGGTTGGAGCATCTTGCGAGATTATCACGCAAGCCACAGGGCTCTCAGTAGAAGAGGTTTCCAGGCTAAAGGAAGAGATGAGTAATGCATAGCAATTAGGTTATATCATCCTGGCATCTGCCCAACTTATCGACGAGGACAGAATCAATTACATTAAAGCCATGAATACGGAACGCGGCACTTGCAATCGGATTGGCTCCTGGCATGACTGCCGCTCAAAACAATTATCGCCCGACGCTATATCTCTATAGTGCCGGGCGAAATAAGTCTGCCGCCTTCACGGAACTGGCAGGGTGTTTCGACATGCGAAACCTAAGCTAGTTTATTCAGTTTTGCGCTCCCTGTTACGGGTAAGCTTTTCCTTCATTGCATCAACACAATCATTGATGGCAGTCTCGAAGGTCTTCGCGTTTCTTTCAATAACCTGCGAACCTCCCGGAACATGTACCTGAAGCTTCACATTCTTGTTCTCATGCTCCTCGAGTAGAGAAAGCACAACTTCCACATCGGTAATGGTTTCATCGAAACGGCTGATTTTTGAAACCTTCTTCTCAATGAAATCAAGAAGCTTCTGATCCGCATCGAATTTGAGTGAATGAACTCTAATCTCCATAAATACCTCCATTTTTACTCCTCCGGTTTCCCGTCAGAGAGATTACCGTTAGCATCATCTTTGATGCCAGAAGTGTTCCTGGCCCGCGGATGAGCATTTAAATAAACACTTTTCAGCTTCTCGATAGTGTTATGGGTATAGACCTGAGTCGCCGCCAGAGAAGAGTGTCCGAGCAACTCCTTGATGGAGTATAAGTCTGATCCGTCATTCAGCAGTTCCGTCGCCAAAGTATGCCTGAGCACGTGAGGCGATTTCCTGCCTGTGATGCTGTCAACATTTCCCAACTCGCTCTTCACCGCCCTATCGACCAGAACCGGATAAACACCAGCTCCTGTCAATGTTATGAGGAACGGTTCATTCGCGGTCCTCTCCCGTCCGACTATCGCTTCCGCTGCTTTCAAATATAATAAAATTTCTTTAGAAAGTGCAGAAGTCAGAGGAATTTCGCGCATTTTATTTCCTTTGCCGCAGACGGTGATAATCCTGCGTCTGAAGTCAATGCTGCCGATTTTCAATGAAATCAATTCGGCCCGTCGCATGCCGGTTTCATATAGTGTGCTGATAATCATGCGTCTGAGCCTTCTGGAATACAAGTCAGAAGCCAGCTTATAGGCGCTGGAAGACGTCGGAGTGCCATCATGGAGGGAACCGGCAACATTTTCCAGAGCTTTCAGAGATTCCCCATCTGCAGAAGGCAAAGTTTCCCTGAAATAATCCTCCATTGAATCCTGACGATAGAAAACAGGAAGCCGCTTCTCACACTTTGGCCTGCTGACAAGCTTCACCGGATTGCATTTGAGCAGACCTTGCCCCATAAGCCACCTGCAGAAGCTGCTGAGCACGGACAAATGCTGATTGATGGTTCTGGCATTGAGCTTTCGCTCATCGGACAGATAGACTTCATAATTCCTTATGATGGTCTTGTCCAATGCCCTCAGAATGAAATCCACATTGGCATTGACCTTTCCCTCCTGCGAAGCAGTCGGCTCCGGTGGTAGGGAATAGCCCAAGGCATATTCATTGAACTCCTTCAATATTCCGGCATAGATTTCCTGAGTCCGGCGCGAATAGCGTCTGACTCCCATTATGTATAAGAGGAAATCGTCTGTCAGCATAGGCAGTCGGCTTATTTGACCGCATTGAGTCCCATCTCGACGGCGCGCTTGCGCATCAGCACATCGGCTTCTTCGAATGAATTGCCGATGACGCCGTCCAGGATGGCGTTCTTGACATATTCCTTCAGCTCGCCGATTTCCCTGCACGGAGGAATGTTATAGACATCCATAACATACTCACCGGTAATAGGATTCTTGAAATTGCGGATCTTGTCTTTGGCCTCCACTTCGACAAGCTTTTCCTTGACGAGTTCGAAATTCTTTCGGATTCTCTCCACCTTTACTGGATTCTTGGACGTGATATCCGCATTGCAGAGCAGCATGAGATCCTGAATCTCATTTCCGGCATCGAACAGCAGACGGCGGACGGCTGAGTCCGTAACCTCCTCATCCACAAGGGCTACAGGCCTGTGATGCAGGGCAACCAGCTTCTGGACATACTTCATCTTCTCATTGAGAGGCATCTTCAGCTGCTGGAAAATCTTCGGCACCATACGCGAACCGATTACCTCATGCCCATGGAAAGTCCAGCCGATATTAGGGTCATAGCGTTTGCTCGCAGGCTTGCCGATGTCATGAAGAAGCGCCGCCCACCTCAGCCATACGCAAGGCGAAGTCCTCACGGACTCATCGAATCCGTCTCCGTTCTCATGCGGAGTATAATCAAGCAGTTCACCCAGGCCAATGCCCTTTATCTCTTCGGCCGCGACATTGTCCACGACCTGGAGCGTATGCGAAAAATTATCCTTGTGACCTCTTCCTTCTACAGTCTCCACTCCCTTGAGCTTGCATAGTGCTGGAAGAACATATTCCAGAAGTCCGGTCTGATCCATCAGATGAAACGCCATTGACGGCTTGGAACACAAAAGCATCTTGTTCAGTTCCTCGGCAATCCTCTCCTTGGAAAGAATCGACATCCTCTCCCTCATCCTTTTCATTGACTCAAGCGACTCATTGACAATCCTGAACTGCATCTCCGGGGTGCTGAGCTTGGCCGCAAACCTCACGGCGCGAAGCATACGGAGCGGGTCATCGCTATATGTCGTGTCCGGGTCCAGGGGAGTGCGGATTATACCTGCCGCGAGGTCCTTGATTCCTCCGAACGGATCTACCAATGCACCGAAATCACCCTTCTGGAGGCTGAATGCCATGGCATTGATAGTGAAATCCCTTCTTTTCTGGTCGTCCTCCAAGGTTCCATCCTCGACGATCGGCTTTCGAGAATCACGATGATAGGATTCTTTCCTCGCGCCCACGAACTCTACCTCAATGCCGTGATACTTCAGCATGGCCGTGCCGAAATTCTTGAAGATGGAGACGCGGCAGCCATGTCTTTCAGTTTTCTTGATATGGTCTGCAACAGCAGCCGCAAGTGCGATACCGCTTCCTTCTACCACTATGTCAATGTCATCATTCGTTCTGCCAAGGAAGCAGTCGCGCACGTAACCGCCTATGACAAAAGCCCTTACACCAATACTTTCTGCTACTTCCGAGACGATGCCGAAAATCGGCGCGTCCAGAAATCCCTTAGTCACCGTCATATTTACCTTATAATAGTTCAATTTTCAATCATTCTTGCCGGGGGAAACCTCGGTCCCGCGCTCCAGCATTTCCATATACACAGGAGGCTTGTCGAGGAATGTCACATGACCATGTTCTTTCTTGCAGATAACGGTCTTGTGCCCGTTGGTCAATGCCAGAAAGCGCACATCCATGACCATGTCATAACGGAGCGCCTGCTCCATCACCTCCTTGGTGATCTCTACATCCGGACGCTTGCACTCTACAATCATCATTGGACCCGGCCTGCGGTCGAAGACCACAATGTCGGCACGGAACTCCTTTTTTACCGTACCTTCGCCGTATTTCATGCCCACTTCGCTCATCATCATGTGCATGGGGACCTTCATTACGTCCCGCAGCACAGTGATGAACCATTGACGCACCCTTTCTTCCGGTGTCAATGTCACATTCTTTTTTCTGAGCGGATCCCAGACCTGAATATCCCCATTCATAATAAGTCCTCCAAATCATACAAATATACGGAACATTCAAACAATAACCCCGTATAAGCGGCATTTTTTTGTTTTTTTGAATTTTCTTACATTTGTAAGTTAAACATAAAAATGATACCGAATATGAACAAGACCGGAGAATACAGATTCACGATTGTGGTCCCTGTCTATAACGAAGAGGATAATATATATGCGCTGGAAAAGGCACTTTCTGAATTCTTGCCAAAGAGCAAATGCAGTTCCTGCGTTCTCTTTGTCAATGATGGTTCGGCTGACAGCAGCCTTGCCCGTATCCAGGAAGTATGTGCAAGAAATAAAGACTTCTACTATATCAGCTTCGTCAAGAATGCGGGTCTGAGCGCTGCGATCAAGGCCGGTTTCGACTATACCTGTTCTGAGTTTGTCGGATATATGGATGCGGACCTTCAGACTACTCCGGAAGATTTCAATCTTCTGCTGGACGGAATGGAGGGCAAGAGCATGATGATAGGTATCAGGGCGAATCGTAAAGATACTTTCTTCAAGAGAATTCAGTCCAAGATTGCCAATGGATTCCGTAAAATGATGACTCATGACGGAGCTACAGATACCGGCTGTCCTCTGAAGATTCTCCGCTCAGACGTTGCCAAGCGTATCCCCATGTTCAAGGGTATGCACAGGTTCCTTCCCGCACTCGTTCTCCTCCAGGACGGCTGCACATACGGACAGGTTCCTGTAAGACACTTCCCGAGAGTGGCAGGAAAGTCCAAATATCACCTCTGGAACCGTCTGGTCGGACCATTTGCCGACTGTTTCGCATACAGGTGGATGCGTCCGCGCTATATCAATTACAAGGTAGGGGAGAACAACGTTCAATAAGGGATGCTGGCAGTTCACGAAATATCAAAGGCCATGATTATGGCCATCGGCTTCACGGCCCAGATTTTCTTTTCCCTGAGAACACTTTTCCAGTGGTGGAAGTCGGAAAAGGCCAAGAAGGTCGTTTCCCCGTCCGCATATTGGGTGCTCAGCGTAATCGGTTCTTGCCTTTTATTCGTCTATGGAATCCTTAGGGATGACTTCTCGATAGTACTCGGGCAGCTCATCTCCTACTATATATACCTGTGGAACCTCAATGCCAAAGGTGTATGGAAACGTCTGGGACTTGTCCTGCAGACGGTCCTTCTGGCTACGCCGGTAGTGGCAGTCGTCCTGATGCTCCAGAATGCGTCAGTCTATTTCCAGAACTTCTTCAGGAACGACAATATCCCGTTCTGGCTGGTTGTCTTCGGCTCAGCCGGACAGGTTATATTTACCTTACGATTTGTATATCAATACTTTTACTCCAGATATAAGCATCAGTCCACCCTGCCTGTAGGCTTCTGGGCCATCAGCCTTTTCGGCTCCAGTGTCATAATCGCATACGGAATCTTCCGTCTCGACCCTGTCCTCATCCTGGGACAGTCATTCGGTTTCGTTGCCTATATCAGGAACCTTGTAATAGGATTCAAAGAAAAGAAATCCGATGAAAAATAATTTTCTCACCAAGCATCCGCTGCTTGCAGTCTTTCTGTTTACAATCATCTGCCTCATTCCCGAGATGCTGATGAGAGACTTTACCCCATCCAATGAATTGAGATATCTCAGTATTGCGGATGAAGCCCTTGCCGGCGGAAACTTCTTCGCCTTTTTCAATCATGGTGCGGCCTATGCCGACAAACCGCCTCTCTATCTCTGGATAGTCATGCTCTGCAAGACATTGACAGTAGGCCACAGCGTATTTGCATTGACCCTTTTCTCCATTCTTCCGGCATTCGTAATCGTCTGGCTGATGGACAGATGGGTGATGTCGAAGGCTTCAGTTTCCGACAGGATGGCCATGGCGATGATGCTGCTTACCTGCGTCATGTTCCTCGGTACTGCCGTCGTGATTCGCATGGACATGCTTATGTGCATGTTCATCGTGCTGGCCCTGTTCACATTCTGGCGCATGTACGAATTGCGCATTGACGAGGAACCCGATGGGGGAGACGCCGTAATCTATAAGAAATGTAGTTGGCTTCTCCCGGTCTGGATATTCATGGCGCTCTTTACCAAGGGTCCTGTCGGCCTGCTTGTCCCTCCGGTCTCCATAGCGGTTTTCCTTATCGTGAAGCGCAAATGGCGTGACATCGGAAAATATCTCGGACTCAAGACCTGGGGTGTAATCGCTGCGCTTTGTGCGGTTTGGTTTACCTGCGTCTTCTTCGACGGGGGCACGGAATATCTCGACAATCTACTTTTCAAGCAGACTATGGGACGCGCCGTAAAAGCCTTTACCCATAGCCGTCCGTTCTGGTTCTACGCAGTCGCAATCCTCTGGGGCATAGCCCCTTATACCTTTATACTGGTAGGCAGTCTCGTGGAATCCGTCTGGCCTTCCGGTAAGAACAAGGCCGAAATTCCTGCAGAGTCAGTACGCTCTGACCTGGAAATTTTCTTCCTCTGCATCATCGGCTCGACATTCGTGATGCTGTCCTCATTCAGCTCCAAACTGCCTGTCTATCTGGTGCCTATGTTCCCGTTCGTGGTGTACCTTTTCCCGCTTGTCAGCAGCAGAAAAAGAACTCGCCGCTGGCTCGTATGGGCTATCGTGATCCCTGCCGCAATAATGTCGCTCGCAGCGTTAGTGTCAATGCTGGTGCTCGCCGGTATTGTCAATGTCAATGCTCTTGTTCCGGAACTGTATGACTATAGTTTCGCCTTCTCCGGTGCAACCAAGATTGCTGCGGCCCTCCTGTTCATCGGCAATCTGCTCGCACTCTGGTTCCTTTTCAGAAGACGCCAGTGGAATCTTCCGGTATTCATGATGGGAGCATCTCTTCTTCTTATGATTTATGCTGCCTCCGGGGTCCTTGTAAAGGCTAATCCTTATATAGGTTACAGAGAAGTATGTCAGGATGTGCCCGAGGGCACTGAAGTGGTGACACTTTTCGTGCACAGACCGGAGAATATGGATGTCTATCTCGGTCGTCAAATCGTTGACTATGAGAAGGATGCTGATGCGTTTCTTCGTGATGCAGCAGACTCGACTGCTCTTGGAGGAAAGACATTCACCTTGGTTACGACCACTGAACGCCTTGATGGGAATGATGCCCTGCGGGACTTTGTCTATTCGTCAGGCACAGTGACTTACTCCGGACCTTACTGCGTTGTCACATCAATGCCGGGAAAACATCCTGTGAAGTAATAGGTCTCAAATATGACAAAAACGGCAGTCCGGAAAATGGGCTGCCGTTTTTGTCATAATATATGTCTTGGTCTAGAACAGGTAAGCGATACCGAGCTTGAGCTGCTGTCTGTGAAGTTTGATGTCGCTGTCACCTCTGTTGACCATACCCCAGTCGTAGCCGAATTTGACTCTGATCATGTTTGCGATGTCAACACCTGCACCTGCGCCCATCATCAGGTCGAAGCTGCCGTACTTTCCGCCGAGATTCTCGAAGAAATCCTTTGTGCTTACCTTGGAAGTGCCTGTGTCTGTGCCAAGTGCACTGCCCTCAGTCTTGGTGTTTGAGGAAATGTTGAATGACATTGTAGGCCCCGCGAATACGAAGATTCTCACGACCTTTACATCGATGCCCCAGTTGAGCTGGAGAGGAACATTGATGTAGTGCTCTTTGAATTTTGCTTCGCCTTTGATGTTTCCAAATCCGAGTTCCTTGACGTCCTTGTCGCCTACGAAAACCCACTCGATGCCTGGTGTGAAGCCGAGACCATACTTGAACTTGAAGGTATAGTCAGCGCCTACATATACACCATTTGCGTTGGCAGTCTCTTTCTGGGTAATGGATTTGATATCTACCTTTTCCTTAAGGTCAGATTTCGCGAAACCTGCACCGACGCTCAGCTGTGCAGATGCGTCAATGCTGAAGAACATGAGAGCTGCCGCAGCAGCTGCAAAAATGAACTTTTTCATTGTAATAGTTTTTTAATAATGTGTTTTCTATTCAAGTGTCCGAAATATAGCGTTTTATAATCAAATGGCAAAATATCATAACGGATGAGTAAAAAATACTACCAAATGGCGAATCTGCAAGCCAAAACGAATAATACTTGATGGTTTGGTCCCACGCTTTTTTTTTGACGAGATTCTGATTTTTGTCGCTTTTATTTATAAAAAAGCGTATTTTTGCAAGATAGAATCAGGGTTTATTGTTGTCCGGTGTGATTGTGTCTTTATGACATAAAGTATATTTTTTTACGTGTGTTAATTGGCTCTGTAGAGTAGTACTTGGTAAAGAAGATACGAGATGAGTTTGTTTGATTTTTCTATACATCTGGTGTGCAGTACGATATGTGTCGTGATTTCTATATTTATGTTTGTGATACATATCAAGCAGGAAAGAGAGAGGTCTTTCGTCAAAGTCCGCAGATATCTGGCATGCAGCATACTGATCGACTCGATCACTTATTTTATGTCCGCAGTATTCATTTCGATGGGCGTGGGATGTTTTATCCTGAAAAAGTTCATCGTTCCTGCGGCTTTCTATTTCCAGCTGTACCTGATGACATTCGCACTGATAGAACTCATGTTTTCACATGAAGTGACGAGACGGAAAAGACTGCTCTTGCCATTGCCGGTACTTATATTGTCAGTGCTGTATTTTGCGGAATACATTGCATACTCCGGCAACAATTTCAGCATCGTCAGTTATACAGGCTTTCTGGAAACAACTGCAGCACATACGCTTTCCAAAATACTTGTCTATGTAATTGCTGCTGAGATAATTCTCTGCATGTTCTGGCTAGTGAAAGCCAGTGTCGGCTACAAGAAGGGTGTCGGGAACTATTTCTCCGGCTCTCAGGCTATATGGGGAAGCAGATTGCCCTATATCATACATGGATTCATTGCCTATGTGTTCTTTCAGGTCTTGGGCAACTTTGCGTCCAACAGGGCAGTAGATGTCATCCTGATTTCTCTTGCTACATTGACGGTATTTGTCCTCACCCTCACTATCCTGAACAAGAAAACGACCTATGTTGAGATGTCTCCGGCTTTCGAAAAGGACTTGCTTGAATTTGATGATACTCCTTCTGAAGAGATAATCGAGCACGCCACCTGTCAATTGGCGCCTGAAATCGCCGGCGCGGAGGAGTCTGAGAATCAGGATATTGTCAATGTCAATGCCGACGAAGCACATGACGGAAAAGATTTGCGGATCAGCATTGACAGGCGCCGTATCGAGGACTTGATTCACGCATGGGCGGAACGTCCCGAGAAACCTTATCTGGCTGAGGGACTTACATTGTCTAAAACGGCAGAAGAGATAGGCATCAGCCCACGTTTCCTCTCAGGATTCCTGAATGACATCTATGAGATGAATTTCAATGCGTGGATAAACAGCCTCCGCGTAGAAGAAGTAAAGCGTCTGATAGATGCCGGGACCGGCAAGTCAATGACAGACTTGGCTGTTATGGCCGGCTTTACTGATTTGTCAGCCATGTCCCGTATCTTCAAACGCATTACCGGTATTACTCCGTCAATGTATCGTTCAGAGAGTCAGAAGGATACTAGAATTCAAGCCTGAATCCGTTCTCCTTCAGCTCTTTGTATTTCTTCAGATTGAACTTGTACTTGATCGGAATCCTCGGAGCGCGTGCTCTCTGGGCTCCCGATTCGAGAATGATGTTCTTCTCCCTGTTGATGTCCTCTATGCGCTCGATAAGTCCAAGTGACATCATTTTCTTTAGGAAATTACGTCTGTCCAGCTTGACACCCAGAACTGCCTCATAAAGCCTCTGGAGGTCGGGACAAGTGAATACGTCCGGCATCATGTCGAAACCTACCGGTTTGAAGTGGATTGCTTTTTTCAGACGGCCCAGTGCAGCTTCCATGATCTGTGAATGGTCGAAGGCAAGGGCCGGAAGATTGTCCATCTCGAACCAACGCGCTTCGGAAGCATCATCGCCCCCACTGACGTAAGTCTCTTTTACAAGTGCTATGTATGCGATGGAAATGACACGTTCACGCGGATCCCTTCCCGGCATTGAAAATACGTTCAACTGCTCCAAAAATGTCGGAGTAAGACCGGTCTCTTCATTGAGCTCTCTGCGGGCACATTCCTCTACGGTTTCGTCAATCTTCAGGAAGCCGCCAGGAAAAGCCCACTTGTTCTTGTAGGGCTCGTTACCTCTTTTTATAAGCAGAACTTTTAGTTTTTTTCCGTCGAAGGAAAAGACAACGCAATCCGTTGTGATTGCAGCATGCTGATACTTATACTGATACGGGAACTCACTTCCCCCGTCATATCTGTATGTGTTCATTATAGAATTATAGTATAATAAATGTTTATACAAAGTTACTAAACCGCGCGAAATATTACAATAATGTTACAAGGTTTCACCGGGGCCAAGATGAACATTCGGTCCTGAAATAATAGTGCAATGAAAAAATTGATGACAGCCTAGCAGAGAAGCATCAGCATCTGGGCCACTATCACGTGCAGGAACATCTCTACAGGATATACAGTCGCATATGAAACTGACGGCTCGTCGTCATCGACAGTGCTGAGGGCGTAGTTCAATGCTATAGGATTCGCCATTGCTCCGCAGAGCAGACCGACATTGGCCGCATAGCTGGTCTTGCAGAATTTGGACCCTATATAGCCCACAAGCAGAACCGGAACAATTGCCAATGCCAGGCTTGCGCCTATCCAGGTCAGTCCTTCCGGACGGAATACTGTCTCGAAAAATCCCGGACCTGCACTGAGACCGAGGCCGGCAAGGTAAATCGTAAGACCAAGCTGACGGAGCATCAGGTTTGCGCTGTGTGTGGTATAGGTGGTGAAATGCAGACGTGGTCCGAAGGCTCCCATAAGAATACCCACGATGATAGGTCCGCCCGCGATACCGAGTTTTATAGGCGTGCTCATGCCAGGGATGAAAATCGGAATGCTTCCGAGAATCAGTCCGACCATCATGCCGACGAAGATGGAGAACAGATTAGGATTACGTAATTCTTTTTCCTGATTTCCAAGTACTTCTGCAACTTTGCTGATGGCGCTCTCCTTACCTACGATGGTGAGTTTGTCGCCGATCTGAAGGCGGAGATGACTGGAAGGGAGAATGTCAATGCCGGCGCGGTTTACGCGTGTGATATTGATTCCGAACGCGTTTCTGAGGTGCAGGGCCTCGAGTTTTGCACCATTGGCATTAGGCTTTGTCACGAAAACATGACGTGATACAAGCATTCCGTCAATGTTGTTCCAGTCGATATCTTTCTTGTTCCAGTCTTTATTTACAATCTCTCCGAAAAGCTTTTCGGCGGCGCCCACCTCCCTCTCTTTGGACATGACCATGACATGCTCACCTTTTTCAAGGATGGTGTCACCATTAGGGATGATAACAGTTCCCTGTCTGCCGTCAGACTCGTTCGCATTGCCGTTGAATTTCCATACGCGTGAAACCACAAGGTGTATAGAAACATCTTTCATTATGTCTTTCAGCGACTTGCCGTAGATGGCCGGATTGCTGATCTTGAACTCGGTTATGAATGTCTGGTTGTTATGTGAGTCTGTCTTTTTCCTGTTGCCTCTCTGGAATATGAACTTGAGAATGATGACGCAGAGGATGACACCGATTACTCCGAACGGATAGCCGACAGCACACGCCATAGCCATCTCGTTGGATGTATCGACAGCTGACGGATCTGTCTGAAGCAGAGTCTGTTGCGCTGCGCCGAGCATAGGAGTGTTGGTCGCGGCTCCTGTGTACAGACCTACGGAAGTAGGCAGGGAAAGCCCTGTTATCCAACTTGTTGCAAGAGTGAGGATTACTCCGACAACCAAGACTGCAAATGCCAGTACATTGAATTTGATTCCGCCTTTTTTCAATGAAGGGAAGAATGACGGGCCGACCTGAAGTCCGAGTGCATACACGAAAATAATCAGTCCGAAATTCTGCGCAAATGCAAGCATCTTCGGGTCAATGCCAAGACCGAGATGTCCGGCCACGATTCCGGCGAAGAATACGAAAGTGATGCCGAGAGATACCCCCTTGAATTTCAGTTTGCTGCAGAACAGGCCGGCCGCACAGATTAGCGACAAAACTATGATGGCTTGTATAAAGCTTTGTTCTGTAAATAGTTGTATGAACCACTCCATGTTTTCTTATTTGTCGGTTCGTTATGTCTCAAAAAAATACTCCAAAAATGGTCGCAAACATACGCAAAAAATTCGACTAAACAAAGGTTAGTCGCACCAGTCCTTGTCAATGTGTATCTTGACATTGAATCCGGGGTATCTTTCGACCAGCCGTTCAGTGATTTCCTTTTTGAGTGCCGTAATGTCATTGACAGAAAAATCTATCACTATGTCGAACGAAATGATGTGCTCTGTAGGATTGATGAACATTCCGTGGACTTGAAGGACTCCCGGCATTGAAGATACGATGGCATTGACACCGTCCTGCATTTCGACGATGTGCTTGTCGCCGGTCACGACGGCATAGATTCCGACTGTCAGGATTACTCCGTATTTCTCGTGGATTATGGTGTGGATTCTCTGGGTGAGGACATGTATCTCTCTGGCAGTCATCTCTTCCGGGATTGCGATGTTCACGGCGCCGACGATTTGTTCTGGACCATAGTTGTGCAGCTGGAGGTCATAGGCTCCGAGTACGGGACTTATTTCGCAGATGTCCGCTTTGATGGATTTTGCGAGCCCGGCCGGAATCCTTTCACCGAGCAGTTCGTTTACCGGCTTCATCATCATTTCATATCCGGCCTTTATGATGATGAGTGATATGAAGCCGCCGAGGATTCCGTCGATAGGAATGTTGTCCAGTTTATGTCCGAAAATCATCCCGCAGATTGCTGCCAGGAGGGTGGAGCCTGTGACGAGGGCGTCGAAAAGGGCATCTGCACCTGTTGCGCACAGCGACTCCGAATTGTATTCCTTGCCGACCTTCTTTACATATCTTCCGAGAAATATCTTGGCCAGAATTGCGACTATGAGGATGAGAATTGTCACGAAGGTGTATTCTGCCGGTTCCGGATGGATTATTTTCTTTCCCGATTCGACGAGACATGATATTCCGGCCACGATGATGACCAGTGAAATCACTATTGCGGTGAAATATTCGACCCTTCCGTGACCGAACGGATGTTCCTTGTCCGCAGGTTTTCCGGCCATCTTCATTCCGATTATGGTAACGGAGGCGGAAAATGCGTCCGACAAGTTGTTCAATGCATCAAGTAGAATTGCTATTGAATTGGATATCAGTCCGATACCTGCCTTGAAAACCGAAAGCAGGATGTTTGTGCCGACGCCTATCCAGCTGGCCCTTATTATGACTTTTTCCCTTTCCATCATTGACTTGTGTTTAAGCCTCTTTCTTGCTTAGGATCATGAGTCCTATGAATGTGAACAAGGCATTGAAGATCAGCAGTTCATAGCTGAATTTATATCCGCCGAACCAGCGCTCGGAGTTCATCTGGAGAATCAGACACAGAACAGGAGCGATGATTGCTGCCAGCGGTACGAATCTGTCGCGGACTTTCCTTTTCGTGGCAATGCCGAAGGCGAACAGGCCCAAAATAGGCCCGTAGGTGTAACTTGCCAGTTTATACACGGCATCGATGGCGCTGGTATTGTTCAGAAGGTTGAATATGATGATGGTTATTCCCATGCAGATTGCCATGCCGATATGTACCTTCTCGCGTGTGCTCTTGACCTGTTGTTCCGTCTTGCCGCCTGTTCCGAGAATGTCAACGGTGAATGATGTCGTCAATGCCGTCAATGCAGAACCTCCGGCTGCGTATGAGCAGGAAATCAGACCTGTTACGAAGAGAATGCCTACAACTGCCGGGAGAAGTCCGCTTGTTGCTACGGCAGGGAAGAGCTGGTCACCTGTCGCTTCTGCCAATGCCGGTGCATTTTCTGCTCCCGGAACCGTTCCGGCGATTGCCGCAGACGAGAACATGTACAGGAGTACACCAAGTACCAGGAACAGGAAAATGACAACTGTCTGGAGTATGGTGCTGGTCACGATGTTTTTCTGGGAATCGCGGAAGTTCTTGCATGTCAAAGACCTCTGCATCATGTCCTGGTCGAGGCCGGTCATTGCTATGACAGTGAACATTCCTCCGAAGAACTGCTTGAAGAAGAACTGAGGGCTGTTCGGGTCATCGAAATAGAAGATTCTGGACATGTCGCTGTCAGCTACTGCCTTGCACATCGAACCGAAGGTGAATCCCAGGGCCTTGCTTATGAAAAGAGTGCAGAGTACAATCGAAACGATCATGCAGAATGTCTTGAGAAAGTCTATCCAGATTACGGCTTTCACTCCGCCTCTGAACGTGTAGGCGAGCAGAACAAGGACAGTCACAATGACATTGACATAGAACGGGAGGCCGAGCGGGCCGAATACCATCAGCTGGAGCGCCAGACATACCAGATAGAGTCTCACTGAGGCTCCGGTCATTTTCGACAGGAAGAAGAACCATGCGCCTGTCTTGTATGTGGAGACGCCGAACCTGCCCTCCAGATATTCATATATGGATACAAGGTTCATCCTGTAGAACAGCGGAATCAGCACGAAAGCGATAACCAGCTGACCTGCAATGAATCCCAATGCCATCTGCATGTAGCCGAAGCCTGATGTGGCCACCATTCCGGGCACAGAGACGAATGTCACTCCCGACATGGCCGATCCGATCATGGCGAAGGCTACGATATACCATGACTGTTTGCGGTTTCCTGTGAAGAAGCCTGCATTGTCGGACCTTCTGCCTGTGAACCAGGAGATTGTTAGGATTACTGCAAAATATGCCAGAATTGTGATGATAATGGTTGCAGGTGTCATTGAAATTGCTCTTTTATTTGATTATAACTCTGTTGCGATGTCTGTTACGGTGACGGTGTCAATGCTTGCGCGGAACCTGATGTCGCAGCCCATGAAAGGCATGCCGTAGATCCGCCCGCTGTCTTTGCTGTATTGTGGCACAGGCCTCTGCGCCAATGTCCTTGTCAATGCCGTAAGGATTCTTTCTTTGTCGTTGCGGTTCAGCATTGACTTGGAACTCAGGAATTTGCGTTTCAGTTCTTCTGGGAATACGACGTTTGCCTCGTGCCATTCCGACGAGTCCGTGAAGCCTGAAATGGCGTCAGGATGGCAGTCGGAATATCTGACATAGGGTTTGATGTCATATATCGGAGTCCCGTCCATGAGGTCCGCACCGCCGATGCGGATGACCGGCCCTTCGGGATTGTCAATGTCAATGCTGATGATCCTCGCCGAGGACAGTCCTAGTCCGTTTGGCCTGAATGGGGAACGTGAAGCGAAAACGCCGACTGCTTTGTTCCCTCCCAATCTTGGCGGCCTGACGGTCAGGCTCCATTTCCCTTCGTTGCCGGAGAATCCCCAGATCAGCCAGAGATGCGAAAACCCTTCCAGTCCGCGGATTGCTTCCTCCCGCCGGAATTCATGTCCGAGCACAATTTCCCCTTCAAGTTCATTGACCACGCCGCTCTGACGCGGAATTCCGAACTTGGACGAGAAAGGGGAGCGGAATACCGCTACCGGCTGTATGGTCTTCTGGTCTGGCATTGACTTTATTCGCAATTTGTTGTATCACAGGCGGTCGCTGCGCGAAGGCTGTCTGCTGCGCTTATCCAGCTGTGCAGGTCTTCCGCATGGATTTTTACGAGAGAATCCAGTGAGTGCATGTTCTCGGGCTTGATGGGCTCTGCGCTAGGAGATTCCATCTTCAGCGGATTGATAGGGGAGCCTCCCTTCCATACGCGGAAATCCAGATGCGGACCGGTTGCGACGCCTGTTGCGCCGACATATCCGATGATGTCTCCCTGTCTCACACGGTCACCGACTTTAAGTCCGGAAGCGTATCTGGAAAGATGGAGATAGGCAGTGGTATAGACTGAGTTGTGCCTGATTTTGACGGTGTTTCCACCACCGCCGCCCCAGCCTTTGCTGATGACTGTTCCGTCTCCGATGGACATTACAGGTGTTCCCGTAGGTGCCGCATAATCTACCCCGGTATGGGCCTTGACACGTCCGGTTACAGGGTGCTTCCTGTGATAAGAGAAGCCGGAACTGATGCGGGTGAATCTGAGAGGCGCTTTCAGGAAAGCCTTTTTCATGCTTTCTCCTTTTTCGTTCCAGTAAATGTTTCCGCCGTCGCCTTGGTCAAGCCTGATGGCCGGGAAACATTTCCCGTCATGATTGAACTCGGCGTAATATACTGTGTCAATGTCGATTGTCTCGCCTTCGCAGGATGTCTCGTCATAGATGACGCTGAATCTGTCTCCCGGCTGGATTGAGAAGAAATCAATGGTCCATGCATAGATGTCTTCGAGATGGAGAATCAGCATGAGCGGGGCGCCGGCCTTGCGGAGATCGTTCCAGAGTGAAGATGATATGTTTACATCGGCGTAGCGTTTAGTGTGTACGATTGGTTTCGTTACCTTCCACGCGGACAGGGGCTCCTGGCATTTGAACACGGTCATATTGATTTTGTCCTCGTTATAGACCAGATATTCAAGCAGTTGTCCTGTAGTGTCTGTGGCGCTGTAGTAAGCCTGCCACGTATTTCCTGCACGCATTTTCTTTGGATTGAAGACGCTGTCTGATGCGCTGATGAGTTCCATGGCGCTTTTGGACGTCATGCCAAGTCTGGTCATCAGTCCCGTGAAGATTTCTCCGTTTTTCAATGTGCCTTCCGCGAGGTCGAAGGAATCGGTGCAGAAGCCCAAAGGGTAGATTGTGTCCTGCTGGACAGGCTCCGGGGCCTTGTTTCCTCTGTTGCAGGATGGTATAAATATAAAAGCCAATGCTGCCGTGACTGCTGCAGCAAGGGCTATTCTTGCGTTTTGCATTGTTTTCTGTTTTAGTACGTATCATACAAAAATAAATAAGTTCATCAAATAATCCAAAATTTTAGCATTGGCCCGATTCGGCCTTTGCCCGGATAACTTAAAATATGTAAGGAGAATTGCCCTTGAAGTGTATCAAATGGCTGGAAAATCGCTTAAAATGTATTACATTTGTAGATATATTAAAAATTTGTGATGAGAAGAATTAATGTACTCTTTGGAATCGCGGCAGCTTGCTTTGCGCTGTCTGCGTGTGGAAGTCAGACATCAGGAAGTGCCGAGGGCATAGATGTTCCGGCAGTTGTTGATGCCAGTGGCGTCAAGTTTGACATGGTTGCTGTGGAAGGCGGCTCCTTTGCTATGGGAAAAACACCGGCAGGGACCAAAATCGCGGATGTGACTATTCATGAGGTCGTTTTGGATGGCTTTTCCATCTCAGGCAAACCGGTTAGCAGGCAGTTGTGGGAGGCTGTGATGAATGAGCAGCGCGGTTCTTCATCTTCAGTGGAGGCGCCGGTGGATATGGTATCGCAGGAAGACTGCAAGAAGTTCATTTCCAAGCTTTCGAAGATGACGGGTATTCCGTTCTCTTTGCCTACAGAGGCCCAGTGGGAATATGCATTGTCTCAGGGAACGGTTGAAGTTCCTGCGAAATTCGAGGAGTGGTGCGCTGATTCCTATCAGCCGATTACTTCCAATGAATTGGTCAGCAATCCGTTCTGCGCTGACAAGAAGGATTCGAAAGTGGTCCGTACAGCTGTCAAGAGAAATGAAGAGTTAAGCTATGTCCGCAAACCTGCATTGGGATTCAGAGTTGTTGCGAATACCAAGACTGCTGTTCCGCAGGATATCATGGACGCAATCGTCGATCATAAAGTCACCAGAGAAGACAAGTCCGAGGCTGAAGTGATTGAGGTCGGAAACGTCAAGTACAGGATGGTTCCGGTCAAGGGCGGTTCTTTCGATATGGGTGCTACTGCCGAGCAGAGCGCCAAGGCAGCCGGTGACGATGAGAAACCTGTCCACAAAGTTACTCTGAAGAGTTTTGAAATCGGACAGACTGAGGTTACTGTAGGCCTCTGGCAGGCGGTTATGGGAAGTCTTCCTTATTCGAATGACGCAAAGTTCTCTGAAAAGCCTGTTGTCAATGTCTCATGGTATGACTGCCAGCGCTTTATTGTAAAGCTCAACAGACTTACCGGCAGGAAGTTCCGTCTTCCTACCGAGGCTGAATGGGAGTTTGCCGCGAGGGGAGGTCTCAAGTCTCTCGGAAATCAGCTGGCCGGTTCGATGTATGTTTCACAGGTGGCTGCATATGCTTCCAATTCACACTCCAAAGTGGTTCCCGTGAAGAGTTTCCAGCCTAATGAACTTGGCATTTATGACATGTCTGGCAATGCTTGGGAATGGTGCCAGGACAGCAAATACATGTATAATGAGAATCCTGAGGAGGATCCTTGCCATGAGGCTGCCGGGGAATTGCGTGTCATGAGAGGCGGCAGCGCGGCATCCATGTGGGATGCATGCAGGGTAGCCAACAGGTCTTTTATCCCTGCCAGCTCCGTGAAGACCACATTCGGTTTCAGACTTGCAATATAATTGACAATCAATATTAATCGTGAGGGTTTGCTGTTGCGGGCTCTCACGTTTCGTTTATCATGAAATATATTCAGTTACCCGACCCGACGGCGGAGCGTCGTCTGGTCTTTTACCTGGCCATGGAAGAATACGTGGCCGCTCATCTGGACGAGCTGTTGCCGGGAAACGGAAACAAGGACGCTTTCTTTATGTGGCAGGTGTCTCCGACGGTGATTTTCGGAAGAAATCAGGTCATGGAGGCAGAGGTCAACATGCCGTACTGCAAGGAAAAGGGAATCAATCTTTTCCGCAGAAAGAGCGGCGGCGGATGCGTCTATTCCGACAAAGGCAACATCATGCTCTCCTATGTCACGGACACTACGGATGTCCAGTCCACTTTCGACAGGTATCTCGAGACATTGGCAGGTTATCTCAAGTCTGTAGGGTTGAATGCCGAGCGTTCCGGAAGGAATGATGTGCTCGTGGATGGAAAGAAGGTCTCCGGCAATGCGTTTTTCCTGAAACCGAAGTCCAGTATCGTACATGGAACAATGCTTTTCGATACTGATTTCGAGGAGTTGCAGAGAGCCATCACTCCTTCTGAGGAGAAAATCAAGAGCAAGGGGGTATCTTCTGTAAGACAGCACGTTACGAACCTCAAGGAGTATTTTGAGCGCTCCGCTGAGTTCGGAAAACTCGCTGACATTGACAATTTCAAGCATTTTCTGGCGTCTTGTTTCTGCGGCAATGCCGAAGGCGGCATTGACACAATTGTCCTGACCGACGGGCAGATTGCGGAAATCGAAAATATCGAGGCCGGATATCTTGACCCTGATTTCCTGGAAGGCCGCAACCACGCATATTCTCTCGTAAGAAAAGGAAAGATTGCCGGAGTGGGTGAGGTCAATGCGGAAATGGACATTGACAGAGGCAAAATCACCAAGTGCCATCTGGCAGGAGATTTCTTCCCGCTGCAGGACGGTCTTGATGAGGTCCTGACAAGGGCGCTTTCCGGAATTTCTGATGATTCCGCGTCTATAACTGCTGCACTCAAGGATATTCATCCGGAAGAATATGTTTCCGGTCTGGAACTGGATTCACTCTTGAAGATTATTTGCGGGTAAAACTTGCAGATGCGAAGATATTGGCTTAAATTAGTCACATAATTTAATAACATTGAACTAAAATGGAGGAAAACCTTAAGAAAACGTGCCTCTACGACAGTCATGTCGCAGCAGGCGCGAAAATGAGCCCGTTTGCGGGTTTCATGATGCCGATTCAGTACACTACTATCACCGATGAGCACAATGCGGTCCGTAATCATGTAGGCATGTTCGACGTGTCACACATGGGTGAGATTTTTGTCAGCGGTCCGGATGCCGAAAAATTCGTAAATCACATTTTTACCAATGAAATCAGAGGATTTGAAGCAGGAAAGGTCCTTTATGGAATGATGCTTCATGAGAATGGTGGTGTTGTGGATGATCTTCTTGTATATCGTGAATTCGAACCTGATCATTTCCTGCTTGTTGTCAATGCTGCAAACATTGACAAGGATTATGAGTGGATCAAGTCCCAGACAGCCGGATTCGACGTTGTGGTTGTCAATGATTCAGACAATTGGGGTCAGATTGCCGTTCAGGGTCCTGAGGCTGAGAAAATCGTTACTGAGGTTCTCGGACTTAAGGAGGCTGCCGATCTGGCTTTCTATACATATTATGAGGCCAAATGGAATGGCCACAGAATGGTCGTGAGCCGTACAGGTTATACCGGAGAAGACGGCTTTGAACTTTATACGACGCCTGAGGATACCTTGAAACTCTGGCAGATTCTCAAGGATGCGGGAGTCGTAATGTGCGGTCTCGGTTGCCGTGATACCCTGCGTTTCGAGGCTGGACTTCCTCTTTATGGCGATGAACTTTCAGACACAATCACTCCTGTAGAGGCCGGTCTCGGAATGTTCTGCAAACTTGACAAGGAGTTCATCGGAAGGGATGCTCTCGTAAAGCAGAAGGCTGAGGGCCCTGCAAAGAAACTTGTCGGCATTGAGCTTCAGGACAAGGCTATTCCGCGCGCCACATACCCTGTCGAGACGGAGGACGGCACCCAGATCGGTGTGGTTACCACAGGATACCATTCCATCACATTGGACAAGAGCATCTGCTTCGCAATGGTGGATGCACAGTATTCCAAGCTTGATACTCAGGTGTTTATCAGAATCCGCAAGAAAGTATTCCCTGGCATCGTAATCAAGAAGAGATTTTATCAGACTAACTATAAAAAATAACATAAAAACGTAAAAATCATGAGCAAATTAATTGAAGGTCTCAAATATAGCGAGACACACGAGTGGGTAAAAGTTGAAGGTGATCTTGCAACCATCGGTGTAACAGACTTCGCACAGAGCGAAATGGGTGACATCACTTATGTTGATATGCCTGATGTTGATGATGAGGTTGCAAAGGACGAGGAGTTCGGTGCTCTCGAGAGCGTGAAGGCTTCAAGTGATCTTGTCTGCCCTGTTACAGGTACTGTCGTAGAGCGCAATGACGAGCTTGAGGACCAGCCTGAGCTTATCAACTCAGACCCTTATACAAACTGGATCATCAAGGTCAAGATGAGCGATCCTTCAGAATTGGACGAGCTCATGGATGCCGAGGGTTACAAGGCAATGACTGAGAAATAGTCTGAATATGGGCGCATTTTCGTATTTTCCTCATACTGAGGATGATATAAAATTGATGCTGGACCGTATAGGGGTATCGTCTTTGGACGACCTCTATGCTGATGTTCCAGAGAAATTCATTTACAGGAAGGAGTATGACCTTCCTGATGCCATGTCTGAGCAGCAGGTCAGGGATTTCTTCGCTGACCTTGACAGCAAGGATGCCAAATTGAAAGTGTTCGCCGGCGCAGGTGCCTACGACCATTATACTCCTTCAGTTGTACCTTATATCTGTTCCCGTTCGGAATTCCTTACTGCATATACTCCATATCAGGCTGAGATTTCTCAGGGAACATTGAGGTATATCTTCGAATACCAGAGCATGATCTGTGCATTGACCGGAATGGATATTGCCAATGCTTCAATGTATGACGGTCCTACAGCTGCCGCTGAGGCCATGAAGATGGCTGTCTCTTGTGCCAAGCGCAAGAACAGGGTCCTTCTCTCGGATACTCTTCTCCCTAACGTGAAGAGAGTTGTGGAGACTTATGCGAAGTATCACGGTATCCAGCTCGGATATATCGCACAGAAAGACGGACAGACTTCGCTCGAGGCATTGAACAAGGAACTCGAGGCAGGTGACGTGGCAGGTATCATCGTTCCGGCATTGAACCGATTTGGTATCATTGAGGATTTGACAGGCTTCGCTGATGCCGTCCATGCAGCCAAAGGTATTGCAGTCGAGTATTGCGACCCTTCAGCATTGGCGGTGGTGAAGACTCCGGGAGAGTGGGGCTTCGATGTTGCCGTCGGTGACGGTCAGCCTCTCGGTATTCCGCTTTGCTATGGCGGTCCTTATGTGGGTTTCATGGCCTGCAACAAGGATTATGTACGCAAGATGCCTGGCAGGATCGTAGGTCAGACCGAGGATTCTGAGGGCAGACGTTGTTTCGTGCTTACACTTCAGGCACGCGAACAGCACATCCGTAGAGAGAAGGCGACCAGCAACATCTGCTCAAACGAGAGCCTGATGGCGTTGTATGTCACCATATATATGTCTCTTATGGGAGCTGAGGGCTTGCGTAAGGTCAATGAATTGTCTGCTTGTGGTGCACATTATCTCCACGACAGACTTCTTGCTACCGGCAAGTTCGAGGAAGTGTTCACCGCACCATTCCTTAAGGAATTCGTCCTCAAGCCGCTCGTTCCTGTAGAGAAACTGCAGAATGCGCTTCTGGATGCAGGTATGTTCGGAGCTCTTGAGACTGAAGAGGGCTATGTAAGTTTCTGTGTAACGGAAAAGAGATCGAAAGCAGATATTGACGCACTTGTTGCTGCAGTCGAGGCTTTATAAAATTCGATAAGAGTATGAAGTATTACGATAAATTAGTTTTCGAACTTTCCAAGCCTGGACGTTCAGGCTATTCGCTTCCGGAAAATGAAATGGCCGGCATGTGGAATATGCCGGAGACATTGTCCCGCAAGTCAGAACTTCCGCTCCCTCAGGTGAGTGAGGTCGATGTGGTGCGTCATTATACGAACCTTTCCCAGATGAACTTCGGTGTTGACACCGGATTCTATCCTCTTGGAAGCTGCACCATGAAATATAATCCTAAGATCAATGAGGAAGTGGCTGCAATGCCCGGTTTCCTCGGATTGCATCCGCTCCAGCCTGCATCTACAGTTCAGGGCGCGCTCGAGGTGTATTACAATATGGAGAAGTCGCTTTCAGCAATTACCGGAATGTCAGGCTTTACATTTGACCCTTGTGCAGGTGCCCATGGCGAGTTGACAGGTCTTATGATCATGAGGCAGTATCACTTGCTTCGTGGAGATACCAAACGTACAAAGGTGATTGTTCCTGACAGTGCCCACGGTACGAACCCTGCAAGTGCTGCAGTCTGCGGTCTCGACGTCGTTGTCGTGAAGTCCAAGGCAGACGGTCTTGTGGATGTCGCTGACCTCAAGCCGCTTCTCGGTGATGATATCGCAGGTATCATGATGACCAACCCTAATACCCTCGGTCTTTTCGAGAAGGAAATCGGTCAGATTGCAGACCTCGTCCACGGATGCGGCGGTCTCCTCTATTATGACGGAGCCAACATGAACCCGCTTCTCGGAGTTGTTCGTCCTGGAGACATGGGCTTCGATATCATGCACTTGAATCTCCATAAGACATTCTCGACACCTCATGGCGGCGGCGGTCCTGGTTCAGGTCCTGTCGGAGTTGCAGAGAGACTCATACCATATCTTCCTGTACCTCACGTTGTCAAGGGTGAAGATGGCATATTCAGCATAAATACTGCAAAGGATTGTCCTGAGAGCGCAGGCCAGGTTTCAGCATTCATGGGTAACTTCGGTGTCATTCTCCGCGCTTATGCATATATCCTTATGCTCGGCCGTCAGAATCTCCGTATGGCAGGACGTTTCGCTACACTTTCGGCAAACTACATCAAGGAGTGCCTGAAAGACAGCTACAAACTGCCTATTCCATCTGTCTGCAAGCACGAGTTTGTATTCGACGGTCTTATCAATGACGGTTCACGTCCTGCTTCAGAGGGTTGTGAGGAGGTACATGGAGCTACTACATTGGATGTCGCCAAGAGACTCTTGGATTTCGGCTTCCATGCTCCTACAATCTACTTCCCGCTCCTGTTCCATCAGGCTATCATGATCGAGCCTACTGAGACAGAGTCTCTGGAGACGATAGATTCATTCATTGACGTGATGCACAAGATTGCTGCGGAGGCTGCGGAGGATCCTTCAGTCCTCAAGACTGCTCCGCACAATACTCCTATTTCACGTCCTGACGAGACACGTGCGGCACGTCAGCCTATATTGAAATACTGGGACGCATAAAGATTTTTTGTTATGACATTGACAATTATCGGTGCCGGACCGGGCGGTTATGAGACTGCGGTTGCGGCTGCCGCGAAAGGAATTGAAGTTAATCTTGTGTCTTTCGGACCTCTCGGCGGTACTTGCCTCAATGAAGGCTGTATCCCGACGAAGGCACTCTGCCGCGCGGCGGAAGTGTATGAGGATATCCGCAGGGCAGGGGAGTTCGGAGTGTCAATGCCGGAGGGCTTCAATCCCGGATTCGACATGCAGAAAGCTGTCGGGCGCAAGGATGCCGTGGTGGATCAGCTCAGGGGAGGAATCGAGTTCCTCATGAAGAACAAGTTGATTCATCTTTACTATGGAAAGGCGTCTTTCAAGGATGCCCATACTGTTCTTGTCGAGGCTGAAAATGGAGAGGCTGCTGAGTTGACTTCTGATTACATTTTCATTGCAACCGGTTCTGTTTCTGCCAGTTTGCCGATTCCAGGATGCGATGCGAAAGGTGTCCTGACTTCAAGGGAAATCCTGACATTGGCAGAAATTCCTAAGCGTCTTTGCGTTATCGGTGCAGGTGTCATCGGACTTGAGTTTGCTTCGATTTTCACCAGTCTCGGTTCGGAGGTAACTGTTCTGGAGTATTGCAAGGATATTCTTCCTCGTTTCGATACTGATTTGGCCAAGAGGCTGAAGCAGTCGCTCGGAAAGCGCGGAATGACTATCGAGACTGCTGCCCAGGTGCAGGCTATCATTGAAAATGGTGATTCTCTTCAGGTCAAATACATGAAGAAGGACAAGGAGTTTGTTGTGGACGCGGACAAGGTTCTTATGGCTGTCGGACGCAGACCTGCCGTTTCGACGCTGAATCTTGCCGATGTCGGCATCGAATTCTCTCCTAAGGGAATCGTGACAGATGCGAATATGAGGACTTCAGTTCCGAACATCTTCGCAATCGGTGATGTCCGTGGCGGTTTGATGTTGGCTCACGTTGCGACATTCGAAGGTGAGAGGGCATTGAATACCATAGTTGAAGAGGCAGCGGGCAATGTTCCTGCTTGTCCTTTGGCTGACGGTATCCGTCTGGACATTGTTCCTGCTGCCGTATTTACTGTACCTGAGGCTGCAGTAGTTGGACGTACTGAGGATGACTGCAAAGCGGAAGGCATTGCTGTCAAGTGTCTCAAGTCTTTCTACAGGGCCAACGGAAAGGCAATTTCGATGGGTGAGCCTGACGGATATTGCAAGGTCGTTGTCGCTGACGGGGACCAGAAAGATGCTGCAGGCATAGAGATCAAGGACCGTCAGATTCTCGGTTGCCATATCTTCGGTGCCCATTCTGCTGACATCGTTCAGGAGATTGCCGCTCTGATGAATTTCAATGCTACGGCTGAATCGCTGGCACATATCATCCATGCACATCCTACTCTGTCAGAGGTTATTCTGACTGCGGTAAGACAGTAGTCTGGAGTATATTTATAATTGATTGCACTTCTTGCGGATTATGTTTCGCGGGAAGTGCTTTTTTTACCGGACGGCTAAGCGACAAGTGAGCGTGAAACGGCCTGCTTGGTCCTATGAAGCCTGACATAGACGTTGGAAGTCTTGATCCCCAACTGGGCAGCAATCTCAGGAGCAGTGTATCCTTCGCGGTCCATATTGAAGATGATGCGGTCTTCCTTGCTGCGGTCTTCCAATGCTGAGTCTATCCGGTATGCCGTCTCCCAGCCGATCACGTCATCTTCGGCTGTTTCCCATTTTATGAACGCGGGATTTTCGAATTCCTCGTCCTCGTCGTTGCGGACACTGATGTCGCATGTGTCGTGATGTGAATTCAGGCGGTCAACCGTTGCCTGCCATGTGAGGAGGCTTACCCAAGTATAGAACGAGCATTTCTTGCACGGGTTAAAGGTGCAGAGGGCTTTGGTTATTGCGTCGCTGACTATGTCATCCTTTTCGCTTCTGTCCATCCAGCAGTAACCGTCAGCATTGAAACGGCAGAGAGCCTTCGCTATGGTTTTGCGTGCGTAATTGCGGAGATTTTCGTATTCCTTAGGGGTGAATTTTGGACTGAAGTTTGACATAGTTCGCGTGTTTTTATTGTTGCTGCAAATATATGTGCTTTGCGGGATGAATGAAATACCCTATGAAAAAATACCCCCTTACGTCATTTGAAATTTCATTGTTTGTTTTATATTTGTAAACCTAATATTTACAGATACTGTTATGCCGGCAAACAAGAATGCTACACTCAGGTACCGTACCATTGACAATCTCCTTTGCTCTGAGGAGTGGTGTACCATTGAGGATATGACAACTGCTTGCGAGAAGCGGATTTCGGAGGAGTGTGGCCGTCAGGCTACTGTTTCCCGCGTTACCATATACAAAGACATTGAGTTTCTTTCCGGACTGGACGGGGTGAAAATCGAGAAGACGTCCAGCAGACCTGTCAAGTACCGGTATGCGCGCAATTCGAAGACTTTCAACGGGACATTGGTGCCGAGTCAGAGTTATGCTGATCTGGAGTACACGCTGGAGTTTCTGGAGTCCATAAGCGGTCTGGTAAGTGTTGATGGCGTTGTGAAGAAACTGAAGCGTCAACTCGAAGGGAGCGGGAAACTTATGCAGCAGCTGATCAGCTTTGAAAGTAATCCGCGGCTGCGCAACAGTAGTCTGCTCTGGAGTCTGTACCGACACATTCGGGAAGGTCATCCGTTGATTCTCAAGTACAATGCCGCCTACATGGAGGTCAAGGACATTGACTTTCAGCCTTGGTATCTGAAACAGTATTTGAGCAGATGGTTCCTGATGGGCTATGCGTACAGAATCAAGGACAGCAAAGGTGTCAGGGTGAATCCGGGGCTGAGGAATCTTGCCATTGACCGTATAGAAATTCCGCCAAAAGGCGTCCTCAAGATGGATCTGGCCAGGATGCGGTCCGGTGATCTTAAACTCAATACTCCGGACAAGGAGTGGTATGTCGATTTCGAGAACTACTTTTCAGACATCATCGGAGTGTCCAGATATCCTGGTGACCCGGTGGAAGTGGTTCTAAGGGCCAATCTCAATGTCGAGGGCGCGAAATATGACTGGTACCGCATGAATACGAAGCCGATACATCCAAGTCAGAAGGTCTGGACCGAGAATGGTGAGGTGGGCTATGTGAGCTTGTCCGTGATACCTAATCCGGAACTGTACAGTGTCCTGATGGGATATGGGCATATGGAGGTCGTCTCACCAGATAGTGTCAGGAAGGAAATGAAAAGGCGAGTGGAGGAACTGATGGCGAATTATGAATGACTGTCAATGGATTTGGTATTTGTTTACTTTGCGCGCCAGATAATATAGTTTTCGAACTTGTGGGTGTTGCGTAGTGGCTGGGAAAACTCGGTTGCGCGGCTCTGCCCGTCGCGGTAGAATCCATAGGAACGGTTGGAGCCGACAAGATAGACGGCATTGTCCACGCCGAAGTCGGCGAGCGCCTGGGCAAAGTCATGGAAAGACTCTGCGTCTGCTGACATGATGACCATGATTTCACCGTTCCTGTCGCATAGAGCCTTCCTGACAGCCTTGCCTTTCGGCTCATTGTCGATGGCATGTCCCTCAGAAACAAGAGGATACTGTCTGAAAAAATAGCCGCCTTTCTCCGTGGCCTCTTCGAAGAGCGGAGAGTTCTCGGCGACCCCGACAGTTATTTTATTGTCAATGACAGACGCAAATCCTTTCTTGGAGAGACCCCAAGAAAGCGGTTTTCCTTCCATGACAAAAGCACCGACAATCTTTCCGTTGTCCGCCCTGATATCTGCAGCCTGCGCCGCAAAGATGATGGACTTGTCAGTGATGTCAGGAGCCCCTATGACAAGTTCAGCCTTTGCTGCGTGGGGAATATAAATATCCAGAACAATGTCGTTCACTGTGCGCGAAGTATGCTCGGTGAACGGCTTTATTATGGAATCCGCTACTGAACTTATTGTTTTTTCTGTCTCATCAATACCTTGATTTACAGGTTCATATATGTAATGCAGAGGCTCGTCGCCGGCGTTCTTGGATTCTGAAAGCATTGCTCCGGCCTTGTATGCGAGGAAGATGACGGTACAGGCAATAAAGATGATGCCGGAGACTGTCCACCATGACGGCCGATGCTTCTTTTCAGATACATCGGGCCGTATCCCGTATCCGTCCACGAGATCTTTTGGGCGAAGAACGCGGAAGTCAGTGTCCTTGGTCTTGTCTTCTGTAAATCTGATCATTTCTTCTATGCGTTATTGTCTATCTCTATCCATGTCTTGAGCTTTCCAAGCACCTCTTTGGATGCGCTCAACTCAAACCAGCAGCGGTCTCCATCCGAAAGAACCAGTTTCTGTCTGGTGACATCAATATGAAAGATATATGTACTGTTTATGATGAGTCCTCGTCCTATCCTCAGAAAATCGCCCTTGTCCTCGCCGAGCTGTTCTTCGATAAGATCCTCAATCTGTCCCAACTGGAAGGAGACAAGCGTTCTCTTTCCGTTGACAGTGACGAGTTCGGAGTAGTTTGCACTGGCCTGGATGAAGACAAGATTGTGCAACGGGACCTGCACGAGTTCCGAACCTTTGGATATGAGAAGGACGTCTTTCATTTTGTTCTTTGTTACAAATATACTCCATATCACCACTACTTCTTTCACCAGATCTGAGATTTTTATGAAATGGACAAATAATGTATGAATTGATAGACGGCATCCGTTTTCGTACATGATGGGCTGTAGTCCATACATGCGTGTGCCAAATGTTTGTTTTGTATGAGTTTATCCCTGAAATTCGCATCCAAAACAGTTCAAATCAATGCATAGACTCATTCATATATTACTTGTCATTTCTGCGTTGACAGCAGTTTCTTGCAGCGGCCGAAGTAACATTGGCCCGAACGGGAAAAATGAAACTTCCGGACGTGCCGTCTATTATTGGAAGACGACCTTTAGCCTTTCTGCCAATGAAAGGACCTTTCTCAGGGATCACAGCATTGACAAAATTTATTTGCGGCTCTTCGATGTCGCGTTGGAGAAAAGCGCGAAGGCCAATGAATGTGAGGTGGTTCCGATAGCGACGACAAGGTTTGTTGATTCGGTTCCTGATGACATTGAAATCATTCCTACAGTATATATCACATTGGAAGCCATGAGGTTCTATGAGTCCAGGGAGAATGAACTGGCAGAACTGATAACCACCAGGATAATGAGAATGTGCTCATATCATGACATCGGGCCTGTCCATGAGGTTCAGTTCGACTGTGACTGGACTGCGGGCTCAAGGGATTCGTACACGAGCCTTTGCGAATACAGCAAGGCAATACTTCATGCTAAAGGCATTGTCCTGAGCGGAACAATCCGTCTGCATCAGATACGTGAGGCGACATATCCGTTCGACAGGGGAGTGGTGATGCTGTATAATACAGGCGCCATAAAGGACTCCGATACAAGGAATTCAATCCTGTCATACGATGATGTGCACAAGTATCTGGGCGTCAGGAGGAGAACTGAAAGATTCCTTTCCGCCAGAAAAGAGAACTGCAGCGGGATTGCGTTTGCCTATCCTCTTTTCAGATGGAGTGTCGTATTCGATGCCGATGGGAACTTCAGATTTCTTATGACTAGAACTGAGTTCAGTGGCATTGGACAAATCGAAAAATGCGATGACTTTCATTACTCGGTGCGTGAGCCTGTCAATTTGGACGGAAGATTGTTGTCTGGCGGCTATACCATCAGGGTTGAGCATTCGGAAGTCAATGAAATTCTGCGCGTTAAGGAACTTGCCGAAAAGACAGTCGGCAGAGCTTCCAATTCCAATATTCTATATCATCTTGATTCTGCAACTCTTTCAAACTATTCGGAAAATGACATTGAAAAGATACTTCATTAGTGCTGCACTTCTTCTTATGAGTTTCAGAGGGTTGTGCTGCGGGCCGAATTACTATGCTCCTCAGGAGTACTACATGTATCGGGCGTATGATGCCAAAGACGAGAGGCTGTCGAACTCCAGATATGTTCAGAACTGCAAGGCATGGCAGGATATTACATCGAAAGATATTCCGATAGAGGATATCCGTGAGGTCGTCTATAAATATGACATTGACAAGATCAGTAGGCTGATGACCGATGTCGGGGATTTGAATGGGTTCGCTATGTGGATCCGGAAGAGCAATGATGTTGAGGTCCAACGCTTTCTGCGACTTGCCAAGTCATGTGAGGAGGTGCGTTTCATGAAATCTTCGCGGTGGTATTACCCGTCCAAAGAAGATGATATCCTGTTGAATCTGGAGGCGATCAGGGACAAGTCGCTTGAGTATGATGGAGAGCGTCTTAGGGACCGCTATGCGCTTCAGGCTTTGCGCGCCATGCATTCTTTAGGTGAGTTTGCGGACATTGACAAATGGTGGGATGAGAACGGAGGCCGTATAAGATCCGGGGTGATCCGTGAGATGGCCGAGGAATATGTTGCAGGGGCGATATCCCGTCTTGGGAATACTGACAAGGCTATGGAAATGGCTGCAAGGTCGAATGATATCGGTGCGATCAAAGGGGCTATGCGTTACATGGGACAGGATACTGACGACAAATCTGTTCTTGATTTCATTGCAACGCATTGTCCTGACAATCCGAATGCTCCGGCTTTCTTGCAGGAGATTTTCTATGGGGCGGAAAACAGGTGTGAGTGGTCCGGGATTGGAGAATATGTCATTGTTGATCCGGATTTCGGCAAATTTGTCGAGCCATGTCTCAGGGCTGTCAAATCTCCTTTATGCAAGAAGCCTGCAGTGTGGTACTATACAGCGGCGTATATTGAGGATATGCAGGGGAAGACAAAGGATGCATACGGATATGTCAAGTTGGCTGAGAATTCTGAGGGGACGCCGTTTATAAAGGAATCGGTGAAACTGATGAGAGTATATCTTGATGCCAAGATGCTCCGCTATGACGGCTCGGACGACACCAAACTGTTGGCAGGGCTGAAGTGGATGGATGATATGATATGCTCCAATATGACTCCTGAAGTCCGTGAAGATACGGAGGAGTTATATTTTCACTACAACTATAGTTACTATTATTGGGGAGATATGATGCGAAGGGTGGTCCTGGGCGAGATGGTGCCAAGGATGAAGATGGCCGGCCGTGGACGTACTGCCATAGCTCTTGCCAATATGGCTGACAACAGGATGTTGTGCTTGGTGGACAGGAGTGCCGCAGTGTCCAAGTACAACTGCCATGACTATGACGATGACTTTTTCAAGTTGATGGACACTATCGGGCTTCATCATCTGAAACGGTATGTGGCGACCGTCGGTCGGGCGAAATCTGTCATTGACAAGTTCCTTGATGCGAGAGGTTACATTGACATTGACTATTTGAATGAAATTCTCGGCACCAGGTATCTGAGTGCGCAGGATTATGTCAATGCTGTCGGGGCGCTTTCGAAGGTGTCTCCTTCTTATCAATACCGGACGAATCTCGTGCCCTATATGAACCGGTTGCCATTCGTATTCCTCCCGGCGCGGTCTGCGGTCGCGCCTGATTACAAGCTTTCTTTCGCCAGACAGATGCTCCAATACCGGAATGAGTCAATGTCGTCCGACCCGGACAAGGCGGGTCTTGCAATGGTCATGATGGGTATTGGCCTGCGCTCGTCGTTCGGCTTCTGTTGGGCATTGACGCAATATCATCTCTATACTGATGATGATTGGCTGACCGACGGCAATACGAAACTTGCGCTCTCAGAAGCGGAGAGGCTCATGAATGCCGGAAGGAAAATGATTCTGGACCGTGAACTGGCAGCTCGAATCTGTGTGATGCTTTGTCAATGGAAGCATGCAGTTGCACACTATCCCGAAACCCGGACGGCGGATATGGTCCGCACCCAGTGTGATACGTATCGGGATTACTGAATTATTCTGCAATCATTTCATGGGTGGGGTGGTTACGCCTCAGCCCAACCGTCAATCGTCTTGGTTTCGGAAGAGAAATTGATGCCGAGCTTGATTATCTGCTTTCCGCTGGCGAGGAATGGTTTGTCATAACCCTTCTCCTCGATTTGTTTCAGTGCAACTTCAGCGGATTCGTCTCTTTTTAATTCAATGATATAGACATACTTGTCTGTATCGAAGACAATGTCAATCCTGCCGTTGGATGTCTGGTATTCGGTCTTGACGTAAAGCCCCATCATTTTCAGCATTATCGACATCACATTCTGGAAGTACAGCTCCAGGTCGCCCTGAATCATGTAGCTGTTTCCTGCAAAAAATGCAGTGAGACGGTCCATGAAAGCCTTGGTGTCGCCATTACGGATATCTCTGACGAACTGATATACCGAAAGTTCTCCTTCTGTCAATGCCGGAGCGAACAACTGGCTGAGTGAATGCATGAAACCGCGCTTGACTTCCTCGTTAGGGTAGTCGAGATTGTAAGTGAAAAAATCTGGATTATAGTCCTTTATCGTCAGATATCCCGCCTGATACATCAATGTTATCGGGGCCGGGCTCACATAGTTCGCTCCTGTCAGAGTCTCCACCGAAACGTCGTTTTTCGTGATATTGTCCAGATTATAGTTGCCCTGTTTCAGATATCTTACCAGAAATGTAGGTGTTCCGGTCTCGAACCAGTACATCCGGAACTCATTGGCATTAAATGTGTTGAGAAGACTGAACGGGTTGTATATGCCAGGTGATCTATAATGGAAATGATACCCGTCATACATTGATGCCAATTTCTTGTAGCATTCTTCTTCCGAAAGTCCGTTCATCTCAGCCAGAGTCTTCACGCTTTCACCGAAATATGACTTCAATTCCTGCTCCGATATTCCGCAGATATCCGAATATCTTGCATCCATCGATATGTCATTCAGATTGTTAAGTCCGCTGAAGATGCTCATTTTGCCAAGCTTGGTCACTCCTGTAAGGAAGGCGAAACGGATGGCTTTGTCCTTTCCTTTTATGACGCTGTAGAATCCCTGAAGCTCGCGCCTGAACTGCTCCATAAGTTCAGGATTGTCAATGTTGTCGATTATCGGTTTTTCATATTCGTCAATGAGAATGACGACTTTCTGTCCGGTCTTCCGGTATGCTGTATCAATGATGTTTTCAAAGCGGACACTTGCGACATGTTCACCTGTCCGGATCTCATAACGCTCTTCATACTTGGATAAAAAAGAGTTGAGCTTTGAATAAAGTTCATCAACAGACAAATATGCAGCCCCCGTCAAATCCAGATGCAGAA
>OQVS01000281.1_pt1 | contig 33321 bp, 25 predicted proteins | sample 1691601 | NCBI WGS metagenome assembly OQVS01 (sample SAMN03418268, study PRJEB22391) | human gut metagenome | biome: human-gut; feature: organic feature; material: feces | host: Homo sapiens | place: Tanzania | collected 2013-01 | reverse complement strand
ATTGTATACACTTGACTCCAACTCGCTCAAGTTTTGCTTAATTTTTTCTCTTAAATCACTGGAAAGCTCTGTACTGATAAATACTTCTTCCGGATCGGACACTTTATTGGAAGAAAGGACATCCAACATAGTGCGATCAGAGTCTTCATCGTAAATAGGCTTATTGAGCGACACGTAAGAGTTTAACGGTATATGTTTTTGACGAGTGGCAGTTTTGATTGCGGTAATAATCTGCCTCGTAATACATAACTCAGCGAATGCTCTGAAAGAAGATAATTTGTCAGCGCGGAAGTCGCGAATCGACTTGTACAGGCCAATCATTCCCTCTTGAATAATATCTTCACGATCGGCACCTACCAAAAAGTAGGACTTTGCCTTCACGCGCACAAAATTTTTGTACTTGGAGATAAGGTACTCGGTAGCAAACTCATCGCCGTCTTTGGCTAGCTTGACAACTTCCTCATCCTGGCGCTCGTCTAAGCTGGCGCTATAGTTGCTGCCCGTACTTGGCACTGACATCAAGTTGGTATTTGGCATTCAAATAACCTCGTGTTCTTCCAATGTGAGCCTCTGCGGTTTAGTGATTAAGTGCGTTATCATTTCTCTGAGCAGGATCTGCTAGATTCCCATACATGGCACAGACAGCACCGACTTTACCGCAAGCCTTCTTATGCTGCCACCAAAAACAGAGAAACAAAAAACTAGTTATCTGTAATTTCCCAAGGGAGCTAAGCAGACAACTAATTTAGTACACACATCCTCCACCGCAAAAAATATAACTGAAAGAAGATGAAACTGAACTTCTCTGGCAACTGTCACATTGCAGAGTTCCTAGCCCAATATCTGTTAGGATATAGCATCGCTAGGCTATCCCCGTAGTTCCTACGGTTCTGTGGTACGCTGACTAATCGAAAAGAATCGACGTCCCGACCCAAGCTACAAAACACGTGCCCTGAAAAAAAATCGGCCTAAAACTAATTTTTTAAGAGCAGGAAACCCGAGCTTTGGCAAGGAAAGAAAGCGTGTAATCTTATGATCTTAACTTTCCTTCCATTAGCTTACTTGTGAAGGATACCACAAACAGACCCTTTTGGCAATTATTGACAGTTGCCTTTGCTGTCGTTTCTCCTACTTGTTCCCTAGCCTCTGTCTGACTACTTCATACATCATGATGCCACCAGCGACAGACACATTTAATGATTCAATCTTGCCTAACATGGGGATTTTCACTAAATTCGTGCACAGCTCTTTTACACTGGGACGCAAACCTTTGCCTTCAGCTCCCATTACTACTACAGTGGGACCGTTGTAATCGACTTGGGTATAATCATAGTCGGTATTGGAATCGGCGCCTAAAATAGTGTAATTTTCGGAACGAAGTTGACGCAAAACCGACCCAAGTTTAGGAACGCGAGCTACCAGCATATGCTGATCGGCTCCAGCACTGGCTCTAGTTACTGCAGAAGTAAAGCTACATGAATTGGAACTGGTAACAATTACGCCATCTACGCCACTAGCTTCGGCAGTACGCAATAAAGCTCCAAAATTGCCAGGGTCCTGCACCTCGTCGAGCACCAATAAAAATGGAGCATAGTCGCTCTGGCGACACTTGTCCATAATTTCTTCCAAGGTATTAAAATTGCGAGCCGCCTTAATAGCTGCTACACCTTGGTGATTGGCATGATTGCACATAAAGTCCAGGCGATTGCGATCACAATGAACGACAGCAATACCCTCATCGCGAGCCATAGTAAATACTTCTTTAGGCACGCCTACAGCCTGTTTTAACACATAAATACGCTGCAAAGGTACGCCGCTACGCAAAGCTTCAACCACGGGACGGCGCCCATAAATCGTCTCTTGCTCGGCTTTAGGACTTTGAGTAGCTTGATTTTCCTGTCCGGAAACGGGATTTTCGCTATAGGCCTTGGCATTGCCATTGCGTAAATGGTCTTCTTGGCGATCTTTAGAGCGAACTCGAGGAGCCCCTTCGGAGCCCCCCCTCCTCTCTTCAAAGCGACGTTCTCTTTGCCAATTGTGTCTATGTTCGGCAGAACGGCCATAAGAGCGACCGCTTTTTATCTCTTGCTTGGATCGATTTTCCATCTTAACCCCTTAGGAGTATCTTCTAAAATAATACCGCGCTCTAAAAGTTGATCACGGATACAATCGGCTTTTTGGAAATTGCGCTCTTTGCGAGCTTGCTGGCGAGCTTCAATTAAAGCTTTCTCTTCGTCAGTAATTTCCTCACTGACTGATTTTTGAGCTTCTTTGACAATGTCTAAAGCCAAAACTCTATCAAATTCATTTATTAAACCTAAAATAAGCTGAGCGGCTTCTTTACCAATATCTCCACCTTCATCGATAGCCTTGTTGACATCGCGACGCAAAGCAAAAAATACGGCCAAAGCTTCCGGAGTATTGAGATCGTTGTCCATAGCCTCAATAAACTTGCGGCGACTATCTTCGACAAGTTGTTTTAACTCAGGAGTAACTTCTTTGCTGCTCTCTTGTTCGGTAAGACGGCGAGCAAAAGCAATAAGATTATCTCTCGTGTCTTGAGCAGTTTGCAAACCGCTGAAAGTAAAATCTAAACGTGTGCGATAATGGGTAGAAAGCAACAAATAGCGTACAGATAAAGCGTTCCAAGCTTTGCCGGAAGCATTTTTGGAAGCATCAAGTAAATCACGCAACTTATAGAAATTGCCCAAAGATTTACTCATCTTTTTGCCTTCAACTTGCAAATGCTCGGAATGCAACCAATAGTTTACAAAAGTCTCACCAGTACAAGGCTCAGTTTGAGCAATTTCGTTTTGATGGTGAGGGAAAATATTGTCTACACCGCCAGTGTGAAGATCGAAATGGTTGCCCAAATATTCAGTGCTCATAGCCGAGCACTCTATGTGCCAACCGGGGCGACCTTTGCCTAAATCGGGATATTGATCCCAATAGACATCGCCATCGTTTTCGTCCCAAGCTTTCCACAGCGCAAAATCGGCTGCGGTGCCTTTTTCGTATTCATCTTGAGAAACGCGAGCGCCGCTTTGCAATTCATCAACTTTGATATGAGCTAATTTACCATAGTTGGTAAATTTAGAAATATCGTAATAAATGGAGCCATCTTCAGAGCGATAGGCATAGCCTTTTTTTATAAGGTCGCGAATCATAGCCACCATACGATCTACGTGCTGGGTAGCTCTAGGATAGTGGGTAGCCGGCTCTATGTTTAAGCTTTTTAAATCGGCGAAAAAAGCTTCAATAAAAGGATCGGTAATGGAGCTAAGCGGAACTTGTTGAGTTCTGGCTTTGCGAATAGTTTTATCTTCCACGTCGGTGATATTCATGACGTGAGTTACTTCGTAGCCGCGATATTCTAAGTAGCGGCGCAAAATATCTTCAAAGACATAAGTGCGGAAATTGCCGATATGAGCAAAATCGTGAACAGTAGGGCCGCAAGTGTAAAGCCCAACTTTGCAAGGCTTGCCAACCTCAGTTTCTGCAATAGGATGAAACTCTTCCAGAGAGCGGCTCATGGTATTAAAAAAACGAATAGCCATATCGTAAAAGACCTTACCTTCTCCTCTATTTTTCTGCTTTATAGGGTAAGCGATCAAACTCATCCCAACAGCTTAAATGTGTTTATCTATATCGATTAGTGAGTTTACACTGTTTTCACGTTTTACTCAAGAAGCGCAGCCAAAACTGTAGGCAGAGTTAAAAATGCCCCCATTTTAGTGGCAGAAGCCAGAGAAACTGGGGGCAATATATAGAATGAAATATTTTTTACAGCAAACTTTAAGCCATCAGGAATCCTTCATCCGAAGGAGCGGAATCTTTGGCTTCTGCTTGAGAAGAAGCTTCGCTTTTAGGAGTATTTTTAGCTAAAGCTTCAATATCATGAGAAGTATCCCAAGTAAGGGCCAACTCCAAAGCTTTTTTGGCATTAATTAAGCCGGCACCTTGCACATACTTAGGTTCATCTAAGTAGTTGTCGCAGCTCTTTACCAAAATTTCTTTAACATCTTTGTGAGTAAGATTGGGATTGGCTTGCTTCAAGCATGCAGCCACACCGGCGACCATAGGTGTAGCCATGGAAGTACCAGAAATGGCCACATAATCTTTACCTACATGAGGCAAACTATCATCATCGATACCAGCTTCAGGAGCCAGAGGGCCGTAAATATTTACACCGGGAGCCACTAAGTCTGGTTTATTGATACCATCTATATTCGTCGGGCCACGACTGGAGAAATCGGCCACTTTGTCATCGGAACGATCTAAAGTGCCGTTATCATCTAAAGCGCCTACGGTAATAATATCAGGATGAATACCGGGCGTAGAGATATTGCGCTCGGAAGGGCCATCGTTGCCTGCAGCCACGCAAACTACCAAGCCAGCTTCCATAGCTTTCTCGGCTGCCTGGGCCCAAGGATCGTCTTTGTAAGAGCGCATAGCAAAATCGCCTAAGGACATATTGATAACTCCAATGCCCAAACGATCTTTATTTTCTATCACCCACTGAATACCCTTAATGGCTTCAGAAACGTTGCTTATGCGCACGCCTACAACGTTGGCGTCGGGAGCTACACCTTTGTGAACTCCGGCAGATTTAGTACCATTTCCGGCAGCGATACCAGCCACATGAGTACCGTGACCATAAGTATCGGTAGGTTTAAGGGTGCCTTCTTGCATATCTACCCAGCCGGTAATTTTACCTTCTAAGTCTGGGTGAGGATAGATTCCAGAATCGATAATAGCAATTGTCTGGCCCTTACCGGTGTAGCCCATATCCCACACTTCATCTATGCCTATAAGAGCATCGGCTATATCGGCAGGAGCTTTGCTTTCACCGGTAGCTCCAGACTCAGCACTCTTCATGATGGTAGGATTGTCAAAAGCCAACGGACGGTCGATGGCTATTTGAGTGCCGACAGGTAAATTTTTCAACATATTGTCGACATTTTCCGGTTTTACATCTACGGAACAACCATTTATCAAGGGCAAATTGTTGGAAATAGTGCTGCCGGATTTTTCTTGAGCCTTGAGAAAAGCCGCAGTATCAGATGCTTTGGCATCTTTGCTAAAACTAAGGATAAAGCGCACATTGCCATCATCGCCAACAGTTAAATCTGAACTTTGAAAAGCATCGACAGGAGCACTTGTGGCGCTGCTATCATTTTTTACTTCCGTTCCACCTTTAGGGGCAGAATTACTTACCGAATCGGTGTAGGCTCTGTTGACATTGATTGAAGAACCACCAATACAATCTGCTCTCACGACTCAAAAACCTCCTTCCAAGAGCCACTAAAGACCCTTGCCCCCCGACCAACCGGGAGCCGAATCCCCAAAAGAAACCGACTCCAATTCTCTATAATGGAGCATATCACTTAGGCAGATAGCAGTGCAACAGCCAACTGTTGCAAAAATTTTGCTAATCGTCACTAAACGAAATATTTATTTATAAATGGACAAAAAAAAGACTAAGTCTTTTTATCAAAAAGCTTTAGTCCTTTAAAAATTCAACCAGTGCGCACAAAATGCTAGTCGACTATACATAAAGCATCCTCGACATCTCCTTTGCCGTAGCGAATAACGGTAGGAGCAGCCCCGCTGAGATCTATAACTGAAGATTGTGATAATTCTACAGGGCCACAATCTATAAGCATATCGGCATCACGATAATAAGTTTTTATTAATTCAGGCTCGTTCAACTCTTCGTCGGTTTCATAATCGGCAGAAGTATTCATCAACGGGTTGCCCAACTCGCGAATAATACCCAAACATATTTCGTTATTGGGCACACGAATACCAACTTTGCGTTGCTTATTAACAACAACACGAGGCACAAGCTTGGTAGCCGGTAAAATAAAGGTATAAGGGCCAGGTAAGAGGCGTTTCAACAGAGTGTATGCTTGCTCGTTTATATGAGCATACTTGGCAATCTGTTCTAAGTCGGAACAAAGCAAAGAGAGCGGCTTGCGCTTATTGAGTTTCTTTATATTGTAAACTCTGTTGATGGCCTGTGGATTGAGCGCATCACATCCCATGCCATAAAGTGTGTCGGTAGGATAGATAACTACGCCGCCGGAGCGAAGCCTCTGAGCCGCTTGTTCAATAATAGTCTCGGGGTCCTGCTCGTATTGTACAACGATCACTGCCGGAACCTCCTAATGTGTGAGTTTAACCATTTCCCCTACCTAAAAGCAAGAACTTAAAAGGCTAAGGAAAGAACGTTCTTTAACGCATTCGATCCTGCTTCAAGAAAAAAGCCCTCACTCCTTTTAGGCTTATTTGACAAAAAAAAAGGATACCGTCGATTCTGAAATGAGAATCGGCGGTATCTCTCTAAGCTACAGTTAAAATAACAGGATTAAGCTTTTTTGATCTTGGGTACCAAACGCTCTTGACCACCCATGTAAGGACGAAGGGCTTCGGGAATAATAACTGAGCCGTCAGCTTGTTGGAAGTTCTCCAAAATAGCTACCATAGTGCGACCTACAGCTAAACCAGAACCGTTTAAAGTATGGACATATTCTGTAGGAGCAGAAGGCTCACGACGGAAGCGCATATTGGCACGTCTGGCTTGATAATCCCAGCAATTTGAGCAAGAAGAAATCTCAATAAAACGCTTCTGAGCTGGAGACCAGAATTCTAAATCGTAAGTCTTTGAGGAGGAAAGGCCCATATCGCCGGCGCAAAGCAACACTACACGATAAGGAATGCCCAAACCCTTAAGCACGTCTTCAGCGTTGTCAACCATTTTTTCCAACTCATCATTGGAAGTATCAGGGTTGACAATCTTGACCATCTCAACTTTGTTGAACTGATGGACGCGCACTAAACCACGAGAATCACGACCGGCGGCTCCGGCTTCAGAGCGGAAGCAAGCGGTGCAAGCGGTGTAATAGATGGGCAAATCTTTACCATCAAGCACTTCTTCGCGGTGGATATTAGTTAAAGGCACTTCGGCAGTAGGAATTAAATACAAATCGTTAGGAGAACAGTGGAAAAGGTCATCCTTAAATTTAGGAAGCTGACCTGTAGCATACAAAGTATCGCCGCTAACCAATACGGGAGGAAGCATCTCTTTGTAGCCATGCTTCTGAGTGTGCAAATCGAGCATGTAAGTATAGATAGCGCGTTCTAAACGGGCACCATCTCCACAAAGTAACCAGAAACGGGAGCCGGAAAGTTTGATAGCTCTCTTGCTATCTAAAATGCCCAAGTCTTCGCCGATATCCCAGTGAGGCTTTACTTCAAAATCGTACTCTTTAAAGTCACCTACACGGCGCACTTCTTTGTTGTAATCAGAGTCAGGGCCATCAGGAATATCATCTTGAGGCAAATTGGGCAAAACTTCCACTAAATGGATTTGTTCTTCTTCAACAGCAGCTTTTTCGGCGTCAATAGCAGCAATTTGAGCGCCGACTTCACGCATACGAGCGGAATCAGCGGTAATATCTTCACCGGCTTTTTTACGTTTGCCTAAATCGGCAGAAACGCTATTGCGCTCTTTTTTGAGCTCGTCGGCTTTGGTAATAAGATCACGACGTTTGACATCGAGAGCTAAAATAGCATCAATAGTTTCGGGCTTAACTCCGCGTCTTCCTAAAGCTTTCTTTACGCGATCGGTATCGCGGCGGATAAGTTTTACATCTAACATACTGTTCTAGAAACCTCCAATTGTTTCTAAAATTGCATTACAATCCCAAAAATGCAGTATAGACTTTCCCTCTTTTTCTAAAGCGGCAAAAGTCTACACTTAATTTTATTGCTTGGCAAGCTTTTATTAGTAAGGCAAGCTCATAATCTTCTTGAAATCTTCCGGACGACTGCTTTGACGCACGGCTTCTTCCATAGTAACAATATTTTTACGCACTAAGAAACGCAAAGCCATTTCCTGAGTTTGCATACCGTGGTCGCGAGCCGACGCGGACATGTAGGGGCCGATTTGGGCAATTTTATTTTCGCGCAACAGCTCTTTCAATTTTCCTGTAGACACGAGCAACTCAAAGGCCGGCACCAAACCTTCACCGGACGCTTTGCGCAGTAAAACTTGACCGACAATAGCTTTTAAGCCTAAAGCCAAATTGTTGCGGCAAGATTGAGATAAGTGAGGCGGATAAGAGTCGATAATCTTTTCCAACATAACTTGAACACTGGCTGCTGTGGAAGAAGCTATAACCAAAGTGCCAGCCGCAGCTAAATTGAGCACTTGTTGGATAGATTCTTGACCTTCCAAGTTGGAAACGACCACTACGTCGGCACCTTGGCGGGAGAGAGAAGCAAAGGCTTCTTGATAACTAGCTACATCGGTACCGATCTCACGCTGACAAATCACGCCCTTTTGGTTGCGATGTAAGAAGTCCAGAGGATCTTCCAGAGAGATAATCTGGCAACAGCGAGTTTCCAAAATATAATTTACTAAAGCAGCTACAGTATTGCTCTTTCCCGATTGTTTAGGGCCACAAACTAAAACCAAACCGGAGCTAGATTCAGAAACTTGGTTTTTGATAAGCTCGGGAATGCCCAAACTTTCCAAAGTAGGAGCGGAAGGAGGATTGGTGGCAACTACGCAAGCTACCGAACCACGCTGGCGATAAACGTTGACACGGAATCTGGATAAGCCTGGTACGGAGAAAGCGAAATCGCATTCCATGCGATCCTCAAATTCATCCAACAAATCATCATTCATGACGGCACGGCTAAAAGCTTCCGTGTCGGCCGGACTCAAAATAGGCCCATCCATACTTACCAACTGGTTATTGATACGCATCAAAATAGGGCTACCGGGAACTAAGTGGAGATGAGACGCTCTGCGTTCAACCATACTGGTAAATAATTCTTCAACGTTCATTTATAACTTATACCTTTCCTTAATTCTCAGCCAATCCTCAAAAATCGCTTCCTTTTTGGGTAGCCTATCGGATTTGCTTTTCTATAGCGATACCAGCAACTAGTTACGATTCAGACGCAGGCGCCGGAGTACTCGCAGCATTTGGGTTGGTAATTAAGCGGTTAAACTCTTCCGGACTGTGGGCTTTAGAGAGACCCTCCTCGTAAGTAATCAGTCCTTGCTGATAGAGATTGCGCAGCGACATATCGAAGCTCATCATACCGAACTGTCTTCCGGTTTGGATGGCACTAGGAATTTGGTGAGTTTTGCCTTCACGAATTAAGTTACGTACAGCCGGAATCATAGGCATAAGTTCCATAGCCATAACACGACCGCCACCTTTGGCCTTAGGCAGCAAACTTTGGCACATAACACCTTCCAAGCATACAGACAATTGCATGCGCACTTGCTGTTGTTGGTGAGGAGGGAAAATATCGATGACGCGGTCTACCGTTGAAGCAGCAGAATTTGTGTGCAAAGTAGCCAACACTAAGTGACCGGTTTCGGCAGCGGAAATAGCGATCTGGGTTGTTTCCAGATCTCGCATTTCACCGATGAGAATCACATCAGGGTCTTGACGCAACACATGTTTCAGAGCCATGGCGAAACTGTGTGTATCCGCTCCCACTTCACGTTGACAAATAACGGAGTTTTTATCTTTGTGCAAAAACTCGATAGGGTCTTCACAAGTTACAATATGGCAGCGACGCGATTCATTTATATGATCGATCATGGCAGCCAAAGTAGTAGATTTACCGGAGCCTGTAGGGCCTGTAACTAATACCAAACCACGAGGACGCATAGCCAAATCGGCTACGGTTTGCGGCATTTTCAACTCTTCCAAAGTGAGAGGACGTGAAGGGATTACACGCAAGGCAGCGCCCCAAGTTCCACGCTGTAGGTAAATATTGACACGGAAACGAGACAAACCGGGGATACTATAGGCTAGGTCCAGTTCTTTATCGGCAATAAACTTTGCCTTTTGCTCATCTGTCAGAATACTTTCACAAAGCCGACGCACCGTAGGAGCATCGAGTATTTCATAAGTAGCGGGAGTTAGTTCTCCGTCAACACGGATCATGGGGGCGCTGCCAACTTTTATATGCAAGTCTGAGGCTCCGCGCTCCACCATAGTAGCCAGCAAATCGTCTAATGCAAGTTCATGCGAGTCAAGAAGACTGTCCATCTATTCACCTTTACAGCAAGACTGAAAGCAGCTAACCAACTCCAGTCTCAAATTACGAACAAAAAACCGTTTCCACATTCGAGAATTTCAGCCTTTTGCCTGCCAGTAAACAGTAAATGGAAAGATAGTTAAGGCAGGGCCGCTTATAAAGGGCACGAAGGAGGCGGCGTGTCTGAATTAACTGATTTACAAGAGTTTTTAAAAAGCGATTTACCCGTTTTAGAGTTTAACAACGCCGGCTTCCCTACTACAGCTTCCCAGAATCGCCAAGAACATTGGCTTCGCTTGGCAGCGGCCAATTTGCGCGGCTTTGACAAGCAACCTTGCGTAGTCAGGCGTTGTACAAAATATAACGATGTACAAACCGAAATTAGGCGCTGGAGCGAAGAAAATTATCTACCTATAAAAAATAAAGATGAATCCTCCGGCAACCTTTTTATGGGAGAAGATGCTTGTCTGTACCGAAGCATCTTAGATGGACAGCGCGTTTTGCGTCACGACCCAGGTGATGAAATAGTCGAAGATATTTATGTATACAGTAAAATAGACAATCCATTGGGCATGCAACTAGAATCGGTTCGCTGCGGAGTAATCGATGTGCTATATGCAATAGGTTATCTCAATTGGCCTTGTCTTAGTACGGCTGAGCGTCTAGCTTTAGTCTCTCATAAAAGTGGCAGTGCAGAAGCTAAGCAAGCTTTGGACTCACTTTATGACGGCGACCAAACTTCAACCTTGGAAATGTTTTTGGGCCACGCTGCCAACGAAAAAATCAGACAAGAGATTTGGGAAGCCGGAAAGCGTGGCAAATTCCGCCTTAATACAAAAGCCATGCTATGGCTTTTAAAACGTCCAGACTGGAATACCAATAGTTGTGTTAATTTTATGGCTCTAGGCATTGCAGCAGAGCATCCTCAGGAAGTTTCTCAACTTATGCTTCATCCTAACAATTTGGTGCGCCTCCACTTAGCCGATCTTATAGATAATACGGAAGTACTGTTGGAGTGGCTGAGTTGGGAGAATAATCCAGCTGTGCGCCGCCGCATTTTACTTAGTTTGCAAAGGACAACCTCGCCAACGGCTTTAGTTTCCAAGCTAAAACAAGCTCAAAATGAAAAATCTACTGCAACACAATCGGGAAATAATAAAATAAAATCAGAGATTGTCGGTTGGGTATTGGCCAATTGGCGCCAAGGCTTTACAGACGACAGTATAAAAACGGCTTTACAAGAAGCTGCCAGCTTGCCTATAGGTGAAAATAATCAGAAAAAAATAAAGGATTTAATAAAGCAATATGCTTTTCTTAAATCCTAGAAATCGATAAAAAGAGCAAATTATTTAACCAAGAGCTCGGTCGACAATTTTAGCTTCCGCTACTTGAGTAACAAGCTTAGGAGAGTGAGAAGCTAAAACTAGGCTGCCATAAGCATCTTCTAATTTAGGCATCAGACCACGCACTTTAACAGCATGCTCCAACAGGCTTTCGCGATCTTCATCATAATCGATAAGTTCTTTGGCGCCATTAATAACTTCTTCTTGCAACTTACTAACTTGCTCTTCTAAAGACGCAAAAACTTTTTCCAACTCTTGTAAAGAAGCAGCAAATTGCTCGGCACTCTCGCCATTTTGCAAAGCAGCCGAACCCAAAGCGCAAATAATATCTTGGCTATTGTAGAGATCGTCTCCAGAAGCTACAGCTTGAACACGAGCCGTAATATCGTTAAAGGCATCGATACCGCTCATGATAAGCTGTATGCCTACTCTTAATCCCAGCTCTTCTTCACTATTGACAAAAGCCTCAAATTGCATAAGCCCCAAGTGAATTATGTAATAGGTATCATCTATACTTGAAGTCAAAGAAGCGAGATAACTTTTTTCAGCTTCATTGCCAGGGATGGCTTCTAACTCATTTTTTACCTGAGCATAAGCATCTTCTATAGTTTTAAATATATCATATACGCTCTGTAAAAAAACTTCTGGTTTAATTTCATGTTTGCTGACTTGAGCAACCAATTTAAGTAAACCGCTATATTTTGACGTATCAGCTGCACTGGCAGCGGGAGAGGTCAATTCTTTTTCCGGTTGCTGACCGGAAGCTAAAGAATCCATAGAAACTCCTCCAATAGTGTCAGTTGTTGCCAGCCAAGTCCCCACCGACAATACCTTGGCGGCTGCTCATAATAGTACGAGCTAATTCCCCTAATTTGCCTTTCCCTTTTTCTGCTCTAATAGGGGCTGCCCCTTGTGCCTCCATTTCTAAAATGGCTATCTTTAGTTTGAATAGCTATCTTAAACCGGAAATACCCTATATTTCACTTTAGCAAAAAAAGGAAGAGAGCCGCTAAACAACGCTTCAGCAGCTCTCTTACTCACTCCCTATATAATGGAGAGCGCTATCTTCTATTAGCTAAAAAGATCGTAACCGAATTTGGCAATTTCAGCTACAGCAGCTACACCAAGAGCTACAGCGGCCACGGGAGCACCTACACCGGTCATAGCCAATACTCCGGCTGTGGTAGTAGCCACACCGGACACAGTGCTCAAGGAGCCTTTAACGATCTTGTCAGTAGCCTCTTTATCGTTGCTCTTATCGCCATCGTTTTTAGCTTGTACGCCTTCAACAATGTCTTTAACGCCTCCAGCGGTACCAAGAACGCCACCGGCTACGCCCAAAACGGGCACAACCTTAGAAGCGGTACCAGCTACACCACTGAGCTTACTGGCAGCCTTAGTAGCAGTAGAAACGGCCGCACCAGTCTCGGAAGCAGCAGCTACCTTAGTAGCAGCTTTGGTACCGATACTACCTATAGTGTTAAGAGCTGTACCGGTAAAATCACTAGCATCTTTGGCAAAACTGAGACCGTCAACCTTTTCACCTTTAGCTAAGCTGGCTACATCACCGGTGAAGCCAATAACATCGGCAGCATCGCCAAGCACGCCCATAGCCTTGCTACCAAAATTGCTATATTTATCTAAGCCCTTAATGAACTTAGTTTCCTTGGCGGAGTCACTGGAAGCGTCGACAACCTTACCAGCGAACTTTTGAGTTTTGCCGACTACCTTGTCACGAACGCCATCGGCGGTACCATACACTTCACCGACAACTTCACCGGCACTCTTGTCGTCTTTATCGTCTTTCTGACCTTCGGCCTTTTTCTTATCGGCGGCTTTGTTGCCACTATTGAGAGCGTTGTTTAAGCTGACAAAATCTTGAGTATTGCCAATTTTTGCAGTCGCTTGGTTAAATAAGTCGTCAGATAAGCTCTTGGAAACTTTTTCATCGCCGTTGAAAGCGCCTTTGGAAGTAGAATCGCTCTTGAGAAGAGTATTCACTTGATCGGAATTAGCTCCGTTGCGAACGGCATTTTCAACTTTAGAATTAAGGTTTACATCACTTTTAGCCTTGGCAGCTTCGCTCTTTTGATTTTGCTGAGCTTGCTTCTTCTCTTGGGCCTTTTTCTGCTCTTCGGCCTTTTTCTTGGCTTCAGCGCGTTTGCGCTCTTCAGCTTTTCTTCTCTCTTCGGCCTTTCTGGCTTCTTCGGCGCGACGCTGCTCTTCAGCGCGACGCTGAGCTTCTATTTGCTGAGCATACGAAGATGCTGAACTTCCTACTCCACTTACTGCCATAATAATCACCCGTCCCATCTGGTCGTAATTGCTTTATAAATACCGCAATCAAGTTTATTTGTCTAGATTTTTTAAGCCGGATCGGCTTAGTTAACATTTATTTTACAACACTAGACAATTTGTTCCGGTTTGGGTTCGTCAGAGTGAACGGCCATTATGGCCTTAACCCAATATTCATTGGCTTTGGAGGCAGCTTCCCGAGTATCCAGTAAAATTTCATAATTTTTACCATCAAACTTTTTGGCTTGTTCCAAAGCTTCATGGAAAGATTGCTTGCCTTCGTGTAAACACTCATTCAATAAATCGTCAACTCCACAGACAGCGTCAAAGTAGGTGTCGGCGTCAATTTCTCCCTTGATATAGGCATTGATAGAAGGTGCCAAGAGGTCTTTACTTTCGATAACGTCCGGATCTTGTTGACCTTTTGCGTAAGCCAAAAGCCAACGTAAGCCCTGGTAAGCTTGTTTGATGAGCATAAGACCGACTCTTATAGGTTGCAAATTGTCAGGAGAATACATTTCCAGTTGCATAATGGCCAACTTAAAGATGTAATAAGAGTCGTCACGACGCATTTTTAAAGCTTTCAGAGCTTTGGGATCTTCTACTTCCTCTATAAAAGCGTCAACCTGAGCGTACAATTCTTCAAAATCTTCTACAACCGGAGTAAGCATAAACTTAAACTTTTCATTGTCGGCAGATGTAGAAACGGCTTTATTTAAACAAGCATTTAAAGAGCGCAAGCAATCTTGAGCGTCAAGGTAGGCAAAATCGCCTCCACCGCTCCGACGGGCTGCCGCCGGAAGTTCTAGACTGCTTTGACTGCTCGCAAATCCCTGGACAGCCAAAGGACGTTCTGCGCCGCATTCCTGACAAACAGATTCATCTATATTGTTGCGAGAACCACAGACAAAACAAATCCAATCGGTGCTCATAGCATAGTCTCCTTTTACTTAGAGTCCGCCATCCATTAAAGCGGACTGCCCCAATTATGCCAAAAATTAGTCCAAGCTAAATCGATCCCTGCCAATCCAAATATCTAGTCTTCTTGTGTTACCCAGGGAACGCAAAGTTTAAATAAGAAAGGCCAAACTACAGAAGAAACAACTGCCAAAAGAATAACCGCAGCATTGAAACTTTCACTAATTACTCCCATCTTCAAACCCAAATTGCCAAAAACTACCAATAAAGTAAGGGGAGCAGCCAAAATTAAAGAAGCGGTAAGTGCCTCTTTGAAACGACAGCTCCAAGTAGGGCGGGAAGCGTTCCAAAGAGCTAAACAAGCTATTAAGCGCACTGCAAGCATAGAGATAAAAAGCAAGAAAAGCAATTTCCAATCAGATTTTAGTGCCATATCCAACTTAAATTCTAAGCCGACTCTGATAAAAAAGACCGGAACGAAAAAACCATTGGCTAAGCTTAAAAATTTCATTTCCAAGGGGCCTTTGGCTCGAAATACATAACTAAAAAGAGCTCCAGCCATAAAAGCGCCTAAAATAGCATCTACTCCCAGGTGGATAGCTGCAGCCACCATAATAAACATAAGAGCCATACCAGCGCGCACGCCAATTTCGGAAGGATCGTGGGTGGCTACAACTCTACTAAAATATTCAGGGTGCCACCAAACAGCCGAGCGCAAAATGGTCAAAAGCACATAAGCCAAAGCAAAAATAAGCAACATTTTTACGGCACTTAGAGCAAAGACAGCGTTAAAGCCGCCGGCCGTATTCCAAGCAGCAATAAAAGTAGCCGCTACAATGCACACAAATTCTCCTATAGTGCCAACTATAAGTACTTGTTGACCAAAGGGCTTTTTGCCTAAGCCCGTTTCTTGCAAAAGCATAATTGGCAAACCGATAGAAATGGCTGCTAAAATCATGACAACAAAAGGTTGCAAATGGAAAATCGAAGCGCAGACATAAGAAGTTGCAAAAATTATGGCTACGATTCCCCCCATGGAAGCCAATTTCTTGGGGCCGGAATTTTCGATAGAGTGAAAATTCAGCTCCAAACCAGCACTAAATAACAACAGAAAAAAGCCCAACTCGCCAAGCAAGTAGCAAAAATGATCTAGTTCTACCAATTTAAAAACATAAGGGCCTACTAAAATGCCGTAAAGTATTTCTCCTATAGAAGCCGGCAAACGCAAAGGACGACAGAGCAACGGTACAAAGAAGGCGCCTATAGCCAAAATCAACAGATTGTTGGCAGTTTGCAATGAAAATTCTTCCATATTACTGTGCTCCTCCACCATTTTCTTTGACAGACTTGGCATAGTCGGTTTTACCTCCGTGAGGCAAAACCATAACAGAACAGTTGGTGCGCAAAATAATTTGTCGCGATACGTCCGGAGAAATCAAAGAAAAACGATGATTCTGCCTATGAGCAATGACCAGTAAATCTGAAGTTTGCAAAAATTCCACAACTTTGTGGACAGGATTGCCTTCCAAGCATACACTTTCAGCCGTAACGGAATACAAAGACGCTATTTTAACCGCTTTTTGCAAGCTATTTTGTAAGTCTTGGTTTTGCTCTTCTCCAGCCACCATTTCTTCCGGTTTGACAGCTAAACACATAAAAGGCACCCCCAGAGAACGCACCAAACCCAAAGCCAATTCCAAACTGCGCGGATGTTCAGGAGTTACTACATGTACAATTCTTTTATAAGGGAATGAGCCTCGAGCAATCAGACAAGGTCGATTGGCTTTATTCAGCAAATCCATCAATTTGCAATTTAGTATCCCCATTATTTGCCACATATTACACGAAACACTGGGAACAACCAGACACCCGCAATCGTATTTTTCCAAAATTGTATGCAAGTCAGATTGCTTATTTCCGGGAGCTTGCCAAGCTAAAGGCTCAATATCAACTTCTTCATCATCTTTTACGCTTTTAGCCAACCAGACAGCTTCAGTTTCCACTTCTATAGACGGTTTTTCTCCGTAACCTAAAGTCATAAATTGTGAACCGTAAGGCATGGGGAAATTGGAAAAACCACTGCGGAAATAAGCAGCCACGCGTGGCAGAACTAGAGGATCGCCAATTAGCACCACTCGATCTTCGGCTTCAAAAACTGTATTGCCGTGCGGAACGACTAATTTTCCGCCTCTATAAATGGCGCCAACTAAATAGGCCTGAGGATGGAGTTGCATAAGAGAGCGGCCAATTACCGCCGAATGGGGCAAAATTTTTACTTCAGAAATTTCTCCTATTCCCAAGCCAATATTTTCAGCGATTTTGCGGGAAGAATCGATTTGAGCCAGCATCACTGAAGCCGTTACCGAACTGCGACAACTTACTTCCGCTCCCGTTTTTTTTATGGCTGCAATTTTTTCTTCCCCAATAACCTGAGCATAGAGAAAAGGTACACCAAATTCTTTTTGCATTAAGTTGCAAAAAATTTCCGTCGCTTCGTCATCTCCCAAGACAGCCACTGCCATTTTGACTTCATTGGCTCCGGCTCGACGCAGAACTAAAAGGCTGGAAACGTCGCCGCAAAGCACTTCATCATCAATATTTTCCCCCAAACTCTGACGATATTGTTCTACAACTTCGGCATTTTTATCGATAGCAACGATGCGCCAAGAAGAGCGCAACCTTCTAGCAACTTCTCTTCCAGCTTGTCCCAACCCGGCGACTAAAGCTCTGGGCTTTTCTGTCTGTTTGGCTAAAGGCAACTTCATTCCTATAGATACAGCCTTATTTGACATCTCCGATTTGTTTTCACTCATCTCGTTTTTCGGCCTCTCTATGCTACTCAGTTAGTTTTTGTTTGACGACAACTCGTACATATTCAATATTTCTTGTTTTCTCAGCTATTTCTTGCGAAAACAAAGAGCTTACCAAATTGTCTATACAATAAGGTAAGCTCTTTGTTTAGGCGTGCTAGTTAAGCAACCATGATATTAACTATTCGAAAGCTAACTTATTAGGCGTTGTGGCGCTGGAAGTCGGCCATGAATTCTACTAAGCGCTCTACACCTTCGTAGGGGAAAGCGTTGTAGATGGAAGCGCGGATACCGCCAACAGATCTGTGGCCCTTAAGACCAATCATGCCAGCAGCTTCAGCTTCTTGAGCGAACTTCTTCTCTAACTCTTCGCTAGGTAAGCGCCAAGTTACGTTCATCAAAGAGCGGTCAGCTTTAGCAGCATGAGGAGCGTAGAAACCGTTACTCTCGTCGAGAGCCTTGTAAAGAAGAGCAGCTTTCTTCTTGTTGAGCTCATACATCTTATCGAGACCGCCGATCTCTTCTTCTAACCACTTCAAGACCAAACCGACCATGTAAATAGCGAATACGGGGCAAGTGTTGTAAAGAGAGTTATTCTCAACATGAGTCTTGTAGTTCATCATGATGGGACGCTTCTCATCGGGGATAAGTCTCTTATAGAAATCATCAGACATGATGGATAAGGTTACACCGGCCGGGCCTACGTTCTTCTGAGCGCCAGCATAGATTAAACCATATTTGGTTACATCCATAGGACGGCTCAAGAAGTCGGAAGAAGAGTCGCATACCATAGGTACACCGTAGGAAGCGGGCTCACGGTGGAACTCGATACCGTGGATGGTTTCGTTGGAAGTTACGTGGAAGTAGGAAGCTTCGGGACGAACTTTGTAATCGCCATCTTGAGGCAAGGTGCTATAGTTGCTGTCTTTGCCAGACCAAACAACGTTTACGTTACCGACGCGTCTAGCTTCGACGGCAGCCTTCTTGGACCAAGTACCCTGTTCGAGGTAATCGGCACCGTTCTCACCTAAGAAGTTGACGGGAACCATACTGAATTGAGTAGTAGCGCCACCCTGCAAGAACATTACATAATAGTTGTCAGGGATATTCAAAAGGCGACGAAGTCTGGCTTCGGCGGTTTTGATGATACCGTCGATAACTTTACCGCGGTGAGAAAGTTCCATAACGGAAGCGCCAGCGCCGGGATAGCATACTAAATCGCGCTGAGCCTCTTTCAAAGCGGACAAAGGCAAAACGGCCGGACCAGCCGAGAAATTGAATACGCGCTTCTCACATTCACAAGTCATTACTACATGACCCTCCATATAGGTTATTCTGATATTCCCTAAGCCAAAGGGCCTAAGGGATTACGACAATTGGACGAAAAATCAAAATGCGTTTTGTTTTTCAACGCAGGTTGCGGGCTTCGCCTGCAGATCTAAAAAAGCCTGCCTAATTAAAAGCCTAAATTACAGACAAAAACAAAATCACTCGGCAGGCAAGGGATCGGCATCTTTAAGCTTAAGGGCTTTTTCCAAAATAAATTTGGCTACCGGAGCGGCCACAACTCCTCCGCCACCGCGATTTTCTACAATCACAGAAACAGCATAACGCGGCCTTCCAGCCGGAGCGTAACCTATAAACCAAGCATGGGTAGCTCCGTGAGGATTTTCCGCCGATCCTGTTTTGCCAGCTACCGGTACCCCAGGAATTTGCGCAGCCATGCCGGTACCTTCTCGAACGACATTGCGCATTGATAAAGCAACCAGAGACGCCGTATCGGCGGAAATAATGCGTTCTTGCTTACCTTCGGGGCAAGTCCACACAGTATGCAAACCTTTAGATGAAGAACGAATTCGACCGCGCAACAGTCTCGGCTCAATATCGATTCCTCCTCTGGCAATAACAGCAGCGATTCTGGCCATATGTAAAGGAGATACTAAAATATCAGCTTGACCTATGGCAGCTTCAGCCGGAGCAGAGACGGTATTGCTCTTGGGCAACTCGGCAGGAACGGCGCCGGGAACAAAAGCCATTTTTTGATCCAACTTAAATTTTTTCATCCAAGCACAAATTTTGGGCATTTGCATGGCCATTCCCAATCTTCCGAAAGCGGCATTGCACGAGTAAGTCAAGGCTTCATTTAAAGTAACATTACCATGATCGCCTAAACAGCTGACAAAATAGTTGTCAGCCCAAAATCCCCTATCACAGCGAAAAGTATCATTCCATCTAGCTATGCCTTCTTCCAAGCAAGCAGCCATAATCAAAGGCTTAAAAACAGATCCCGGAGGATAATAGCCTTGTTTGGCTCTATCTAAGAGACAAGCGGCTTCCTTGTCGCTATTCATTCTTTGCCAATAGCCATCAATATCTAGTTTATTAGGATCATAAGACGGCAGGGAAACCATAGCTAAAATATCGCCATCTTGTACATCGATAACGACCGCAGCTCCACGGTACCCCACCATATAATTAAAGATTTCAGTTTGCAAGGAAGCGTCTAAAGTAGTAACAACATCATCGCCGTTTCGGTCAGGTTTATTAAATAATTGGAAAGCTTCTACAGGATTGCGAGGGACGCTAAAACCGCGAATTTGCTCGGCTAAATCATCTTCTAAACCAACTCGGCTGTATTGAGGATTGTTATAACCTATCACATTAGCCGCGCACTCTCCCAAAGGATAGCTGCGCGGATTACTTTCGGCCCCTTCTTGAGAAGCGTCTTTGGAAAATGCTAAAGGAGAAAAGTGCCGATCTAAAATACGCCCCATCAACTCCCAGTTGTCGTTATAAATGGGGTTATTTCTGTGCTTACTAAGATTGTCTGCGTCAAAAATTCCATACCGGACCACATTTACCAAAGGCACAATTAACAGCAAAGCAAACAAAAATGCGGCAAAACGTACTCTCTTTTTCGTAGAAAGAATAGCTTCTTTGGCAGAAATTGTTTTATTTTTTACAGGCATAGAGCTAATTTCTATTCCTCATTTTCGCTCGAGGCGATCTGGACTTTGTCAGAAAGGCGATTCGCAGTTTTGGCTATTATCGTCCAATGCTAAAGAGCGAGCTTTGGTATTGGAAGAATCTATGGCCCAAATTATACCTAAAATTATGAAACTGGAAGCCAGTGAGCTGCCACCGGCAGAAACGAAAGGCAAAGTGATACCAGTCATAGGAATTATTTTAGTATCACCAAGCATAATAATAGCACTTTGCCAAGCAAATAAGCTGGCCAATCCGGAAGCTAAAAGCACTCCGAATTGGTCTTGAGCTCTCATAGCCACAGCGAAACAGCGTTCTACTAGAATAACAATTCCGAGTATTAACGCTGTGCAACCAATTAGTCCAAAGTCTTCGGTAATAGCTACAAAAGCAAAATCGTTACTCACTTCTGGTATAACTTCGGAATATCCCATTCCTAAACCGGCGCCATCAACCCCTGAGTTATTTAGGCAAAAAAGAGCCAAACACATTTGGTAACCATTATTACCAATATCAGCAAAGGGATCTAGCCAATTGGCAACGCGCACTTGGACATGGTCAAAAAATTTCCAACAAGCGTAAGCTCCTCCGGAAGAAAGTAAAACCGTAAGAGCGACAATATCGGCACGTCCTGTCGCCACAAAAAACATTGCGATAAAAATACCAAAAAGCAGCAAAGCTGCGCCCAAATCGCGTTGAGCGACTAACACCAATTCGGCTACTGCCATAGAAAGCCCCAAAATCAGAAGGGCTTTGCGCGATAAACGACTTTCTTTTCCGAAAGTAATACCCAAACTCATCCAGGGACTAAATTGGCGCAAATAAGCTGCAAAGAATATTATAAAACAAATTTTGGTAAATTCACCGGGTTGTAAGCTAAAGCCACCTATATTAAACCAAAGTCTGGCTCCGTTGGCAGCTGCACCAAAGATCATTACTGCCAACTGGGCGATCACACCGCCACTTAGAAATAGGTATTTGTACTCTTCTAGAATGCGATAATTTCTAAGTAGGAGAATGGTCAGAAGCATAAGCAACAGCGCCACAGCCACAGATACAGCTTGACGCGGCCCCTGATTGGCATATAGGGGGTTGCGAAAACCGAGACTATATATTTCCAGCCAGCTCACACTAGTTAAGAAGAGAGCACTGGGAATTAAAAAATTGTCTCCCCTTTGGGGAACCAGAGCCAAAATAGCCCAAGCTACCCAACCGGAAATAGCAATAATTGCAGCATATTTGCAAGGATCATAAGCATTTTCCGCTCCCATATGGTAGCTTGGAGAGATCAAAACCAGCCAGTAACTGCCATAAGCCAATATTGCAGTTACTATAAGCATAAGTAAGGCCCCCCAACGACGTGAATTAGCACACATAATTTTTTAACCTAACTTTGCTTATAGACAAACTTACTATCATCTATAGAGAATTCGTCGCCGTCCTTCAAATATACAGGCGTAGTGAGCAATTCTCCGTTGCAAAAAGTGCCGTTGGCACTGCCCAAATCTTCCAAGACGACTCCACTAGAGTCGATTGATAATTTGGCATGACGACTGGAAACGAAGTTGCCGGCCAAACAAACATTACATTCGGGAGAGCGCCCAAATATTAAGGTTTGCTCTATAGGCAAACTTGTTTCTATTAGATACGGACTATCAACTAGCAAATGACGCCCCGAGACAGCTGAAGCAAACGCAGACGCTTTTTTGACAGCGGCAACGAATTGCTCACGCGAACTGCCCACCGCAGGCATCTCAGCTACGGTTGGAGCGTAACATAAATCGAAATTGGTTTTTCCTGCCTCGTCTGATTTAACAGCATCTAAATTGCCAGAAACAGCCGAGTTGATTTTTTTTCTAATTTTGCCCTCAGAGCCGGATGTTTCTTCGCTAAAATTGTTGCCAGACTCTTCTTCGACTTCGTTGTGACCATGTTTTCTTTCCGAAGGGGGTTCAGCTTTAGGCATTCCCTGATAGATAATCCGCAAAGAGACCACAATAAAAGCGCAAATTAGCCCTAAAAGTGGAAATTTTAGAAAATACAGAATCCCTTCGGAAATTTCTTGTCCCAAACCGACCTCCAGGCGATAAGTTCAGGAGCCGACTCAGCTAAAAACCGAGCCAGCTCCTAGTTTACCGACATCATTGCCTACTAAAGATCAAAGCCGTAACTACGCAATGTGACTGGATCATGGCAAACTTCTTTAGCCGTAGCCTTATCGATAAGCCCATCTTCTAACAGCTTAACTAAGGCAGAATCCATAGTTTGCATACCTACATCTTTACCTGTTTGAATGTAATTGTTGATTTGTGAAGTTTTACCCTCACGGATAATGTTGGAGAAACCAGCCTGAGAAATAAGAATTTCATGGACAGCCACACGACCGCCGCCAATTTTCTTAAGCAAAAGCTGAGCCACTACAGCCTTAATTGACTCGCTGAGCATAGCGCGAATAGTATCTTGTTGCTTGGCAGGAAAAACGTCGATAATACGATCGATTGTTTTGGCTGCAGAGTTAGTGTGCAAAGTACCAAAAACCAAAGCGCCGGTTTCAGCAGCTTTAATGGCATTGTAAATAGTATCTAAGTCGCGCATCTCACCAACCAATACAATGTCGGGATCTTCGCGCAAAGAAGCTCTCAAAGCTTCAGCAAAAGTATTGGCGTGAGTGCCAACTTCGCGATGGTCGATAATGCTTTGTTGGTTTTTGTGGGTAAATTCAACAGGATCTTCAATAGTGATTATGTGAGCACCGCGATTTTTATTCACATAATCAAGCATAGCTGCCATAGTAGTTGATTTACCAGATCCTGTAGGGCCAGTTACCAAAACAATGCCCTTTTTGAACATGGCGATTTTTTTGAGTACTTCGGGAAGATGCATTTCGTCAATAGTGGGAATACGACTAGGAATTTCACGAAATACAGCAGCTAAACCGTTTTTTTGTTTAAAGAAATTGCCTCTGAAACGAGCTACTCCGGGGATTTCATAAGCGAAGTCCAGATTGCCACATTTTTCGAAAGCTTCCCAACGCTCAATACTAACTAGAGGTGCAAGGAGCTCTTTGGCTTTTTCATTAGTCAAAACCGAACAAGTAGAGCGATGCAAATCGCCATTGATGCGGAACATAGGCACTTCGCCTACGGACAAGTGCAAGTCGGAACCCTTATTGGCAACCAAAGTGCGCAACAAATCGTCTTGATTGTAATCGGTGGGCACCTCAATTAAAGGCAAGTCTTCCGGTTCGGGCTCTACTTCGACTACTTTCACAACAGGAGTTTCAGGAGCGTTGTTTTCCACAACGGGAGTTGCTTCTGTAAAGCTTGGTGCGGTTTCGGCAACTATTTTTTCTTCCGGTGCCGGTGCGGGCTCTTCGCGAGAGAGTGAAGAGGAAAATCTTTTAGTCAAGTTAGAAAAAAATGCCATAATTATCTACCCCTAAAATTGGTCGGCCGTATAGGCGTTGGAAGAAAGGTGACGGTAAGGTTCGCGATTTACCGAACAAGCTTCAGCCTCTTCTTTGGTAATAAGTCCGCGCTGGAAAAGTTCCAAAACGGAATTATCCATAACACACATACCCTCTCTCTTGCCTGTTTGCATAGACATAGTGATTTGGTAGGTTTTGCCATCGCGAATTAAGTTGGAGATACTGCCGTTATTAACTAGAATTTCTACAGCGGCTACGCGTCCGGAGCCATCAGCTTTGGGAATGAGTTGCTGGGCAATTACACCACGCAACGATTCTGAAAGCATAGTGCGTATTTGCGCTTGCTGATCAATAGGAAATGCGTCGATTAGACGATCGACAGCTTTAGCGGCGGAGTTGGTATGCAAAGTTCCAAAAACTAAGTGGCCGGTTTCAGCAGCTGTAATGGCCAAAGAAATCGTTTCCAAATCGCGCAATTCGCCGACAAAAATAATGTCTGGGTCTTCACGCAAAGCACCTTTAAGAGCTAAAGCGAAAGTTTCCACATCGCGACCTACTTGACGCTGATTGATAAGAGCTTTTTTATTTTCGAAAATATACTCAATCGGATCTTCTACGGTGATGATATGTACGGGAGAGCGAGAATTTATAATATCTAAAAGCGCAGCTACGGTGGCCGTCTTACCACACCCAGCTTGTCCTGTGCAAAGGATCAAACCTTGATGATATCTAGTCAATTTGCTTAAACTGGCCGGCAAACCCAATTCTTCTAAAGTGGGAACTTTAGAAGGTATCAGCCTAAACACTATATTTAAGCCATTCTTCTGCTGATAGACGTTGCCTCGCAATCTCCAGGGGCCACCCTCTTCGACAGTGCCAAGTTCTATAGCGAAATCTAAGCTTTTATCTTGTTCAAGCGTTGCGAGCTGTTCAGCACTAAAAAGAGATTTGGCAACATCGACCACAAAATCGTTAGGCAAAACAGAATCGCCAGCCATACGTTGCAAAGAGCCGTAAATGCGGACGACCGGAATTTCTCCAGAAACTAGATATAAGTCTGAAGCGTGACAATCGACCATCATTTTCAAGCATTTATTCAAGTAGGACATGGGTAAACGACCTCTCCGAGAATGAATTGTAGTTCTTTTCTAACTTTTCTTATGTAGGGCAGCCACGCAAACAGCCGAAGATCTGCCGTTTGTGGCAACAATTCCGCACTTTATCGCACGTATTTTCGCACCGGAGTAAAACTCTGTCGTTTTTCGCCGCCTGAATACCGTCTCCTTTAGAGGACAAGCGGCAGGTAATTTAGGCTATTTTGTGAACAAAAGGCACTCCCCTAACTGAATAGTTCATCCCGAAAGAAAAAGATAATCGAGCATTATGATCCATTTTACTCCTCCGCCAGATATCCACATCGGCGGCCCTTTTATTATCAATATTCACAGTTTTGCTTTTTGTGTCGGAGCTATGGCAGCCTACTTTCTTACAATCAAAAGACTGCCGGAAAAATATCGCGACCACATCGATAATTTGGCAATGTGGATGACTTTGGCGGGAATTTTAGGCGCCCGCCTCCTTTTTGTTTTGGTAAATTATCAACAAATACATAGTTTTGGACAAATATTTGCTTTCTGGGAAGGCGGTTTGATTTCTTACGGCGGCTTTCTAGGCGCCATATTGGCTTGGGTAGGCTACATTAAAGTCAATAAATTGCCTATGGAAGTAATGTGCCAAGCTATGGGCCCGGCGGCCCTCTTAGGCTGGGGATTGGGCAGATTCGGTTGTTTCCTGGCTTGGAATGGCGAAATTGGCGTTCCCACCTCTATGCCTTGGGGTATGATTGTGGGGAACGACGTACCACGCCATCCTACTATGTTCTACTTGGCTGTAACTCATTGTACTTGTGCTTTGCTTATTATGAAATATTCAGCCAAGTTGCATATCAATGCCGCCGCCCTTAGTTTAGCCGCCTTCGGTTTGGTACGCGCAATATTGGATTATTGGCGCGACTACGATCCATCTTGGCTCTATTATGGATCGTTAGCTATTTCTGCCCTTTGGTTTGTCCTTGGTCTGTGGCTTTGGAAAGTATTGCCTTTCCCACAGGAAGATAATGCTGAAAGTGAAGAGGAAATAGCTCAAGCACAGAAGGCAGATGTCTAAAAGCTGACGGTAAAAGTCTGTTTAAGTTTTTTTCCTGAAGAACAAAACAAAAGACCCACTTACACCGCTACTGGGCGGCCACAAGCGGGTCTTTTGTGTAAAACGGTCGACTTTATCAGAAACTCTTATTTAGCTCTGTAAACGATACGCCCTTTATTTAAGTCGTAAGGGCAAAGCTCTACCGTAACTTTATCGCCGGGCAAGATGCGAATCCAATGTTTACGGATTCTGCCGGAAATGTGAGCCGAAACTTCGTAGCCGTTCTCTAATTTTACTTTGAAACAAGCATCACGATAGGCTTCTGTCACCACGCCTTCAACTTCGATTTTACCTTTATCAGCTCCGTCTGATGACAAGTTTTATTTCCTCCGCTTTTTATTACTGCAAAGACGCCGCGAAAACAGGCGGCAGTACTGTACTTAATGCTTCCGCACTCTTTATCTCAACACCAAAGCTAAAATCTTTTACAGCGTCCTTGTGGAACAAGCTCCCTGCCCCTCTGAGGACACAGGAAACAATATGTTAATTTAACAACGCCCATTATGGCAATAATCAACAGCAAAAGCAAGCTTTTTAGCGATGGCTTTTTTGACTAATTTATACAGGGTAGTAAAAAATATACCCTTTCACTGGTATGTGGAGAGTTTGCGAATTTTGCTTATAAAAGGCCAAAAACTAAATTAATCGTTTCAATTTCACAGAGCTGAAGCTAATAATGTTCCATTTCATCATGCGCAGGAACAACATAGCCATGATGGAAGGGCCCTCCGCCAAACTCTGCCAAGGGCACTTGGCATTCATACATATGTATGTAAAATCTTAATTTTGATAAGTAAACAATATGATTAAAAAAATCTTTTCCAATACGATTGTTATCTTATTATTGTCTGTCGTTGTTGGCATCGTAGCAGGCTTTTTCATTCCGGAAGGGTTGATGAAAAGTGTACTAGTTGTAAAACAAGTAAGTGGACAAATTATCTTTTTCCTTGTTCCACTAATCATTGTCGCTTTTGTGGCTCCCTCTATTGCTTCACTAAGGGGAAGCGTTTCACGACTAATAATCTTTGCTTTTTCGTTAGCATACTTATCATCCGTAGGTGCGGCATTCTTTGCCATGCTGTTGGGGTATCAGGTAATTCCTTTACTTGCTATACAGCCTATTACCGAATCTCTGAGAGAGTTGCCTGAAGTTTTATTCAAATTAGAAATTCCTCCAGTATTGAGCGTAATGTCCGCCTTGCTGCTCTCGATCTTTGTCGGTTTGGGATGCTGCTGGACTAAGTCTGATGGAGTTACAGAATTACTTTTGCAATTTAGAGAAATTGTGCTGCAACTGGTAGAACGAATTCTAGTTCCTTTGCTTCCCTTATATGTAGCTGCCAATTTCTGCGCTATATCCTATGAGGGAAACATATCCCGATTCGGTATATTGCTGCCAGTAATCATAATTGTCATAACTTGCCACTACGCGTGGCTTTTATTACTCTATACATTGGCCGCTCTCTATTCAAAGAAAAACAGTTGGCAAGTGCTCAAGTTCTACTTGCCCGCCTATCTCACAGCTTTGGGCACAATGTCTTCTGCTGCCACCTTGGGCGTAGCTCTGGAATGCATACGCAAAAGTCCTATACTTGACAAAAAAGTCTCTGACTTTTCTATCCCACTATTTGCCAATATACACCTTTGCGGCTCTGTGCTGACGGAAGTATTCTTTGTCTTCGTTGTCTCCCAATTGCTCTACGGCCATTTACCGACACTTTCTACTATCGTCTTATTTATATTGCTTTTGGGCATATTTGCTGTAGGCGCCCCCGGAGTTCCTGGAGGAACCGTATTGGCGTCATTGGGTATTGTCGTTTCCGTGTTGGGATTCGATGATGCAGGCACAGCCATGCTTATCGCAATTTTTGCTTTGCAAGATAGCTTCGGTACGGCTTGTAACATTACCGGCGACGGAGCTTTAGCCTTAATTACTGATACATTTATGAAACGTCACGGTAATAGTAATGACATGGCTAATGCGAGCAATTAGCTAAAATAATCAATAACGAAAATAGAGTTTGAATAAGCCACAGATAGGCTCACTCAAACTCTATTTTTATTTCTTACTAATTATTTTTCCACTTACCTATTTATTTGCTAAATCTGGGGACGAATCGGAGTTTTTATCTCTTTCGTTATCTAAGGAGGCGACCAATTCATCCAGTTTTTCCAGCATAATTTTGAGCGAATCAGCTTGCAAAGCGCTGACAAAAACTGCATCAGTCCAAACTTGGCGTACATTGTCCAAAATTTCGGGAGCAGTTTTGTCTATTTTATTAAAAACTACTAGTTGGGGAATATCATCTAAGGCCAATTCTTCCAAAATTTGCTGTACAGCCATAATTTGATTGGCAAATTCAGGATTAGATATATCAACTACGTGAAGCAAAATATCAGCGTCGCTAAGCTCTTCCAAAGTAGCTCGAAAAGCTTTGGCCAAATCTTCCGGCAAATCTTGAATAAAACCGACCGTATCAATCAGCACTGTCTTGCGCCCGGAGGGCAAACGTAATTTTCTGGAGGTAGGATCCAAAGTGGCAAAGAGGCGATTTTCCACTAAAATTTTTGCTCCGGTCAAAGTGCGCAAAATAGTAGATTTGCCGGCATTGGTATAGCCGACCAGATTGATAATAGGCGTGCCTGATTGTTGACGATTCGTCCGACGACGGCGACGCTGGCAAGACAATTGATCGAGATCGCGCTCTAATTTAGCAATGCGATCCTTTACTCGACGGCGCAAAACCTCAATTTTTGTTTCACCAGGGCCTTTGGCACCAATACCTCCGGTAATACGAGACATAAAGTCATCCTTTAGCACCAGACGTGGCAAGCTGTATTTCATTTGGGCCAATTCAACTTGCAATTTACCATCTTTGCTGCTAGCTCGGCGAGCGAATATATCCAAAATCAATTGGGTGCGATCTATTACTTCAAGTTCACATAATTCGGAAATAGCTCGCATTTGTGAGCCGCTGAGTTCTCCTTCAAAAACAATTAAATCAGCTCCCTTTTGCATAGCGGTAATCATTATGTCGGTTAGCTTGCCGCTACCTACAACAAACTTTGCATCTAAGCGCTGACGTTTTTGCGTAACTACATTTACTACTTCAATGTCAGCCGAAGCGGCCAACTCAGTTAATTCAGTCATAGAGCGTTGCAAATCGTCAAGTTTATTGGTAGTTACGCCTACCAAGATCGCCTTACGCATAGCTTGTCCGGTAGAACGCGAATCGATTTTACGGGCATACTCTTGCTCTAAAGCATTGATTAAGCCATAAAAATCTAACTTAAATAAATCCAGTGGCACAGGATCTTCCACATGCCAAGGCTCTTTGTCATTAGGTTGCAACCAAGCAGCATAGATATTTCCGGGTAAACCGTTTGGCAAAGTTTCCAAAGCAGCCACGGCGTCGAAGCGCAATAACGCTAAGTCGGTCAAATCATCCTGACTTAAAGGCTCATCACTCAAATGTGTATGGATCCAGCGAACACCGCGAAAACGTGATTTACCAACACGAAAACGACCCAATTCGGAAATCATGATAGACTTTGAATCGCCCACAAAAACTTGCAATACGTTGCCTTTGCGATCTATTAAGATACCTACTTGTCTGCCTATTTCTAGAGAAATCTCGGTAAGATAGCGTCCCAATTCCCAACTGATTAAGCTTTCTCGGTCGACTCTCTTTTGGAATAAACGTAATAAAGTTTTTTTCTGATTGGGTTTTAATCCAACAACATTTCCTTTAATTTCAGCCATATTCGTTTCCCTATACTTAATTTTTTGCTTTTTTTCTTGAAACTGACCCCCTACACTATCGGCCGATTTAGACAAAGTAAAAGACGGCCCTGCCTTTTCAATCGAAATACACTCAGGCAGGGTGTTTTTTTCGAGTGTTGAAGTTTACTCAATGAAGTATGCGGTTTCGCCTTATCTGACCTGTGTTGTGCGGTACAAACCGGCCCCAAGACTAGCGAAGCTGAAGTACGCTGCATTTTTTTCTTAATGTGAGAGGGAAACTTTAATGGCTTGGAGTTCTGGTCTACAACTTAGAGTAGTTGAAGGCAATGACGAAGGTAGGGTTGTCCTGCTCAACTCGCCGGAAATAACCTTAGGAAGAGCGGTCGAAACTAGCGAAGTTTCCCCGGGCTGGATTCTCTTTTCTGAGCCTACCGTATCCAGAATTCACGCTTTGTTGCAATGGGATGACGAAAGACAGTGTTATATTTTGCAACACCGCTCTCGCACCAATCCAACTGTAGTTGGTGACGTACCTGTCGATGGATATCCACTTCATCTTAATGAAAAAGTAAATTTAGGGTTGTTAGGCTTTATTCTGGAGCCTGCCGAAACGCGTACCGGCAAGTTGGGCGACGCTGTAAAAACTCCTCAAAGTCAGGGTGTATCACCTGGAGTTTTTGACGCTCTGAACAATTACGCTTCTAAAAGCAACAACCGACAAGACAGAGAAAACATGGCCGGTATGGCCGGTTTGATGGATGCTGGTATGCAAGACGACGAAAAGTTCGTCATGACCGTAATTCAAGGGCCTGACAAAGGGACGAACTATCCTCTTCGCGAGCCGGTTTTGGTTATAGGTCGCTTGCAAGGGCCGGCCGACCCACGCACCAGCGCCGGTGTGTTGTTGCACGACACTTCAGTTCCTAGCGAACAAGCACTTTTAGTATGGCAAGACAGAGCTGCCACCTATGGCATATTACAATCAGATAGCAGCAGCCAAGCTACACGCATTAGACGTATGTCCAACGGCATGCCTCGCGAGATTATTGTGCGCAGCGATATTCCCACCGTGCTTAATGAGCGTGATATTATCATGATTGGACGCACGGCGATGGTGCTTTCCAGCAACAAAAAGCAAAACAGCGCCCCAGATTTAGGCCAGACTAGCATGCATCATGTGCCTGCCCAGCAGCCGCAACAGCCTTTCCGCGAATTTGAAGTAGACGATAACCAGCCTCACCGTTCTCCTCTGCGCAGTTGGAGAGACAGCAGCGCTCCTCACCAGCCGTATTCAGAGCCATCTGCTCAGTATCAGCAACAGCCTCAACAGCCCTACCAGCCTCAGCAGCCACGCCAAGAGTACGGAGGCTATCCTGCCAACAGAGAAGCCCAAAATTATGGTGATTATCAACCTCAGCAGCGTCGCGAAGCCTATCCTCCTCAGCCAAACAGCTATCCGGAACAACCTTCCTATCAGCAACCCGAGCAAGCTCCCTATCGCGAGCAACAGCCCTACGGCTACGAACAAGCCCCTGCGCCCATTCCTCAACAGGCGCCGCCAGCTCCTGTAGCTGCTCCTCATCAACAAGGTGCTCCTCGCCCAGCTGGCGCTCCCCGCCCAGCTGGTGCTCCTCGCCCAGCTGGCGCTCCTCGTCCAGCTGGCGCTCCTCGCCCAGCCGGTGCCCCTCGCCCAGCTGGTGCTCCTCGCCCGGCCAATCCTTCTGGAGCAGAAGGCAACAATTATCGATAATCACTACTCGCCGACCGCCTTACCACGATCTATGCCAGTATAGTCAAAAGGCGGTCGGCTTTAACAATTTTTTTATTTTGCATAGGTATAGCAACGGTGGAAAATCAGAATAGCCCTCAACAACAAGCAGCCGATCTTCGCATGATGTTGGATAATGAGCCTCCCAAGCAACGCTCCTCGCGTCGCAGCTCCAGAGGGACAACCCTAAGCGATATAGACACCATGTCTTACGATGAATTGGTAGCCTATATTTCTGATTCCAATTCTGATTTTGCCGATGAAGCTACCGATTTCGATGCTCAGAACAGCCTTTATGGTTCAAACGGTAGCAATAATTCCGGTGTTCGTTCCTCGCGAAATACCTCGTTTTCTTCGGGAGATTCTACTCCTAAAAGCTTAGCCGATGAATTACGCGAAGAGGAAGAACGAGCCAAACGAGCAGTACCCTATTCTTTTGCTTCTCTAGGCAAGAAGCAACCTGCCGACAGTTCCAAAGACCAAGCTGCTGAGCCTTGGTCGGAAAAATCCACCTACGACGGAAGTGACAATTTTGCTGATTCGCGTAAAGCCGCTTTATCTGCTTTGCGAACTACCACTCCCGATCCCCAAGAATACCCTGAAGCAGAATCCACTATAAATGGCAGTAATTTTGATGCCGAAGGCTATGATTCTGAGGGTTTTGATGCCGAAGGTTTCGACCGCGATGGCTTTGATCGCGATGGCTTTGATAGAGACAATTACGATCGCGAAGGTTACGACTGGGAAGGATACGATTGCGAAGGTTTCGATCGCAATGGCTTTGATCGCGATGGCTTCGATAGAGACAATTACGATCGTGAAGGTTACGACTGGGAAGGCTTTAATTGCGAAGGTTTTGACCGCGACGGCTTCGATCGCGATGGCTTCGACAGAGACAATTACGACCGCGAAGGCTACGACTGGGAAGGGTACAACCAATATGGTTTAGATCGTGAAGGCTTCGACCGCAATGGTTTTGATTCTGAAGGTTACGACCGAGAAGGTTTCAATAACGAAGGCTTTGATCGCGAAGGCTTCGACCATGACGGTTTTGATCAATATAATTATGATCGCGAAGGCTACGACTGGGAAGGGTACGATTGCGAAGGCTACGATTACGGCGGTTTTGATCGAGAAGGATACGATAAAGAAGGTTATACCCGCCAAGATTGGGAAGCTGCTGGCTATAAATTCGGTCCGCGCGGTGAGTTTATTTTGTCAGAAAATGAGCAAGCCGATTCGGAAGCAGATTTAAGCGAACCTATTCCAGAAGAAGATCAGCCTAATCAAGCTAATGAGCCAGTAGTCAATGAGTCTCCTGAAGCTTCCAAGTTGGAAATTGCTCAAGACCAAATTTCTCCTTCTCAAGATGAAGCAAACGAAGCGGAAGCATCTGAAAAAGAAGAAGAGCTGCCCGAGTATAATTTTGCTGCGACGCCGACTGTAGCCCAAAGTAAAGCAAAATCTACAACTGCACCCGAGCATATCGAGCAAGAAAATATCAACATAGACGACGCTGCAGCATACGATTCGGAAGAGCATACAACAGAATTATCAACTGAAAACGACGCTCCTCAACAGGCAATTGCTGCACACGAATTGTCGCAAGACCAAGATTCACAACAATATGAGCAAGATTACGCTCACCAAGATGACCTGCCTCAAGACGACGAGTCGCAACCATATGAGCAAGAGTACGACGCTCACGAAGATTTAGCTCATGATGACGAGCAACAGCCTTACGAGCAAGAGTA
>OQVS01000280.1_pt1 | contig 33346 bp, 29 predicted proteins | sample 1691601 | NCBI WGS metagenome assembly OQVS01 (sample SAMN03418268, study PRJEB22391) | human gut metagenome | biome: human-gut; feature: organic feature; material: feces | host: Homo sapiens | place: Tanzania | collected 2013-01 | reverse complement strand
GCCAAAGCATGATAGCATGAGGATCTTGCTACGAGGCCACGAAGCCAAAGCATGATAGCATGAGGATCTTGCTACGAGGCCACGAAGCCAAAGCATGACAACACGAGGTTCTTGCTAAAAGGCCTAGGAAGCCAAAGCCTAAAGGCAATTATTATTTCTCCACAACCCCATGGAATCAAGTCAAACACGGTCTGGCAATCTAAACTGCATGGTTTGGCTTCATAAGTACCGCAGTTAGGCAGCTTAGGAGCCATGGTTAGTGAGAGCAATTGATGTGAATCTTAAAAGCGTTATAGCTCCACGCTATCGATACGCAGTTTCAGCGTTCCCGCAGGCACCCGCACCTCAACCTCATCGCCCGCTTTCTTTCCGAGAAGAGCGTTTGCGATGGGCGACTTTATTGATATTTTCCCCTCTCTCAGGTTTGCTTCGTGTGGGCTCACAACGGTATAGGTCATGTGTGCGTTGTTAGCCACATTAGTTAGCCCAATCTTGCTCAGCAACCCCACGGTGTCCTCCTTAAGACGCGATTTGTCTATGACGCGCGCGTTTTCAAGCACCTTCTGCTTGAATCTTATTCTTCCGAGCAGTCTTCCTTGCTCACGTTTTGCAGCATGATACTCAAAGTTCTCGCTCAAGTCGCCCTTGTCGCGTGCTTCAGCAATAGCCTCACGCACACGCGGCAGCTCCACGAGTTCCATCTCACGCAGCTCGGCCACAATCTTGTCGTAGCCTTCTTGTGACATATATTCCATGTTTCAAATTCGTTTTTAGTCAGTTTTTCCTTCCATCAACTCTTCTTTAAGCCAATAAAGACAACAGAGACAACCTTTGTGCCGACGTTTTACATCAAAGAGCTAACGTCACAAAAAAATTGTCTCTATTGTCTCTATTATCTTTTAAAAAGAATGGATGTGCAAAGAATATTAATCTTCCTCAGCAGCCTTGGTCTTGCGGATAGCACGCTTGCGCTTGGGCTTCTCCTCGGGCTCAGCCACCACCATCTTAACGCCAGCGAGCTCAGGATCAATCATGATGCGTCCACAATACTCGCACACGATAACCTTCTTGTGCATCTTGATGTCGAGCTGACGCTGTGGCGGAATCTTGTTGAAGCAACCACCGCAAGCATCGCGCTGCACATAAACAATTCCGAGACCGTTGCGTGCATTCTTACGAATGCGCTTGAAGCTTGTGAGCAGACGAGGCTCAATTTTTGTCTCCAGCTCCTTGGCACGCTCCTTGAGCTTCTCCTCCTCCTCGCGTGTTTCCTGCATAATCTCGTCGAGCTCGTTCTTCTTCTCAGCGAGAGCAGTCTGGCGGTCCTCAATGAGGTCGTGTGTGTGGTTGAGTTCCTTTCTCTTGTCCTCTACCTTAGCCAGCGCCTCACGAATTTTCTTGTTGCAAAGCTCTATCTCCAGGCTCTGAAACTCTATTTCCTTTGTGAGCGTGTCATACTCGCGGTTGTTCTTCACGTCATCGAGCTGCATCTTGTAACGCTCCACGCTTGCCTGTGCCTGGTCAATCTCCGAACGCTTCTGAGCCACGGCATCCTCAAACTCGGTTATCTCGTTGCCGATTTTCTCCACACGGATGTTAAGACCTTCAATCTCGTCCTCCAAGTCCTGCACTTCAAGAGGAAGTTCACCGCGCAGCGCGCGTTTCTCGTCGATAGCCGACAAAGTGGTCTGGAGCTGATAAAGAGTCTTCAGCTTCTCTTCCACTGACAAATCTGTAGGATCTTTCTTTGCCATAAATATGCTTGTTAAAAATAGATTATAGGATTGGTGTTTGTGGCGGCAATAACGCAACGCACGCCAGGACACTTCTCCTCAATTATTGACTTAAATATTTCGCTTGTAAACTGTTCGCTCTGATAATGGCCTATGACGGCAATCTGCAGTTGCTGCTCACGTCCGAAGAACTCATGATAGTGCATCTCTCCCGTCACGAAAGCGTCGGCCCCCAGCTGCAAGGCTTGCGGCATGAGGAATGCTCCTGCTCCGCCACAGATGGCCACGCGTCTGATTGGGCGACGCAACAGCTGGTTTGCCTGCACACATTCCACGTCAAACGTGCGCTTAAGCATAATGATGAAATCGTCGGCAGCCAGCGGTTCTTCAAACTCGCCAACCACTCCCGAGCCACACTCTATGCCGTCAACCACCTTTGTGGCAAACAGACGTGCGTCTTTCAGCCCCATCTTCTCGGCAATCTTGAAGTTCACTCCTCCCATGGCGTTGTCCATGTTGGTGTGCATCGACACGATGGTTATGCCGTGCTGTATGGCTTTCATAACCACGCGTTGCACATCGTCGCCATCAGAGACACAAGAGAGCTTGTGAAAGATCAGAGGGTGGTGCGACACGATGATGTTACACTTCGACGCTATGGCTTCGTCCACGATCTGAGGTGTAACGTCCAGACACAATAATGCCCCTGATACGTCCGCCTCTGTCAATCCAACCTGCAAGCCGGCATTATCCCATCCTTCTTGCAAGGGCAGAGGCGCGAACTGTTCAAGGGCAGCAATCACTTCCTTTATTTTCACGCTTTTCAGCTTTATATGTTTCTATCAGACTGCAAAGTTAGCAATAAAAAATGTGTTATCGGCAAAAACATCGAAATCTTTTTAACCGACAACACATTTTTTACTTTCTTTAGCTGAAAAGGAAGCTAAACAACATAAATATTGTCCTCAAAAGAGGGGTTCTGTTGATGCTTTCCAGCTATAGACATCTTTCTCTTGCAACATCTTCAAGACACGACTATTGCCAACCGTCATGATTATTGCCAACCGTCAGAATTATTGCCAATCGTCAAGATTACACTCTGCCTCTACCCTCTTCTCCACGTCGTCTGTTAGCGACGGGAAGAAATCGTAGCCTGTTATGCGCTCCACCTCATCGACCGTGTTCACATAATCGCCCATTGGGCGGTTACCGTCTGTGTTCTTATACAAGAAGCCGATGGCCTTAGGTGTGTCTTTCATGCAGAGCAGCACTTTGAAGAACGCATCGGGCACCGCCACCTTGTTTCGTCCGATGGTCCTACGTCGCGTCTTCTTGTAGAACACGGGGCCACAGACCACATAAACAGAACCGTAGCGCTTAGCCCAACGACGACACGCGAGCTCCATCTCGTTCCAGTCGCCACGGTTAAGGCTCGGCGCCTGTGGACAGATATTAGAGAAGAGGAACGATTGGCGCATGGCTTCAGCCCTCCATTTGTTGTCGCCAGCAGGACACATGTGGCCGCGGTCATAACCCGACGAGTGATAGTCGCTATCCTCGGCACGGGGTGCCGGCACGTCCTCATCGGCTGTAAACTTATAATCTTTGCGTTCTGCGTTGCCCTTTGTGCGCTGAGCCGTCAACTTCCACGCCACCCAGTTGGGCTGTCTTGTCTGCACGTTGTAGGACACGGTGTAGCCCACACGCTTCAGCACAATCTCGTTGCTGCCTTTTATCGGTGCAGGAATTTCCAATCCATCTGCGGCTTCGGCATTCTCAGAAGAACGTGAACCTAAAGATGCGGCATCTGATGACGAGACTTCGTTAACGACCTTAGCTACGCTATGCAGTTTGCCTCTTGTGGCATTGTCACACGATGCAGCCAACAAAGGCAAGGCAAACACAAGGGCTGCAATAATTATTTTTCTCATAAAATGTTTCTTTTTTTTACAACACGTTTTATTTCTTTATCCCTTTTGTTTTCAAACCACAGGGTTTACATCGTCTTCCTCTCTACCGTTCTCTTCAGAAACTGATGAGCCAGAGGCTGAATAAGAGGCAGAAGATGTTTGAGAAGAGGCAGAAGATACAGGGGCTGAAGATACAGAAGAAGCTGATGCAGCAGATTCGGACGCTGAGGCAGGGGCATGTGGAACCGAATCGTCATTTGTAGAAGAATTGCTGTCAGCTCCTTCCTTCAGCCGGCCATACTCGTCCATAGAATAACGTGAAGCAACGGCCAGGACCACAGCCAAAGCCACAAGAGCGGTCGTGAACATGGCAGCCAAGGCAACAATCTGCATGGCCACAGCCGTTACAACCTCGGTTCCTGAAAGCAACATGCCCCACATGATGAACGGCACACACCCAAACATGGAGCTTGAAATGAGGCGTAAGAAATGGGTTACGGTACGTTCCATTGCACGTTTGCGGAAATAAAACAATGCCTGTTGGCGCGTGGCACCATTGCCAAGCATGAAATAATACATGTCGTTATGGTTTCGGAGACCCATATAATAATAGGTGAGAGCCTTGCCAAGAATCTCAAGAATGGCTCCACAGAGCAAACCTACTACAGGTATGAGACGTGGAGAGGTAAACGCTCCGTTGCCCGTCATTACAGCAAAGAGCATCCATGCGCCTACCGTAACAACCGCAACTGCCACACCCGCCAACAACGGCACAAAGCTATGACGCAACGACAAACGCGCCTTCACGACAACGGCTGCTGCGGTAAGCACCACAGCAACGATGGTGAACAAGATGTTTGCCACAATGTTATTCCACAGAAAGAGGAAATAAAGAACTGCTCCTACGACAGCAAACTTTGCCACCATCATGGCACATGCCGAAAGAGTGCGCCCTAACAAGCGTAGACCATAAGCCTGAAAAAAATAGATAGGCACAAGAAGGAGGGCAACACCCAAAAGCAACCCTATAACTGTTATTTGCATATTAGAAAAAGAATAATGTAATCTGACTTATTTTTCGTTTCACATGTGCAGGAATGAACGAGACCGCGATAAACGCGATCCGTCAGTTCTCACACAACCACACTCTTATCAGCCATTCGCTCCACACGCTCATCCTTTGACGCAACCACAACAACGGCCCCACGCTCGGCAGCAGCCCGCAACAGGCGCAACATTACCTTCACGTCTTCATCAGTCTGAAACGCGGTAGGATCGTCTACAACAATAATGTTGCGGCACGACAACAAGGCAAAGACAAGCATGAGACGTTTCAGCACGGAAAGAGGTTGCTTGGCGAGGTCTGCATCCCACAGGTCAGCATTAAGATGAAGCGTGTTCCACAGAGCCTCTATCTGTTCTTTTGTCGGCACGTTGCCTTTCACACCGCAACACGTCACGAGCTGTTTGTACATGTCGGAAGCTGTAAACCTCGACGGCAGGCGCAACGCCTGTGGCACATAAGCAATCTTTGATCGGAAGAAGTTGGCTGTAGCAGGCACAAGCAGCTCGCCGTTTACTGTCACGAAGCCGCTGTCTAAAGGAAAGAAGCCCAGCATGGCTGCAAGCAATCGTGTCTTGCCGCTCCCCGACCGCCCTGTTATGGCAGTCACCTCGCCGTTGTTTGCCACAAACGAGAGGCTCCTCATTTTTCTATCTGTAGCCACAGCAAACGTGGCATCCTTTATCTCGAGCATAAATGTCGTTTAAAAAATTCCTACTTTAATGCAAAAGTAAATAAAATAAACGAGAAGAAGCCTCTTACTCGTTTTATTTTTAAAAAATAAAAAACAGAGGCAGGAAACAAATAAAGGGTAAGGAATGAATAAAGGGAAAGGAATGAAAAAAGGGAAAAGAAACAGACAACAGAAAAAAGGACAAAGAACAGGAAAAGGAATGAAGAACAGAAAAGGAGGGAAAGACCAGGACAAGATTCGGGAACCAAAACAAGATTCAGAAACCAAACAAGATTCGGGAACCAAAACAAAATTCGGGAAACAAACAAAATCCCCGGCAAGACCCAAAGGTTGCCGGGGATAAGTATAGAAATTTAAGGACTTTCTATTCTGTTTGTCTAACTCTTAATCAGGAATTAGAAGAAGAGGTAACGGTTGTCAACAACATGAGCCTTGATGTAAAGCTCGTTCATGAAGTTGCCAGCCATCTGCATGGCCTTCTGGCGGAGCTTCTGCTCCTCTGTCTTCTCGTCGAACTTGCCAGGACGGTTAGTCTTGTTAAGAACAGAGAACACATAAACGCCAGCGTTACCCTTCACAGGATGAGCGCTGAACTTGCCCTTTGCAGTTGCAGCAACAGCACCACTAAGAGCGGGCTCGCTTGCACCTGTTGCGGGAAGGAACACGGGAGCAGCAAATGTGATCTGGTCAACGGTAGAAACCACAGCGCCCTTGCCCTTTGCAGCAGCAATGCTCTTTACGCCGTTAAGCTTGGCCATAAGCATCTCGGCCTTCTTGTCTTTAAGCACCTCAGCCTTAACAAGGTCCTTAACCTGCTCGTCGTCGAGAGAGCGGTAGCCTTCCTTGTTGATGTTTTCGCAGATAACAACGAGCAGATGGTCGTTGTCGCCACACTCGTACATAGGCGAAACAGCACCCTTCTTGGCGTCGAAGAGCCACTTCATGGCGTCACGAGTAGAGTGGATGCCAGCAAGGTAATGTTCTGTGTTAGACACATCCTTGCGCTCCTGAACGTTATAGCCGTCCTTCTTGGCGTTCTTCACGATGTCCTCAGCTGTCTGGTTGGCGCTCACGAAAGCGCTGAACTTGTTGTAAGCAGCCGAATAGGTCTCGCGAGAGAAATCGATGTTCTTCTTCACGACAGCAGCCACATACTTGTTGATCATGTTCTTGCGGTCGAGCACCTGAACAATAAGGCTACCCTGAGCGAGGTCGATCTGCTTGATCTCGTTAACACCCATGGTGTTGAGAGCCTCAATATAGTTCTTTGTGTCCTTGTCCATAGAAGGAGCCGACTGATACTGGCGTGTTGTCATCCATGTCTTCTGGCCAGTCTGACCATATTTCTTTGCAACAACCTCAAAGTCGGCACCACCCTTAAGAGCTGTGTAAACCGAGTCGGCTGTCTTCTTGGCAGCAGCGGCATCAACACCGGCAACCTGGATCATGCGATACTGTACCGAGTCGGGCAGTTGCTGCTTCGACACGAGCTTAATGACGTTAAGAGTGTTGTCCATCTTGTTGGCCACAACAGCTGTTGTGCTGCCCACAGCCATAGAGTCGAGACGGCCAGCCACGTCATAAGGATAAGCATCCTTGCTCACGGGCACGCCGAGGTAAGGAACGAGCGAAGCGCTCTTTGACACAACAGTAGCGGGATCAGCAGCTGCTGCCAGCTCCTTGGCATAGGCGGCAAACTGTGTCTGAAGAGCAGCCACGTCCTTGGGCGAAGCCTGCACCTGGATGTCAACATACTTGATGTCGCGAGTCTCTACATACTGACGGAAGCGGGGCTTCATCTCGTCATACTTAGCCTTGAGGTCAGACTCGGTAACAGTAACCTTGTTGTCTGCAATGCTTGAGTAAGGCAGAGCAGCGAGCTGAATCATGCTCTCCTGGTTCTGGTCGTTGAACGCCATCTTTGCCTCTACCTTGTTTGAGAGGAAGCAATGAGCGAAGAGCGACTGATACTTCTGTGCGAGAAGCTGCTGACGCAGGTTCTTCTCCATGAAGGTCCAATATTTGTAGACGGTCTCATACTGCTTTGCCATCTGAGGGTTGCTTGTCTGCTGAGCCTTGTAGTCGGCAAGGAACTTCTTCAGCGAGTTGACATCAAAGCGACCTGTCTGCTGGTTAACAAACGGGGTCTGCATGAGCATGGGGTTTGTGCCCTCGTTAAGAATGTTTGCCATCTCCTGGTCTGTAACAGTAAGACCGAGCTTCTCTGCCTCGTGGGCGATGAGCTGGTTCTGAACAAATGTGTTCCACACCATGTCGCGAACGCGATTGAGCTGGTTCTCGTCAAGGTTCTCCTGACCCTGCTGCATCTTGATGACCTCTGTGTACTCGTCAACAAGCTTCTGAAAATCGTTGAAATTGATTTTCTCTCCCAACACTTCGCCTACCTGCTGACGCTGTTCGTTGCGTGTATAATCGCAAGAACGGAAAGCTTCTTCAGCGATAAAAGCAAACAGGCCCAATCCGATTATACCAATCAGGACGGCACCTTTGCTTCTGATTTTTCCTAATGCTGCCATTACTTTTTTGTTTTATTTTTATTGTTTTTATTTTTTAGTTAGGTGTGATACCTGTCACATGACGCCAACGTTGTTTATGCGCCACAGAAGCACAGGTTCACAAAATGCGTACAAAAATACTAATTTATTGGCAAACGAGGGAATGTTTCTTCTAAAAATTCGACTTATGCGTTAACTTTTAGCTTAACGACCTCAATTTTAGTCATAGTATTCTTGATTATCCGGAACTCGAAGCGTCCAATCTTGACCACCTCGTTAAGCTTTGGGAAGCTCTGATATTCGTGCAAGATCAGTCCGCCAACGGTCATATACTCGTCGCTCTCGGGCAAATCGAGCCCAAACATGTCGTTCACCTTGTCTATTTCAAGACGTGCAGAAAGCATATATTCGTCCTCTCCCACCTTTGTCGCTATGTAGGTGGTGCTGTCGTGCTCGTCCTCAATGTCGCCAAGGATCTCCTCCACAATGTCCTCAAGCGACACCAGTCCGCTCGTTCCGCCAAACTCGTCAACGACCACGCCCAAGCTTTTCTTCTGCTGGAGGAAGATGTGCATGAGCTTCTGAGCCATCATGGTTTCAGGCACGAAGGGCATGGTACAGAGATGCTCCTTCCAGTCGTCAGGGTTCCGGAACATCTCCGAGCTGTGTATGTAGCCCACGATGTGGTCTATGTCGTCGTTATAGACAACAATCTTCGAGTTTCCGCTCTCTATAAACTTCTGCATGAGCTGCTGCGTGGTGCAGTCGTTTATGTCGACAGCGTTTATCTCCGTTCTGGGCACCATGCAGTCGCGCACCTTGGTCTCAGAAAAGTCGAGAGCGTTCTGAAACATCTTCACCTCATCATCAATCTCATCGTTCTCCGCGTTGTCTATGCTCGACTGAACAAGATAGTCGAGATCAACCTTTGAGAAGCCCTCATCGTCGCTTTCCTTGTCCATCTTTATGCCTGCCAAGCGCAACATACACTTCGATATGAGCGTGGAGAAGCGGCTGATAGGCCACAACACCACATAGAAGACATAAGCCAACGGCGCAAAGATGGCCAACAAGCGGTTGGCGTTGTTCTTGAAGAGCGTCTTGGGAAGAAACTCGCCTGTGAAAAGAATGATGAGTGTGGAGAGGATGGTGTCGGCGGGTACGGTAAAGCCCACGTCCATGCCTCTGAAGATAGTGCTGTCAAAAAACTGAGCAATCAAGATGCCGTAGACCACAAGCACGATGTTGTTGCCCACAAGCATGGTGCTCACGAAGCCGTTGGGATGACGGTAGAAGACAGATATAAGCTTCTGGCTAAAGCCGTTGCGCTCCTTGTCCATCTCGGCAAGCATGCGGTTGCTCGACACGAAGGCAATCTCCATGCCGGAAAAGAATGCCGACAGGGCCATCGTGGCAAAAATGCTGATTATAAGAGGAATGTCTGTTTCCAAAATATGTTGATAATGATTATTGATCTTTTTTCAAGGGCCAATCATCCGAAGGTTTAACCGCTTAAAGGCTCAACCTCACGAAGATTTACCCCTTAAAGTTCTAACCCTTATGAGCCTCATGCCCCATGGCTTTTACGCCTCAAGGCCTTACGCTTAACGAGAGTCTTTAATGTGTTGGTGCGTTGCTTTTGCGTTGCGGCATGGTTTGCGGACGCACCTTAGCCTTAACCGTGTCAGGAGCAGAGGTTATGGTGTCGCGGTCACTTGAGAAGTCGCTCCGTTCAAACGAGCCTTTGCTGTTGCTGACAAAATATTTTGTCATGCGCTCATCGCTTCGGAAATAGCTGCCCTCAAGTGTGCGCTCTGGCGTCACGAGACGCGAATAGACATCCGAATAGAGTTCATGTTTGTCTTCATCCCAATAGAGCCGTTCGCTGCTGAACTTCAGTCCGTCCTTTGTCAGAACGCGCACACGGCTACGAAGCTCCCACAGCTTCTTTTGGTCAAAATAGTAGGCCGTGTCGCATTGGATATAAGACTGGACATGAAATTTCTCGTCAAACTGTTCAAGGAACAAGCCTTTATCGAAGATCCAGCGCGACGGATTACGCTTGTCGTTAACCTCCCAACGCTCTGTCACGATGCGATATTTCAACACTCCCGAATCGGAAATGAGAGTGTTCACGCCAAAGCTGGTCATCATGGCCACCGAGTCGCGGTCATGAATGGCAGCAGCAGTATGCTCTTTCTGCTCCTGACACGACAAGGCGATCAGCGAACAGAAAGAGCATACTGCTGCCACGGCTGCGTTACGCAGACCATTCTCAATATGTCCGATATTTTCTAATATAGATTTTTCTTCCACAATGTTTATTCTACCTTCCACTTAGCGAACCACTTCTCGTTAAACGTCAGACCGATGTTTATGCGGAAAGTGTTCTCCTTAATGAATGTCTTCGAGTCTTGACATACCCATTGTCCAGAGATGTTAAGAATGGAGCGATTGTTGTAACCGTTAACGATGGGAATGCCAAAACCTGCGCTCACGCTATATTCTTTCGGTCCGTCAACGCCATTGATCTTCTGATAAGGTGTGGCATAATAGGCTCCCATGCGATAATGGATACGTTTGAAGAAGTTGCGTCCGTTCTCTTGAGGACAAACCTCGCCACCAAACGTGATCTTATGACGGTCAGAAAACTGTCCCTTCTCCGCCTTATACTGCGCGTTGCCGTTAACCAAGCTCAACACAGGCGACACGACAGAACCCCATTTCTGCAACGAATAGTCGAGACCGACCTTTATCTTGTTGCTGCGGTTCCAGGCCACGCCCACGCCATACATCGAAGGGATCTCCAACGACTTGGCTGCGCTATAGGTGGTAGTGTCCGACACGCCCGTCTGCGAGTTGGTTGTAAGCAAGGAACACTCGGGTGTGCCGCCAAGCTTGTGACCAAGACTGTAGGTCAGACCAACCGTCAGGTTGTCTTTCTTCGTCAGAGGAAGGGTATACTGCACACCTGCCTCCAGGCGATAGCTGTTGGTCGATGCCGAATAATATTTTGAGAGGGTGTTAATGTAAGCATCTGTGTAGCTGTTTACGACCGAACGATTGTAGCTACCCCACAGATAAGACACGTTAGCACCTATAGAGAAGCCCTTGAACGGCTCCCATCCAGCGCCAAGAAACACCTGGTGGAAACCACCCGAGCCGCTATATGTGTTGACATAAGAGGTGGCGGTTGTCGTTCCGTCGTTGCTCACCACGCCTGTATTGGAGTAGCTATAGCCCACGTTTGTGAAAGGAATGATACCAAAGGCCACACCAAGATGACGCGCTGCACGGAAGCCTGCTACTGCATACTCAAAATCGGAGTTGTTGGCATTCATCTTCACGCCGTTCTCACTAAAGTTGGTTATCTGGCCAGAAATGCCCACATCAAAGATGAAGCTCAGAGAGTCGATGGCCGAGTAAGAAGCCGGGTTGAGATAGTTTACCTGATTGTGCTCACGGAAGCCCTGTCCCAAACCGTTCATGCCACGATTGAAGCCACTTGTCTGGTCGCTCAAGATGCCCAGACCATACTGGCTGTATGGGGAGTTTGTTCCGCTCTGCGCAGAAGCAGAAGCTGCAAATGCCGTCAAAAGAGCGGCAGCGAGTATTTTTTTCATTATCAAATGTTTATTTTCCGTTATAGCTTTCAGAACCTCGTCGCAACAGCTTATTTGCCACTTTTAGGGACCGAAAAAGATTATTGGTTGCAAAATTATTGAAATTTTTCGAAATAAAAGCACGATAAATGGGAAATATAAGTTATTTTTGCATCGTGAAACGTTTTAGAAGCCTTTTAAGATACATAGCGCCCATTATTTTCCTGTTGTTAACATATTGCAACAGCATGTCGGCGCAACAAGACAACTCATTACTTCAGAAGATGGACTCTGTAGAGATAAGTCTGCTCACCTGCCAACCACGGCAAAGCGTGTACAGTCTCTATGGCCACACCGCCATACGCATACAGAACCATTGCTCCGATGCAGGAATGGGTGCTGACCTTGCCGTCAACTACGGCATGTTCTCCTTCAGCAAGCCCTACTTCGTGCTTAGGTTCGTGTTCGGACTGACCGACTATGAGATAGGCATAGAGACCTTCCAAGAATTCTGTCCCGGATATGAGCGTGTGGGTTGCGGCGTTCTGCAACAGCAGCTCAACCTGAACAGAGAAGAGAAGCTCGCCCTGCTGCAAGCCATCGACGAGAACTACCGTCCCGAGAACCGTGTCTACAGGTACAATTATTTTTATGACAACTGCACAACACGCGCACGCGATATTATAATAAGGTGTATTGAAGGTTCGGTTCTCTACGACAAGGCCACCGGCAACTCCACAAGCCCTGCAGACGGAACCTACATATCGTTCCGCGAGATGATACACCGTTACACCGCCCAGCACCTGTGGGCCCGCTTCGGCAACGACCTTTTGCTTGGCGTAAAGGCCGACAGCCACACGAGCTTTGAAGAACAACAGTTTCTGCCAAAGAGCCTGAGCGACGATTTTGCGAAGGCAAGAATAAAGAACACAGACGGCACAACGCGCCCTCTTGTGTCAGCCACCTCATGGGCCATAGAGCCTGGCACGCAGACCGTGAAAGAAGAATTTCCGTTCTCTCCCACCAACTGCGCTTTTCTGTTGTGCGCCATAACGTTATTGATCAGTCTTGCCGACCACAAGCGCAAGAAGATAACGTGGGCATGGGATCTCACGCTCATGTTGGCCGACGGAGTTGCAGGCCTCATTCTCTTGGCTATGGTGTTTTCTCAGCACCCTACCGTGAACCTTAACTTGCAGATCTTGCTCCTCAATCCGCTCAACCTCGTGTTCCTGTACCCCACCATTCGTGACATCAGGAAGCACAAAGCAAACCGATGGCTGACAATTTGGCTGATTTTTATCTGTCTTTTCTTCATCGGGACAGCAATTCAGCATTATGCGGAAGGAATGCTCATCGTGGCATCAACTTTGCTTATTAGAATATTATTCATCAAAAAAATCGTGAACTCACGACAATGAGACAATATATTTCAACAATCCTGCTTGCGGCTCTTGCCAGCGGTAACATACAGGCACAATCACTACAACCGGCCCCACGACTGGTGGTCAATATTGCTATCGACCAGTTGCGGACCGACTATATAGAGCATTTCTCTCCGCTCTACACCTCCGACGGTTTCAAGAAACTGTTGGAGCGAGGCTGCGTTTACGAGGCTGCCAGCTACCCGTTCTCTCCTGTTGACAGAGCATCGGCCGTAGCTTCCATAGCCACAGGCACTACTCCCCATTACAACAACATCGTGAGCAGCCAATGGCTTGACCGCTCCACCCTGCGCCCCGTGTTCTGCACAGACGACGCCATATATACCGAATCGCCTGCCAAGATGGCAACATCGACGACAAGCGACGAGCTGAAAGTGGCTACACGAGGCAGAGCCTTGGTCTACAGCGTGGCCATAGACAAAGACGCTGCCGTGATGGCGGGTGGCCATGCTGCCGACGGAGCGTTCTGGATAAACGAGAAAGACGGCCGTTGGACCACCTCAAGCTATTATCCAAACACCTCTCAGTCGCTTTTAAGAACATTCAACAGCGCAAGCTACAAGTCGGGCAACGACGGCGTAGCCCAACTTGCCGAAGCATGCACAGAAAGCATGGGCCTTGGCAAGGACAACATAACCGACATGCTGTCGCTCACGCTTGAAGCCAAGATCAAAGACTTCAACAACTGGCAGACAGACATGGAGATTGCCTATCTGAAGCTTGACAAGACGCTGGCACACATTATAAGCTATTTTGAAAACAAGATCGGCAAAGACAACGTCTTGTTTGTCATCACAAGCACAGGCTACACAAACGACGAGCCTGTAGACTATAAGAAATATAACATTCCGACAGGAACTTTTTATATTACCCGTACAGCAAACTTGCTCAACATGTATCTTAGTGCAATCTACGGACAGGCACGATATGTTGAGACTTGCTACCACAACCAGATTTATCTCGACCGCAAACTGATAGAGCAGAAACGCTTGAGCTTCAACGATGTTATCACTCGCTCAAAGGAACTGCTCGTGCAGACAGCGGGCGTGAGAAGCGTGAACGACAGTCCTTATAACCCTTCTGTAAGCGGCGACTTGGTGCTCGAGATTGCCCCAGGATGGAAGGTGCTTAACGAGGACAACAACGAACAGTTCACGTCACGGGCCGACTTTGTTCCATTCCCCATAATTTTCTACGGTGCCAACACCAAAGCGGAGCGCATATCAACACCTGCAACGGTAGACCGCATTGCGCCTACCATAGCCAAAGCCATCCGCATAAGGGCACCGAACGCATGTTCGTCTGCGCCGCTGCAATGACATTTTGCAGCCGTCAAAGGCAATATTTAACATTTTTATGGCAATTATTGACACAAAAACGAAGGTTAATATGACGATTGCCGCAATAAATGGAAAAATATTTGTACCTTTACACGCTAAAAAGGAATAAGACGTGGAGCAACCACGTTGAAGAGAAGCTGTCAGACCAAGAACATCTTGGTGCCGACACGCAAAACACAACAAAGTAAGAAAAATAAAAAAAACAAATAACACAATGAATTTCAACAAGATTTTACAATCATTGTTCGGAAACAAGTCGACCCGAGACATGAAGCTCATCCAGCCTCTTGTAGAAAAGGTCAAAGAGGCTTATCCGGCAATCAAGGCATTAAGCAACGACGAACTGCGTGCCAAGACAAAGGAGATACAGAAATATGTGCAAGACTCTGCCAACGAGCAGAAGCAGAAGATTGCTGATCTGAAAAGCAAGATTGAAGAAACGCCCATCGACGAGCGCGAAGGCATTTTCAGCGAGATCGACAAGTTGGAGAAAGAAGCGCTTGAGATCTATGAGAAGGCTCTCAACGAGGTTATGCCTATTGCCTTCAGCATCGTGAAAGACACAGCACGCCGCTTTGCCGAGAACGAGGAGACCGTGGTTACAGCCACCGACTTCGACCGTCAGCTGGCAGCAAACCCCAAGAACGACTTTATCTATATTGACAGCGACAAGGCCGTATATCGCAACCATTGGACAGCAGGCGGAAACGACCTGAAATGGGAGATGGTCCACTATGACGTGCAGATCTTTGGAGGTATCGCCTTGCATCAGGGCAAGATTGCTGAGATGGCAACAGGTGAGGGCAAGACCCTTGTGGCAACCCTGCCTGTGTTCCTCAACGCCCTTACAGGCAACGGCGTTCACGTCGTTACCGTAAACGACTACCTTGCAAAGCGTGACTCGGAGTGGATGGGACCGCTCTACATGTTCAACGGTCTGTCTGTCGATTGCATTGACAAGCATCGTCCCAACTCGCCCGAGCGTCGCCGAGCCTACATGGCCGACATCACTTTCGGTACAAACAACGAGTTTGGCTTCGACTACCTTCGTGACAACATGGCACACTCGCCTGCCGACCTTGTGCAGCGTGCACACAATTATGCCATTGTCGATGAGGTCGACTCTGTGCTTATTGACGATGCCCGTACACCTCTTATCATCTCTGGTCCTGTTGAGAAGGGCGACGACCAGATGTTTGAGCAGTATCAGCCGCTCGTAGAGCGTCTTGTTGAGGTTCAGCGCAAGCTCGCCTCGCAATATCTTGCAGAAGCAAAACAGAAGATCAGCGAAGGTACCGAGAAGAACGACAGCAAGCTCGTTGACGAAGGATTCCTCGCTCTCTACCGCTCACACAAGGCTCTTCCAAAGAACAAGCCCCTCATCAAGTTCCTCTCTGAGGACGGCATAAAGGCCGGAATGCTCAAGACAGAGGAATATTATATGGAGAACAACAACCGCCGTATGCCAGAGTGTGTGGAGCCTCTCTACTTTGTTGTGGACGAGAAGCAGAACAGCTGCGACCTCACAGACAAGGGAACCGAGTGGTTGTCAAACCAGGTTAACGACAAGGATCTGTTCGTGCTGCCCGACATCGCCACTGAGCTGTCGGAGCTTGAAACCGTTACAACGCTGAGCGAGCAAGAGAAGATTGACAAGAAAGACGACATGCTCAACCACTATGCCGTTCAGAGCGACCGTGTGCACACCTTGCAGCAGCTGCTCAAGGCTTACACAATGTTCAACAAGGACGATGAGTATGTTGTCATGGACGGCGAGGTGAAGATCGTGGACGAGCAGACAGGCCGTATCATGGAAGGCCGCCGCTGGAGCGATGGTCTGCACCAGGCTGTAGAGGCAAAGGAGCATGTTAAGGTGGAGGCTGCAACACAGACGTTCGCAACAATCACCTTGCAGAACTATTTCCGTATGTACCACAAGCTCTCTGGTATGACCGGTACCGCTTCTACCGAGGCAGGCGAGTTCTGGGACATCTACAAGCTTGATGTTGTAGAAATTCCTACCAACAAGCCCATCTTGCGTGTCGACATGGACGACCGCGTATACAAGACAGCCCGCGAGAAATATGCTGCCGTCATCGAAGAGATTGAGGCCATGCGCAATAGTGGCCGCCCCGTGCTCGTGGGCACCACATCAGTAGAAATCTCAGAGTTGCTCTCACGCATGCTCAAGCTCCGCAACATCCCTCACCAGGTGTTGAACGCCAAATATCACCAGAAAGAGGCTGAGATCGTGGCCGAAGCAGGCCGTAGCGCCATGGGCCGCGTGACCATCACCGACGAGGATGGCAACAAACACGTTGAGGAGCGCATGCTCGGAGCCGTGACCATTGCCACCAACATGGCCGGTCGTGGTACCGATATCAAGCTCAGCCCCGAGGTTAAAGCAGCAGGCGGTCTTGCCATCATCGGCACAGAGCGTCATGAGAGCCGCCGCGTAGACCGTCAGCTCCGTGGTCGTGCAGGACGTCAGGGTGACCCCGGTAGCTCTGTGTTCTATGTGTCTCTTGAGGACAAGCTCATGCGTCTGTTCGCAAGCGAGCGCATAGCACGAGTTATGGACAAGCTCGGCTTCAAGGATGGCGAGCGTATCGAGAGCCCCATGATTTCGAAGAGCATCGAGCGCGCACAGAAGAAGGTTGAGGAGAACAACTTCGGTATCCGTAAGCACCTGCTCGAATATGACGACGTGATGAACAAGCAGCGTACCGTTATCTACGAGAAGCGTCGTCACGCTCTCATGGGCGAGCGCATCGGCATGGACATCACCAACATCATCTGGGACCGCGTGGTCAACATCATCGAGAAGAACGACTATGCCGGTTGCCGCGAGATGTTCCTCAAGGTTCTTGCCATGGAATGTCCGTTCACAGAGGAAGACTTTGAGAACACCAAGCATGCAGACCTTGAAGAGCGTTGCTTCCAGGAGGCAATGGCCACATTCAAGCGCAAGACAGACCGCATACAGGGTGTGGCTTGGCCCGTCATCAAGGACGTTGAGGAGAAGCAAGGCAACATGTTCGAGCGCATCATGGTGCCCATCACAGACGGCAAGCGCGTTTACCAGATTCCTTGCAACCTCAAGGAGGCTTACCGCACAGAGGGCAAGGACGTTGTGAAGCAGTTTGAGCGTACCGTGATGCTCCACATCATCGACGACTGCTGGAAGGAGAACCTCCGCCAGCTCGACGAGCTGCGCCACAGCGTGCAGAACGCATCATACGAGCAGAAGGATCCGTTGCTCATCTTCAAGCTTGAGAGCGCACAGCTGTTCGACTCGATGGTGAACGACATGAACAACCGCATCTCGTCTATACTCACACGCGGACAGATTCCTGAAATTCAGCAGCAAGAGGTACAGGAAGCCCCTGCTGAGGAGCAGGCTCCAAAGAAGCGTTATGAGGAACGCAAGGACAGCCTTGAGGATGAAGCACAGCGTGCTGCCGCCAATCAGGACACACGCGAGAAGCAGCCACAGCAGCCTTATGTTGCCGACAAGCTGCCTGGCCGCAACGACCCATGTCCTTGTGGCAGCGGCAAGAAGTTTAAGAACTGCCACGGTCGCGGACTTGTGTAAAGAACAAAACATAACAGAACGACAATAAGAAGCAAGCCCGGATGGAGAATCACTCTTCATCCGGGCTTTTTCTTTCATAGAAGATTTCTTTTGTTTCTTTTTTTGCCTTTTTCTATTTTCTTATTTTTTTACTTTCTTTTAGCTTCACAGCTGGTATCTATAGAAAATTATTCCTCCCCCTCAACCAGAAGCAAAAATAACATTGAGGGGCATTGAATCACTCATGAAAAGATGACTTTCACAAGCCTATAAAATTATTAAACAAACATAGCTTCGCTGTTACTGTTGTCAGAAGAAAACTCATTTCTGAAAACCTTTGGAAAGCCCTTGTCCCATCTCACAGAGGAAAAGCCTTGTCTGTTAGAAGGCTTAATCCCCGGTGACCGCAAAACGGTTAGAATGGTTCTATCTTATCGTTTTTTGTGTTGGCATGAGAGGCTTACGCCTGTCATTTGTTCGAATGTTTTTTCATAGCCTCGCCACTTTTATATGTGGCGAAGGCTCCTTTTTTGTTAAGACCAATAATACCTTTTTATTGTCGACACACCTTTGGGTCAACATTTATTATAGTTTAGTTTTCTATTTTCTTTTTGCAAATTTAGTGTTTTAAAACCAATCGCACAATTAAAACGTACCTCAAAAAACGTCAAGTTGTAGGAAAACAGCAAAAAAAGCAGCTCAAAATACGTCAAAATAGGAATAAAACACTTAATTTTGCAAAAAGACCATACGCCTACTATGAATAAAAAACCAGAAAAGAACAACAAAGCAGCTTCACCGAAAGAAGCTCTTACAGCCATAAAGAAGGTCACAAAACGCTTTCTTGACCGCGAGGACAACTATCTTGACCAGCAGCGGCAGGTGCTTTTTGTGTTTTACGCCCTGTTCCTGTCGTGCGGACTGTTAACCAACATTACAGGATTGTCTGGCACGTTCCATCCGTTTTACACCACGATGAACAGCATCATGCTGGCAGAAATTGTCGTTCTGTCCGTGGCATACATCACCCGGCGGCTGAGCATAGTGAAAACCATTGGTTGCATGACGTTGTCTTTGCAGCTTTGCCTGGCTGTTGAAACCGTTTTCGGAGCATTGTCGCCCGACATTAAAGACGACGTGACGATGATTCTCATCAACATGCTTATCCTGTCCGCCAACACCATCTTCTCTTTGGCAACATACCTCATTCTCACCAGCAGGCTCACCACAGCCATAGCCCTTTGCACATATATCGTGTGCCTAACAGCCACAGGCAACAGAATTTTGCACGACTATTTCCTCATTCTCCTCCTCATCATGCTGTTCATTAGTGCCATAGGCATAAGAATAGCCAAGAATGCCGAATATCTTATGCAAGCCAACAAAACGCTTCAACGCGACGAGACCGAGCTTCTTCAGGTGCTTCGTCTGAACAAGAAGCAGGTGAAGGCATATATTGCCCTCGCCCTTGAGAAGCACGATTTGGCAAAGACCACACATCTGCTCAGCCTCATGGGAGCCACATCTCAAAAAAACGTCATTGACAACGTGACCGAGTTTCTTAAGCAACAAGAGCTTGAGAAACATGACATCGCAAGCGTGTTCCCCGACTTCACGCCATCAGAACTCAACATCTGCCGCCTCATCCTTCAAGGAAAGAAGCAAGGCGAGATTTGCAACATTCTCAACAAATCAGAATCGAACATCAGCACACAACGTGCCAACATACGCAAAAAACTCGGATTGCAAACGTCTCAAGATCTCGCCGAAGCGCTTGCTGAACGCATGAACAAAGGATGAAATGAACATGAACAAGGGATGAAATAAAGAAGAAGGATATGGAGATAGAGAAGAAGAAGGAGAAGAAGAAAGAGATGGAGAAAGAGATGGAGATGGAGATGGAGATGGAAAAGGAGATGGAGATGGAGATGGAGATGGAGTAAGAGAAAAAGTAAAGAGGACGAAAGAAAGATGAGAATGGGAGGTAAAAGAATGCCTAAACAAGGAGAAAAAAAAAGAAATAAAGTAACAAAAAGCGCCATTATTTCATGGAAAATGTTTTTGCATATTTATTCATTTTCAGCCTCTTTTTTAGTGCTGTTCTCAAAGTGCCCAACTTACGATTTGAAAGTGCCTCTTTGACGTCCTCAAAGAGGCTCTTTGAGGAGCTCATTAAGGCCCTTTGACAGCCTCAAAGAGGCCCTTTGACAAAACCGCCCTCCTTTTAAGAGTTGTTAACAAAAACAATAAGTAAAACCCATGATATTTTTGAAAACAGAAAGATCAACGCCCATAAACGCTTACGATCGCAGTTTTGGATATTTATGCACCGGAACCCTGTTTCCTGTATATTTATTCATTCTTCTGCATCAGCCAAACATTTTCTTTCTGTAAAGAACCGAAGTTAAAAAAAGAACAAAAACCATAACACGACATGGCACGCATTTTTATTGCAATACGTTTTAACGATGATGTCAAGAACACGTTTGTCAACATTCAGAACGCCTTAAGAACAAAAGGCGTCAGGGGCAACTATTGCCCTTATAACAACCTTCACCTACCCCTTGCCTTCATAGGCGAGAAATATGATCTTCAAAACATTTATAAAGCTGTGAGTGAAGTGACCTTTAAGCCTTTCACAATGACCTTGGGCGAGCTTGGAACGTTTCCCACGAAAACATGCGTCATCTGGTGCGGGATAAAGGAGAAAGAGCCCGTCACGACCGTTGCCAACAAGCTACGCGAACGTCTCGCAGCCAACGATGTCGGTTTCAGCGCCATGACTTTCTATCCTCACATATCTCTTGTCAGGCGACCGTCAACCATCGTTACAGACATTGACGTTCCCGAAACATCTATAACGGTAGACCGACTGTTCGTAATGAAATCGGAACGAATTGACGGAGAACTTGTTTATTCTGAGATATGAAAACCAATGGTCGTTATAGAAATGACAGAGAAATATAGATACAAAAGGAGAAGACCTCGTCTAAACAAAAGTCTTCTCCTTTTCCGTTATGCAAGCCTCACCCACTAAACGTGTGAGGGTATGGTGTGTTTTTTTTACTCGTCGGCATTCTCTTTAAGTGTGTAAGCGCTGCTGCCATCGAAACAATGGGTGCAGACCTTACATTTTGGCAAGCCAATGGCCTCGATAAGCTGCTCTATGGTGTTAAACTTGAGCGTTGTGAGACCAAGATCCTGACGGATGGCCTCCACCATGCGCTTATACTCAGGCGAGTCGGTAGTGGCATATTTCTCAAGATTCTTGTTTGCATCACCCTCAAACTTTTCAATTATTCGGCGTGTTATCAGCTCCATGTCGCTCTTTGACGAGGTGAAGTTGATGAACGGACAGCCATAGACAAGAGGCGGACAGGCTATGCGCATGTGACATTCTTTCAGGCCGGCCTTGTCAAACAGCACCTTAACGTTGTCGCGAAGCTGTGTGCCACGCACAATAGAATCGTCGCAGAACAGCACGCGCTTGCCCTTAAGCATGGCTTTATTGGGGATGAGCTTCATCTTTGCAACCAACGAGCGCATTGACTGGTTAGAAGGTGTGAACGAGCGCGGCCATGTGGGAGTGTACTTGGCTATGCAGCGCTGATAAGGCACACCCTTGCCCGCAGCATAACCCATGGCCATGCCTGTGCCCGAGTCAGGAATGCCGCTACAACAGTCGACCTCCACATCATCTGTCTTTGCCAGGTTGTAACCATTGGCGAATCGGGCATCCTCCACGTTCTTGCCTTCGTAGGTAGAGGTCGGAAAACCATAATAGACCCACAGGAACGAGCAGATCTGCATCTTCTTGTTTGGCTCACGCATCTGCGTCATGCCGTCAGCCGTCAGGCTAACGATCTCGCCAGGTCCCACATTATAACATTCCTCAAAATCGAGGTTAGGGAACGATGTCGACTCGCTCGACACAGCATAAGCTCCGTCTTTCTTGCCTATTATTATAGGTGTGCGTCCCCAAGAGTCGCGGGCACAAATAATGGAGTTGTCTGTCAAGATAAGCATCGTGCAAGAGCCCTTTATGTGATGATAGACGTTCTCTATGCCCTCCTTGAAGGTCTTGCCCTGTATGAGCAGCAGAGCCACAAGCTCCGTCTGGTTCGTTGAGCTCTGCGACAGTTCTGCAAAATGCATGTTCTTCGAGAGCAACTCGTCAGTAAGCTCATTGATGTTGGCAATCTTTGCCACCGTGCAGATGGCAAAGCGTCCGAGGTGCGAATTTATTATGAGCGGCTGTGCGTCCGTGTCACTAATAACACCTATACCCGCCGTACTTCCTTCGAAGCGGTCAAGCGTGGGTTCAAACTTTGTTCTGAAATACGAACTCTCCAAGTTGTGGATAGAGCGCACAAAACCCTTTTCTTTACTATACATCGCCATGCCGCCACGACGTGTACCGAGATGCGAGTTGTAGTCGGTTCCGTAGAACAGATCTGCAACACAGCTTTTTTTGGAAATGGTTCCGAAGATGCCTCCCATAAGAATTGCTATATGTTATACCTAAAAATTGAAATTTGAAAATTTATGCGCGAAATTAAAAAAAAATATACAACCGACAAAATGATAAAACGATTTTCTGTTTTCTGATTACAATTTCTTGACATATCCAAGACATTATTTGCCAATATGGACAAAAATCATTACTTTCGCAACATATAAACGATAAAATTAAAATAACGACATTAGTTTTAAAATAACGACATGCGCACAGACATAAACATCTACGAGGCAACAGAGGCCACGCCAGAGCTTGCCAACGCCATTGCCGCCTTGCTGCCGCAGCTTAGCACCACGCCCCACCCTTTCGGTCTTGACGACCTGAAAGCCATAGCCTCAAGCAAGGACAGCCATCTCTTCATCCTCGCTGTCAACGGCCAGACAGCCGGTATGATAACCCTCGCCTTCTACACCACTCCAACGGGACGCAAGGCATGGGCCGAGGACCTCGTTGTAGACAGCAGTTGGCGCGGCCACTCTTTCGGCAAACTTCTGATAAACCACGTCATCCAGTTTGCTGAAGACAACGGCCCTTGCCAGCTGATGCTCACCTCTCGTCCATCGCGCATAGCAGCCAACGCCCTTTATAAAAGCATTGGCTTTGCGGCAAAAGAGACAAACGTATATAAGATGAGTTTATAAGAATGTACATGTAATTTGTTTTTAACGATAACAAACGATTGCTTTTAAAGACAACAAACGATTGCTAAAAAAACGATTGTTTTAAAAGACAATAAACGAAAGGAAACAAAAAAATGCAGATAACAATAAGCCAACTGAAGAAAGCGTTCAACGACAACATGGCTGTAAACATAGACAGCCTGCATGTTAACGATGGAGAGATCATAGGTCTTGTTGGCAACAACGGCGCAGGCAAAACAACCATGTTCCGTCTCATGCTCGACCTGTTGAAGGCAGACAACGGATATGTGGAGCTCACTTTTTGCACCAACGCCAACGAGCAGACGCAAGGAACGGGCGACGCGGCAGATACCATAACCGTAAACCCAGCCAAGATGGAAGATTGGAAGCAATACACAGGTGCCTATATTGACGACAGTTTTCTTATCGACTTTCTCTTGCCCGAAGAATATTTCGAGTTCATAGCCAAGGTGTGCGGCATCGACAACGACACCATGCGCCAGCGTCTTGACGAGATGGAGCGTTTCATGGGCGGCGAGATTATGAGCAAGAAGAAGCTCATACGCGACTATTCGGCAGGAAACAAGCAAAAGATAGGCATCGTGGCTGCCATGCTCAACCACCCTCAGCTTCTCATCCTCGACGAGCCGTTCAACTTCCTTGACCCCAGCAGCCAGAACATCCTCAAACAGATGCTAACCCATTATAACCAGACAACAGGAGCCACCGTGCTGCTTTCCAGCCACAACCTCCAGCACACGGTTGACGTATCGTCACGCATCGTGCTGCTTGAGCATGGTGTGGTCGTGAAGGACCTTGCCAACAGCAACGGATGTGCCGACAAAGAGCTTGAACACTATTTCATGGTTGGAGCTACAGAGGAACAAGCTGAAGAGGAAACCGAAGGAAAGGCTGAAGAGAGAACAGGCGGAAAGGCAGAAGAGCAACCTTAAGGAAAGGCAGAAGAGCAAGCAGACGGAAAGAACCGTTTTTATCGCTTCGGTCCTAAGCGATAATTCACGAACACATAAACTTTCCAAAGCTTGCCGACAGCCACATACATGCAACCCAAGAACAAATATATAAGCACGAGTTGCACCAACCCTATGTAAACATTGTCTATGCTCGCCCCTGGCCATGAGGCTATTAAAGCCAACGCCTTGTTCATGAGCGAAGCAAGCCACGACACAACAGTTCCCAACAAGCCTGGAACAAACGGCAGGAAAGAGGTAAGCAAAAGAGCCAGCGTAAGATAAATGACGAGGGTGGCAAGAGGAACAGCCACATAGTTGGCAAGGAGAAAATAGCAGGAGAAGCGTCCAAAATAGAACAGCACAAGCGGCGCCACACCCACCTGTGCTGCAAACGACAACACCGTGAGCGACCACACCCTGTCGACAACGCCATGTTGCTCGAGCCATTTTGCAGGAACAATCTTGTAGACAGGACGGAAGATTATAAGGATTGACAGAACAGCCACAAACGACATCTGAAAGCCCACGTCCCACAGACACCACGGGTTGATGAGCAACATGCAGGTAGCCGTGAACGCCAACGCGTTGTAAGGCAGACGGCTACGCCCCATGATGAGGACCGTGGTGTAGATCGTTATGACCACAGCAGCCCTTACCACGCTCGAAGGCATTCCTACCAGCAACACATAAAACCAGATGGCAGCCACCGCCACAGCCTGTCCGAACACGCTCTTCCACGGATAACGGACAAGCAGAAACGACAGCACAAGATAGATAACGCCGAGATGAAGGCCAGAGAGCGCCAACAGATGTGAAGCTCCCGAAACCGAATAGTCGTCCTTCACGTCGTTGCCAAGCTCCGTCTTGTCGCCAAGAGTCATGGCCGTCACCACCCGCCGTGCGCCATCATCCATGCCGCACCTTTCGAGAACCCCAATCAGCCGCTCCCTCACGAGCAAGGCGTTTAGCCTAAGCCGTTGCATGAACGTCATACCGTCCTTGCCAACCGCCATGGGAGCCCAACAGCCATCGCGCACAAAGGCACGAGCCACAAAGCCGTGGGCACGCATCCATCTCACATAGTTGAAACGGTAAGCCTCTTTCTGTTTGCCGAACGGCTCAATGGGCTTCAGCAGGGTCCACATAGCCAACCCGTCGCCAAGCCTTAGGCTGTCTGCACAAAAACCGTCTGAAGACGCGCCTCTCTGAAGCGACACCCTGACCTTCCGCTCAGCCATGCGCCCATCAACAATGACCACATCCATGCTCACGGACCGTTCTTTCACCACAGGTCTCGACACCACCACGGCCTTCCATTGTTCGGCACTTTCCGCAAACAAGACCGTCTGCCGTTTGGCGAAGAGAGAGGTGTGCCACGCGCCGACAGACGCAACGGCAAGAAAGAGCAAACAGGTCTGCCACACAGGCTTCTCCCATAAGAACATGCACGCCACAGCCAGCAGCAATGAAGCCACGCCATAAGCCACCACAGCCTCAACGCTGTTATAGGCATCGCCGGCAACGATGCCTATAATGAGCGCCACCACGATGCGCATGAAAGGATAAAGCTGTATATGGCCGTTAACCTTCATATCTTTCTTTCTCTTTCTTCCTTTTTTATGATTTATTGGGTTTAAGCGCAGAGCAAAAAGCCTGTGCGTCAAGACAAAAGCCGTGAAGCATTAAGCAAAAAACATTAAGCCTAAAGCCTGTACGTCAAGGCAAGAGCCGTTAAGCGTTAAGCTTGCTCCCCTCCATAATCTTGGGGCAGATGTCGGCAAGGTCACATTTTGCGCAATGGGGTGCACGACTCGTACAAACATAACGTCCATGCAGCAACAGCCAATGGTGAGCATGCGCCACATCTTGTTCCGGAATATATTTCACGAGCTTGCGCTCCACCTTCAGCGGCGTGTTGTCGGTCTTTGAAACGAGTCCAAGCCTATGGCTGACCCTAAACACATGAGTGTCTACAGGCATCTTAGCCTCGCCAAAAGCAACAGCCATTATAACGTTAGCCGTCTTGCGGCCCACTCCTGGCAGCGACACCAAACTGTCGAAGCACGCCGGCACCTCACCCCCGAACCGCTCAATAAGCTCACGCGCCATCGCCACGATGTGCGCCGCCTTGGCGTTGGGATACGACACGCTCTTCACACACTCATACACCTCTGCCTCATCGGCGGCAGCCAACGTCTTGGCATCAGGAAAACGCCGAAACAGCTCTGGCGTTATCTGGTTCACACGTTTGTCGGTACATTGAGCGCTGAGCACCACCGCCACAAGCAACTGAAACACGCTTCCAAACTGTAGCTCAGTGCTCACGTTTCCCGTGTGCTCACGAAAATAGTTGAGCACATACTCATATCTTTCTTTTCTTGTCATAAGCAATCTTTCTAAAAGACAAAGGAGCAGCCGTTCTTAACAGTAAAGCTTTCACAGGTCTGCCCCTGCAAAAAAAGAATAATGGGTAACGCGCTACAAAGATGTAAAGACGTTACCCATTATCCTTATGTTTCAAGTCGTGCTGTGACAAGCAACGACATCATTATTTTTTCTTCTTGGTATCCTTACCGGCAGTCTTAAGCTCGGGAGCCGACTTGTAAGCTTTGTTCAGACCGGCAATAACATCGTTGGTGATGTCGTGAGCCTTGTCAGCATACAGAATGTTGTCGCCAGCCTTGCTGAGGATAAGGCTAAACTTCTTGTCCTTGTTATAAGCCTTGAGAAAGTGGCTGATGCTGTCGCGCAAAGCGTTGTTATATTTCTCTGTCTCGCTCTGGAACTCGCCGCTCAAGCGCTGGTTAAGAGCCTGAAGGTCGGCGTTCTGACGCTGCAGCTGAGCCTGGATGCCCTGAGCCTGCTCACGGGTGTAAGCGTTCTGCTGAAGCTTCTGCTGGAAGTTGGCGGCAGCTGCCTCAAGCTGCTGCTGTTTCTGTGCGAGCGTGTTCTGGATGTTCTGACCCTTTTTCTGCAGCACGAGCGAATACTCCTTGCAGAACTGATACTGCGTCATGATGCTGTCAACCTCCACAAACGCAATCTTTGTCTCTGTGGGAGCTACCTTTGCGTCAGCAGCCTGGTCGTCAGCCTGCGATTTCGACTTGTCACATGAGGTCATCAACGTGAGTGCAAAAGCTGCCATGGCAAATGCGCCCAAAATCTGTTTCTTGTTCATTTGTTTATCTTGTTTTTTGTTTATTTTTCTAATAAGCCCCATTACGATCCCTTGCCTCGCGGTCTTGGTCCATAACACAATGGATGCCCATTTTTCTTAACGCGGGGTTGTCGTGTACATGCTGCGACGAGAACCGGCCGTTCTTCTTGAACAGCAGTTTCACGCAAAACAGCACCATTGCAACAGCTACAATGAGCAGGGTGAGAAGTAATGTTTTTATCATGCCAATCTATCTTTAGATAAGTTTTAAAGCGTCTCTTCACAAAAATTACACGTTTCCTTTGCTCATTATGCGAGAAAAACCGTAACTTTGTATTGATAACACATGCAAAGGTAATGTAAATCAATCATAGCACAAAATAATTTCTGCTATTTTAACTGAATAAACATTATTCACAATATATAAAAACAAAAGCAATGGAGAAAAATCAATTAAAGCCTGCCCGCGTGTTCGAGCAGTTTGCAAAGATCAACGCCATTCCCCGTCCTTCAAAGCACGAGGAGAAAATGATTGAATATCTCAAAGAGTTTGGCAAGAGCCACGGCTTAGAGACAGAGGTCGACGAGACAGGAAACGTCATCATACGCAAGCCCGCAACCAAGGGCAAGGAAGGCTACCCCACCCTCATCCTTCAGAGCCACATGGACATGGTGTGCGACAAGCTCGTCGATGTTGATATCGACTTCACGAAAGATCCCATCCAGACCTACATCGACGGCGAATGGCTCACAGCCAAGGGCACAACCCTCGGTGCCGACGACGGCATAGGCTGCGCCATAGAGCTTGCCATCCTCGACAGCGACGACATAGAGCACGGCCCCATAGAGTGTGTGTTCACACGCGACGAAGAGACAAGCCTCACAGGAGCCATGGGCATGAAGGCAGGCTTCATGAAGGGCGACATGCTCATCAACCTCGACTCTGAGGACGAAGGCCAGATCTTCGTGTCATGTGCCGGTGGCAAGACCACAACAGCCCGTTTCCATTTCAACCGCGAGGTAGCTCCCGAGGGCATGTTCTTCATGGAGATATCTATCAAGGGCCTTAACGGTGGCCACTCTGGCGACGACATCGACAAGAAGCGCGCCAACGCCATCAAAATTCTCGACCGCTTCCTCTACAAGGAGCAGGAGAAGACGGATCTGCGTCTCGCCTCGTTCAACTCTGGCAAGATGCACAACGCCATTCCTCGCGACGGCAAGGTAGTGTTTGCCGTGCCGGCAGCCGACAAGGAGACCGTTCGTGCCGACTGGAACATCTTTACCGCCGCTGTAGAAGACGAGTTCCACGTTACCGACACCACCATGGAGTTTCATCTTGAGAGCACAGAGGCAACACCCGTGCTGCCCAAGGACGTGAGCCGCCGCTTCATCCTCGCCATCCAGGGCATCGACAACGGCGTGTTCGCCATGTGTCAGGACGAAGCCATCTCATGGCTTGTCGAGACCTCAAGCAACGTGGCAAGCATCATCACCACTGACAACGAGATTGCCGTTGTTGCCTCACACCGTTCAAGCGTCATGAGCAACCTCGACAACGAGGCCAACACCGTGAAGGCTGTGTTTGAGCTTGCCGGTGCCGACATCACCATTAGCGACGGCTACCCCGCATGGAAGATGAACCCCGACAGCAAGCTCACCAAGGTGGCCGTAGAGTCATACAAGAAGCTGTTTGGCAAGGAGCCCATCGTTAAGGGCATCCACGCTGGTCTTGAGTGTGGTCTGTTCTCTGAGCGTTATCCCAACCTCGACATGGTGTCGTTCGGCCCCACCCTTCGTGGCGTCCACACTCCCGACGAGCGTCTGCTCATCCCAACCGTTCAGATGGTATGGGACCATCTGCTCGACATCATGAAGAACTTGAAGTAAGGCTACATACGAGCCTTATATATTAAAAAGGTGTATCCGGCAACACGGATACACCTTTTTCTTTTTCACAACAAGCCAGAAACGAGCTTTGTTCACATGCCGCCTTACCCGGCAAACGCTGTCTCTACAAATGCCTAAAACCTATCCTAAAAAACGATTACAAAAAAGCGAAAAAAACAAGTAGATGTTAAAAAAAAACAGGATAAAAAAATTGACATCTCGTAGATTTTATCTAAATTTGTACGATATATAAAGCACGCTAAAAACAATGAAAATTTTAACCATAATACGTTATGCATAACAGTTAACGTGAAAATAAAGAGTAATATTAATAATATGAGAAACATTATAACTTTTTTAGCTATTATCGCAGTTTTTGCCGTATGCAGTTGCCAATCTGCCAAACCAAAGAAAACTATAAACGTTGTTTTTATGCCTGGCATTTGTGAATACAGTACCTGCGTAATAGACTATGACTATTATCTGAACAAGGTGGATTCAATGAAAATGCAATGTTATGAGCACAACATCTCACCCTCTGACTATTCTTTCATTGTCAACACCCTTAACAACAAACAGAAAGCCGTGGCTACTGCAAAACATGGCATTAATCCTCCAATGTACATAAAAATAGACAGCACGAAATATATCTTAGGCGACAACCGAGTTGTAGAATGTGAAGGGAGAAGAAATTTTGTACTGTCAGAATATGAGGAGTACAGGATAAAATGCCTCGTACATTTTTACGACTTCTTACAGGAAGAAGATGTTACAGCACTAAATGAAATAAAGAAGTTCGGTATGCCACCAAATTACAAACACACAGAAATAGATTGTGGGGAATACGTTGGAACGGGAGATTTAAAAATTATAAAACGCAGCGATTTCTTTGAAACGGATGAGGTAAGAATTATTTTACAAGCAGATTAGAAGATTATTAGAAAACTGTTTTTTTATTCTGCCCACAATTTGCTGCTGTAAGCAGAGAAATGACTTTACGATTACCACCGAGCAGAACAAAGACGATGGAACAAGTCTACAATGAAAAATAAAAGTGACGAAATCAGGAGATCATCATATAAGATAAATCCTCAGATTGAGCACACTGTGTATTCCCAATCTGAGGATTCTCCTATTCCTCCCCATTCAGGCATTCGCCCGTCTCATAACTCTTCGTCATATCCTTCAAGATACCGATCATCTCCAGTCTCAAGCTCTCAGGTTTTAGCACGATGATATTTCTGCCATGCCACAACAGTTCCTGAAGGAAATCACGGCTTGGGCGAACGGTCAATGTATATTCCCGAAACATACCATCCTTCGACTCCTTTACTTTCTGCTGACTTTCGTGCAGTGGAACCTCCTCGATATAATTGTATTCCGGATAGAAGGCACGGATGCGGATTTTTTCCACGGGCACATCTTCCATCCGATAGATGCCGAAGCAATCTTCATAATAATTCTCTGGAGTCAGGAACTTCTTCATCTTTGCCGACAACGGATGCTTCTCGCAAATAAGCTTCAGGAAACTGATGCGGTCGAAAGGAAGACAGCGAACAAGTTTCTTCCCATCGGTCGCAGCATTCAAATCAGCCTCTCCATCTACCTCAGCACTTGAATTCTTCACTCTTCGTTCTTCACTCTTCACTTTCACACCCACAACGTACCACCGCTGTTTATAATATCTCACGAAAGCCGGTTGCAGCACGATATCGCTCTCTGCCCCGAACCCCGAAACATACTTAAACTTCAGCAGATAGTGCTTATCTATCGCTGCAAGAATATCATCCAGATATTCTGTGTTGTATGGCGGTGTATCAAGCATCACCTTGTTATGATACTTCAGCATATCACCTAACGAAGCCAACCGCAGGGAGCTAAGCATCCACTCCGTTACATCATCGTCATCCACGGGATCACGCTTCAGATAATACCGATAGCCGTCGCTCTTGTTACATTCCACGCTTATGCCAAACTGCGACTGGATATTATCACGATAACGATGAAAAGTACGCTTGTCCAGCACATCATTATCCTGATTAGCACGGGCTTCTTTCCATTCGTCAGCAATCTCCTCAAAGGTAAGATGCTTACGATCCAAGAGGCCTATCAGCCAACTATAGAATTTTACACGATTGTCCATATTACATTTTTTGTTTATAAATCTTCTTCAGAAAGAAGAATAGAAAAAGAGAAAAGATAGCTCACAAAATGCATTACATATTTTCCATTGACAAGCCCTTATACTCTATGTTGTATTTCTTGAATTTTCCTGTAACCTGGAAGAAATGTTCAGCTTTTTCTTTCACGATACCGATGACAACATCCTTAGCCTGACGCTTAACCTCATAGAAACAAACAGTTTGTTCAATTTCATCGGCAGCTATTATGTCTATTTCGTTTTCACCCTTTCTGTCCCACCACGAAGATATATTAGTGTATAGCTCACTCTCTATCATTTTCTCCTTGAAGTATCTCTCAAGCACCTTGCCAGTATATGTTGTGTAGTCTCTATCCATGATGATTTTCAGTTTCTTATTGGCTCCAACCTCCAACATATAGTTATATCTGTAGACATACCTAAACCAAATGCGCAGAAAGTTGTCTTCTATCTGATAGTGTATGTTGCGGTTTGTCTTTTGAAACATCGGCATATTGCGCGAAATCAGACAATAGTCGTTCTCGAGTTTTGTGAGATAGCCAGACAGTTCTACCTTCATGATTCCCTCTATTTCCGAACGGGTGGTATAACCAGAGGCTATCAGCTGCAATATCTCGAAATATCGGTCATAGTCTTTACCAAACTCTTCTATCAGCATATTTTTACCTTCGTATATGAAATACGAGTTCTTGCCAATGAATTTCTCGGTCATCAGTTCCTTAGTATTAGCCCCAGCATCCAACATCATTTCCACATATTCTGCCACACCTCCTGTATAAGAATAGAGAGCCAATAAATCCTCATTAGTATAAGAAGAATTGTATGTACACAGAATCTCCTTGATCACAGATGGAGGGAAAGGTGTCACCTTTATCTCGCCTGTCTGTCGTCCGTACAGTGGTTGTTTGTTGTTTTTGAAGATTATATTCATAAGCGAATATATCGAGCCGCACACCACCAGATTAACATGAGCGTCCTGCTTATTTAAGTCCCATATCTTCTGCATGTCAGAGAATACAGAAGAATTCACTCTTTTAAAGTCTTGAAATTCATCGATTATTATGGTCAGCGGGCGAGTTTTCGACAACTGCAAAAGATACTTGAATATATCAGCAAATCGCGATACGTCTCCAAGAATAGGTATTTGCAGCTTTTCCTTAATCTCGTTGACGAAATCCTTGCACAGTTCTTCCTCCGACTTTCTGGCCACAAAAAAGTACAACAAGTCTTCCACATCCTCATATGCCTTAAGCAATAATGATGTCTTTCCGCTACGTCTTCTGCCTGTCACGATGGTGAAGCGTGCTGTATGTAATGATAGATTGCGAATATTGTGTAATTCAGCAATCTCGTCTTTTCTTCCAAAGAATCTCATAATTCAACTGTTTTATATAACATTCATTTTCACCTCATTTTCGAAACCTACGTTTCAGAAACAACGGTTTCGAACGCAAAGATAATACAAATATATTGATTATCAAAGCATTTAGTATGATATTATCTTCAACAATTTATCCTGATTAGCACGGGCTTCTTTCCATTCGTCAGCAATCTCCTCAAAGGTAAGATGCTTACGATCCAAGAGGCCTATCAGCCAACTATAGAATTTTACACGATTGTCCATAATCTCTAAAAATCTAATGAATATTTACGAGAAATGCCTAAAAAGAAAAGGAGAAAAGATAGCCAACAAAATGGTAATGCTAAATGCTGGCGTTTCTGACTTTTGTCATATACCAATGCGCGATACACTTGTGCCCGATGCTTGAAATGAACTGTGAACAAACTCGTCTCTTTGCATGAAACACATGAATTTTTAATAATGCTAACACAGACCTATTGCCTGATGTCAGTTTCTTGCTGCCTCTATCTTTTCTCCGAAAGTTTTAATCTACTTAATGAAAATTTCAATCCTCGCTCCATTATCGGGGCAAGTCTTGCAAATCCACCAAATCTACAGTCCAGTTCAAACTCTGAATTTTCAGGTCGAGTTCCCGATACTGCTTGGCATAGGTATCAGCCTCCTTACGAAGAGCCTTTATATCTATGGTTCTAACATATTTCAGTTCGTTTCTGCCAAAGCGAGTATCGTTGGCAGCTACGTAGTTCACCACCTCTTTCAATGCC
>OQVS01000279.1_pt1 | contig 33352 bp, 60 predicted proteins | sample 1691601 | NCBI WGS metagenome assembly OQVS01 (sample SAMN03418268, study PRJEB22391) | human gut metagenome | biome: human-gut; feature: organic feature; material: feces | host: Homo sapiens | place: Tanzania | collected 2013-01 | reverse complement strand
ATTAAACTTAAATATTTGATTTCCAATTCCGCTTGATACATTTGTAGGAACAAAGCCCGAACCGGATGAAAGAGAACTGGCTCCACCAAAAGTGTAAATAGAATTTCCAATAACGACAGAATTAAAAAATACTTTATTCGTTGGTAGAGTAGCAACCTTAGTTGGAATTGCATCATCGTCGGGAGAATACCTGTAAATTGCATTTGTTACAGAACCCGAAGAAGGCGAGCCTCCAATGATATAAATGTATTTCCCAATAGTTTGAGCAGATGCGCCCATTGTTGAAGCAACGGTTGCACCTTTTGTACCGAATGTATTATTCGCTATGTCGTAGTATTGAATTTTATTTATTCTATTTGCATAATCATAAGAACCTCCACCAAATACATAAATTATGCCTTTATATATTGCTGCTGCTGCCATATAAAGACCTGTACTATTTTTATTTGGGAACAATCCTATACGAGAGATCGATTTGTTTACTGTATCGAATTTATAAAGGTTTCCACTACTGTAGTTGCCACAAATGTAAATATCAGTTCCATAAGAAACGCAACTAAATCCATATAAACTACTAACAGGAGTGCCTGACAAACTACTCCATAATTCCCACCGCAAATTGTTTGTTCGCATATTGTAAACACCATATCCAAGCTGCGATGAAACACCACCGAATGTATTAGGAACACCAAAGAAATAAAGTTCGTCACCAACAACAGCAGATGTACAATAATAAGAATATGTCGAAGAGCCAGTATTTTGTATCGTTTCAATATATTCGCTACCATAATTCAATACAGGACTACACTCCACAGCACTCGGTTTTGTTGACAATGGCACCCATAGCTTGGTGGTATCAGATGGAGGGGTTGCTCCATAGTCTATGTTGAGTTTTACCCCCCCCCAGTTGGTAATAATTGGGTTACCGTAAATTACGCTCATTTTATTGTCCTCCTTAATAAGTCATAATCTTTGTGATTTGTAGGCTCATCGCCGCAGGAGCCGCACCAGCTGCGTATATCTTTACCGTTCCGTTTTCATTTGCCGCCACCATCGAGGTAACACCAGCATCTGCGAGTGCTGCCAGCTGGTCAATAGTTGGATTGAGGTTGACTTGGAGACCGGCGGCTTGGCCCGTAAGTATCGTTTGATAATACGGGCCGCTGCCGCTCCATGAAGAACTTAAAGAAACGGTTTGCGTGGTGATTTTCTGCTGGTAGTCGGCGGTTCCTGTCGCCCTTGTGCCGTCTGCCTTGTAAAAGACCTCACCGGCCACAACAGCGCTTTCCTCGGCGGTCGTATCGGAAATATCAATGAGGGTGTTTCCGTAGAACTCCACCTTGTTTACCGCCATTCAAATCACGCTCCAATCGTTACTGTCTGACCTCCTGCGGGGTTATCGGCATAAGCAATCGGCACTCCGTTTACGACTACCTCAGAAAGGAAGTCATAGCCATCATCGGGGAGGACGCTAAACTGTGCTTTGGCCGGGGTTACGGTCTTTTTCTGGCCCTTGGTCAACTCACCGGCGTAATCACCTGTTACGCCAAGGATGGACACACCGGATTTAATGTTACCGGCAATGATTTTTGCGGCTTCGGTGCTGTCGATGACAGCAGAGCCGGAGCCATCGTGATAACCGGCCGGGATTGCTACCGGGGATTTATCTACAATGGAAAGGGTTACAGCGCCCTTGTTCGGCATGGTGCCTGTCACTTTAGCGCCATCAACATAAGCAGTTTTGCCATTAAGGATTTCCGCAGCGGTAGCGGTTGCATCGGAAGTATCGGCATCATACGGACAAGTGCCGGTAATGGGAGCGCCGGTCTTGTCGTGTGCCGTCTTGCCTTTAAGCAGGCTTGCAGCGTCAACCGTGTCACCGGTCAAGTCCATCAAGGTTTCACCGTAAAAGATTATTTTGGAATTGTACTTTGTATCAGCCATTTTCAGCCTCCTATAGTTACAGTCTTTCCCCCGGAGGGGTTGTCTACGATTTGTTTTGGTACGCCCTTAAAGGTCATGTTATCTTTCAACATTTTTTCCTTTGTCAACAGCAGTTGGTCGCTAACAGCGGGGGTGACGGTGTAATCACCCTTGTAAACCTCCGCCGCCACGCCAACCACGCTGCCGAATGTGATTGCAAAGGTAGATGTCGGAGATGCAAAAGCGGTTTGGAATTGGTTTTCAGAGGACTGGAATGTGGTCTGAAAAATCATTTTGTATCACCGCCCGCGATCTCATCTAAAAGGCCGTCTTTCAGGACATCTGCTACAGATACATTGAGGATATTGGAATTGAGCCGCGCATTGCCAATACCAACACGAAGTTGAATTTGCACCTGCGGGTTTGGCTTAAAAAGCGCCGTTTCTGCTTCCGTCAGCGTGCAGGAAACAGTTTTATCGCCCTGCGTGCAATCCTCAAGGTCTTTTACAAGCACAACATTTCCGCCCTGCTTGTAGATAACGGCCATCATGGAGATGGTGCCGGTATCGAAAGGGACGGTAAAAATGTGGGTTGGGGTTGTGTATCTTCCGACGAGGCTCACCCTTTCACCACCTCCGAAATCGCTACCTGTAAGGTAATATCCGCGGTCGGCTTGTCGCCCAAGGCATAGGCCGTAATAGTGCCGTTGTCGTTCGCTACATAGATAGCGCCGGTTCCGCTATCAACCATTGTGTTGTAGGCGGCGGTGTCGATCTGGATATCCACCTTGCTATTGGCAGTAGTCCCAAGGCCGGTTACCGTCTGGCTATAGGGGCTTTCGGAGCCGAGCCAAGATGCCGCAGGAAGCGAAAGCTGCTTAATAACAACCGCCCGGTTTATCTTGTACTCCATCTTTCCGATGGCCTGCGTTACCGTGTCTGTTGTGGTTACATTCTGCCGGGAGGTTGCCTGCTTGTAGCCGGGGATTTTGATTTGGCTGCCGGTGTAATCGCCGGTTTGCGGTGTCACCGCTCCGGTGCGGCCGTTAAAACTTGCAACCGTTCCAGGGCTGATGGTGTGCGCCACATACTGTAAATCGGAAACCATCGTCGGTTGGGCGGTATAGGTAGCTATCGGCAGTTGATACACCGTACCGCTTGCATTGATATCCTCCTGCACAAGTGCTGGAAGCGGGTCTTGCGCCTGTGTCACAAAAGAAATCGGTGCTTCGGTGTTTGCCATGTCAATTTGGATAAGCAATCGACCGGGGACAGAGCCGCTGGTCGGAAGCGTCGCATTGATCGTTTGGGCTTCCACAACAAAGTTTCGACCGAGGATTATACCACGGCCATCGGAAACATTTATGATGTTACCGCCCTGTGTAGTTACCTCAACGCCCGTAAAGATGCCACTGTCGTTTATAATGTGGTTGTACAGGTACGCATCATCCGTCGGCGTGACGATGGATGCGTTATACTGGAGCAGCGTTATCATGCGTTTGCCCTCCTTTCAAGGATCAAAATTTTGGTAAGGTCGGCACGGACAACGCCGAAGGTCATTTTTGTAACATCCTGCGACCTTGCATAGCCGGTTAGGATAGATTTGTAACTACTGTCGCCATCAATGACCAAAACCTCTGTGCCGATGGCCATCGAGGTATCAAGCACGCCGCAGTCGTTGCGGGCAGTCAGCTCAATCATGTTGTCATACTGCTGCGGAGTGAGTGCTTCGTATGCCTTTTGATAAGCTGCGGTATCAAAGTCCACATCGGTCTCCAAAAACTGCGCTGCGAAGAATACCGGCGCAATCCGGTCGGAATTGTTGGTGTCAACCTTTCCGTTTGGGTGCAGATAATAGGTAACATTCTGCGTTTCATCCGCTTTGTTGTAGATGGTCACCTTGTTCAGCTGGCCTGAGCTGTCGCCAATGATAATATTTTTATCCACAATGGCTTGTAGGCTTGCTTCGATGACAGCGCTTTCACTTACCTTTCCAACCGTAACGGTAATAGCCTTATTCTGCGGGTCAAAGGCCATGTTTATGGCTATGCCGTAAGCTGTCAAGGATTTGGTAATGATCTCGTAAAAGCTGTGGATGTTATCCTTGAGGTTCAGCGCTCCGGTGGTCTCGGAAGTCGTTTCCACCGTCATGCCGGTGATGTTTTGTAATGCATCATGGGAGGAAATGAAATTGTCCGTTATGATACCGGCGATAAACTGCTCTATTTTGGAGGATGTGGTGCGGTCAAAATGCACATCAACATCAAACAGCGCCATCAATGGCTGTGCAGAGATGGTCACGCCTGTTTTGTCGGTTTCGACATCATCCACGATCCCCTGATAGGCTACAACGCCGTTTTGGTCGGTCACGCTGATAAAATCGCCTTTCTTTGCATCGATTTTAACCGCCCGGAGAGTGGTTTTTTCCGCCGTTAGGTAGTCAAACTGTATCTCCGGGCTTTTAATCGGCGCAAAGCTGCGGAAAGTATAATCACGAGCGAACACTTCACACTTAAACAGAGTACGCAAGTTTTTCCACCTCCACATATGCGGTTATATCCGATGTGCCATCGTGGGAAAAGGTCAAAGTGCTTTCCCCCGGCGGAGCGTAAATAAACCGGCCGGTTGAAAAGTCGCTGGACTGGTACAGGTTTTGCACAAATGTCCCCTCGAGGGTATATTCTGCAATTTCCATCGTGGATGGATCGGCGTCAACAACGAGCTTATGCCCTTCCGGTATGGTAGCTGTTACCTTACCAACCGCAACACGAACACCGGCCTTTGTAAGCGCCCACGCTGGGTTTACAATAGGCCCGAATATCTGCAGCTTGCAGGGAGAAGGAAGATCGCCGTTTTTGAGCTTTGCAGAGCCGGAGATCGTTTCGATATAAGCGTAAGGATAGGTGTAGCTGTATGTTTTTCCGTTTACACCGGATGGCTGAACCTTGGACGAAACAATAGCTTCGTGCCAAGTACCAAAGCAGAGGAAGGTAACTGGCACAGCAAGATATCCCGACTTAAACTCGGATTTATCCGCAGTCTGCACATCGCACTTGATCTTGTACCAAGTATCAAGTGGAGAGTACATGAGAAACAGCGGCCCTTTGGTGATGAATGAGATAAACGCCTGATACCTTGCATAGCTAAAGAAGATCATCTCGCCGGTGACAGAATACTGATTGAGGTATTCGTCCGAAACGAGCCAAGCACTACCCGCTTGAATGGCGGAATAGGTTTTGCTAAAGCCTAAACCGCCCGGCGCGTTAAGGTACGCAGTTTTATCCATCAAATCCCACTCGGCGCCTACATTGTTTTGGAGCTTAAATTTTCTCATTAGTAGGCCCTCCCGAGTGCGCGGTTTACTGCCTGCACCAAATTGCGGGCAGCAGCTTCACCAGCGGCGTTGTCGTAACCATTAAAGGTGTTGTTCATTTCGATGGTGATGCCGCCACGGTCGTTTCCGTTCAGCGGCATAACATGGGCACGGCCACCGGCCATGGTAAGCAGCTCCGGCCCGGCTTCGCCGACGATGGCGCTGCCGGAGGACAAAACTCCGCCCTTGGCAAGATAATCAATTTTTCCGATGGTCGGAATATTAAATCCGAGGGACTTACCGCCCAAAACAGGAACCCAGTCAGGGACATCAAAGTGGATCTTATTCAGACCGTTTATCATCCAGTTGATTGCGTCAATGACCATGTTGATTAGTGCAATGATTCCGTTAAGGGGCGCTTTTGCAATGTCAACAAGCGCCGTAAAGATTCCCTTAAAGATTTCCTGCACACCTTTCCATGCTCTTTCCCAATCTCCAGTAAAAACGCCACGAACAAAATCGATAATACCGTCAAAAACGGCCTTTATGGAATCCCAAATTGATTTTACTGTTGAGAAGAAGAAATTTAAGATTTCCCCCAATACTCCAAACGATTCCGACCAATCCGTCGTAAATACGCCCTGCAAGAAATCATCCACACGCTGGAGGATGGCCTGTATCTCGTCGCCCTTTGTTGCAATCAGCGCAACAAGTCCTACAATGGCGGAAATAATCAGAACTATCGGGTTGGCTATCAAAAAATTAACAGCTGTCGTTATGCCCGTTACAATTCCAGGGATTACAGTTCCCGTTATGAATGTGAACGCAGATGACACAGCGCTCATAACGGCTGGGATAGCTGTTTCTGTAATAAAACCTATTGCCGCCCCAATTCCGCTTGAAATTCCCTCTACAACGGTTGTAATAATAGGCCCCATTTTAGTTGCCGCTTTAATAACCGCAGGGATTACCTCACCGGTTATTTTGCTTATTGCCCCAGTTATGCCAGATATAATACCTGCAATCGGGGAGATCGCTGCAATAAGGCCGCCGATAATAAGGATCGTTTTCTTTACCCCATCGTCGAGATTTGTAAACCATTCGATTGCATTTTGCAGCCCTGCGACGATTTTATTGATAATCGGCAGCAGGATATCACCGATGGAAATCGCCAAGTTATTGAGCCCGTTTCGGAGCATTTTCATCTGGCTTTCGGTCGTTGCGTATCTCTTACTTGCCTCGTTGGAGAGGGCAATATTTTCGTCCCATGCAGTATTTGCGGTTGTAACAGCATCGTCCAATACATCGGACGCAAGGGCTAACGCACGAAGCATATTGGACTGGCGAATCCCGGATAGCCCCAATTCATCCAATACGGCGATGGTGTCCTCTCCATTTTCGTTCATCTTCCCAAGGCCACCAATGAAAGCACTGATTGCGTCTATCGGTTCATTGCCCCACATATCTGCAAATTCAGAAGCAGATACACCAGCGATCTTTGCGAATGTTTCAAGATCATCACCGCCGGCAGACACAGCCTTGCTTATTGCGGTCATTGTTTGGGTCATTGCCGTACCGCCTGCCTCTGCGTTGATGCCAACCGAGGACATTGCGGTGGACAATGCAAGGATATCCTGTTCGGACAACCCGGCAACTGTACCAGCAGACGCAAGGCGTGTAGCCATCTCAACAATATCGCGCTCTGTTGTGGCAAAGTTATTGCCAAGGTCAACGATGGTACTGCCGAGTTTTGAGTATTCATCAGCGGTCGTTCCGGTAATGTTGGCAAATTTGGCAAGTGCAGAGGCAGCTTCATCAGCGGAAAGGTTGGTCGCTTCGCCCAAGTCGATCATGACGCGGGTAAAGTCAAGTACATCATCAGTGGCAATGCCCAACTGCCCTGCAGCTTCCGCGACAGCCGCAATCTCCGTAGTGGACGCAGGAATTTCTTCTGCCATGTCCAATATGCCCTGCCGGAGTGCCGCAAGCTGCTCTGTAGTGCCGTCTACTGTTTTTTCAACGCCAGCAAAGGCGCTTTCAAATTCTACAGCCGCTTTTGTGGCTGCCACTCCTGCGCCTGCAAAGGCCAAAGATGCCGGTGCAAACTTCTTTGCAATGTTCCCAGACTTTTCGGATATTTCACCGGTCACAGCAGAAACCTGGGCCAGCGCCGCATGGCTTCTTGATGCTTCCGCCTGCAGGTCTTTTAGCTTCAGCTCGGCGCTTTCAAGCTCTCTTACCAGCTCCCGGTATTGTTTTTGGTTGACTTCCGTACCGCTTGCCATTTCGGCATCGGCTTGTTTTTTGGCATTGCGGAGACTTTCAACCTTGTTTTCTGTTTTCTTAATCTGATCCCCAAGCAGCTGCTCTTTTTGCTTGAGCAGGTCTATATTGGTTGGATCAAGTTTCAGCAGGCGATTGACCTTGTTAAGCTCGGTCTGCGTACCGCGGATTTCGCCGTTCAGCTCACCAATGGCCTTGGATAATCCTTTAGTATCGCCGCCGATTTCAACAACAATGCCTTTAACATTTTCAGCCAATCTTACCACCTCCTGCAAAGAAATCACGCAAGCCGCCGGGCCTGCCCTTTATGGCGTATTGTTCTGCGTCGTTGGCCTTTTCGATCATCAAATCGTAGACCATGCCGCAAGTCATATCCGACAGCGCTTCATCGGTCAAACCCAATTCAGCACAGCGGAGCATAAAGGTAGACCCGGTGGGCTCACGCACCGTTTGTTTTATTTTTTTTTTGGTACTGCGGTGGTCTTATTGTTAAGGCTCCACAGCTCCAAGATGGCAGGGAGCACTTTATAGATGGAAAACATCTCAAACTGCTCCAGCCACTCGTCAACATTGTCCGGGATGGACCCGTCATATTGCCGAGCCATGATAAAAGCGACATCCTCGAAGATTTCAAGGTCGTTTACGGAGAAACTACCATCCTCCGAAGATGCCGCAGCCTGCAGCTTTTGCAGGTCTCGGACGATATCACGCCCGATTTTGTGCCGATAGATGCGAGGGGTCAGCGCATTAGCGCACAGCCCCACGCTTTTACCATCAATTTCGATGATTTTGTTCATATCAGCCACCCGCCTGTGTGGGCTGGAATACAGCAGTATACCAACCGTTTACGGTGGCCTCGGGGGTTTCCGCTGTGGTATAGGCAAGGGAATTGCCATTGGCCAGCGGGGAAGCGGTGATGCTGACGGTCTGCGTCTGCGGCTCCACGCTCTCTGTTGTGGTGTTCAGCTCACGAGAGGGACGGGTGCAGGTGCAGTTGTAGAGGACGAACTTAGTGCCATTGGCATCGCCTTCCTCCTGGAACAGCAGCGCAAAGGACTTGGGCTGCACATTGGCGTTTTCAATCATCACCTTGCTGGTGGTGTCCTGTGTATAACCGAAAATATCCTTGAGGAAAGAATCGGGGAAGATCGCTACCTCAAGGTCGCCAGTGTAGCCGCTGTTGGCCACCGCTACAAAGTACTGGATATTGTCTGCGTAAAAAGGAGTGGTATCACCGGAGGGCTCCATGGACAGGCTCACAGCGCCGGGAATGGCTACGGGGGTACCGTAGCCATTCCCATCGCTTTCGAGCACCGCATAATGGACATTGGAGATACCAAATTTAACTTTATCAGCCATTATTACACCTCGATTTCATAGATGACTTGGTTACATTGCTGATCTTCAATGTAACTCTCGGACTTTTGCCAAAACAGAGAGGACAAAGCCTGTTCGACTTTGCCCTCTGCTGTTAGGTCTTTATCTTTTGTGTAAAGCTCAACCTGTATATGGTTGATGGGGTGATACACCACATTGTCAGCGCCAAAATTATTGGAGTAGGAGACGCGATATAGGATATACGGTAACTTTTGCGGCTTATTGAAGTAACCGTAAGCTACGGGCATCCTCGTCTGTTTTAACAGGGAATTGACCTCTTGCAGTGTCATCCTTTCTTAATCACCACCTTTACACGGGTTAATAGTTTCTGCTCTGCCTTTTGCTCCGCTGGGCCGATGTGGGGGAATGGGCGGGCAGAGCCTTTTGCGGTTCCGCCTGGGCCTGCGTGACCATGTTCCAGCAAGTGCGTGAGCTGGTAATCCGTTTTGTTGAAAATTCGCATACGGATATCGCTGTAGCTCTCATATGCGACCTTGTCACGCCAACCGGCCTTATAATCGCCGGTCTGTACCGGGCTGCCGGTCACAATGTCTTGGCGGCATTCCTTTGCCACCTGCCGAACCTCTTTTTTTACGCCATCCGTAACGGCCTGGTCATAGTTTTTCAGTTCGGACAGGATTGCCGTTGCCAACTCATCCGGTCTAACCGTTTTCGACATCGTTGCCCACCTTTTCCTCAAGGTACAACTCTATTTCATCGCTGCCTGTTGCAAAATAGGTGCGATAAATGGAATAGCGTGTGCCGCGCCACTCGGCTAATTTCTGCCCAGCATAGTTGGCGATAGGAGTAACCGCCACAAGGGACGGCTGCAAGCCGTTTTGACCGGCGGAATAGAACTCCGCCCGTGTAGCGGACTGCAGCCGCGCCCAGACCTGTGTTGTGGTTTCTGTGGCAATCTGTACCCCGATATCGTTCTGCTCAAAGGTTTGGGAGATTAATGTAATGAGATCATCCAAATCAATCACCCACCTTTTGCTCAAACAGCCGGTTGTTGAGTGCCCACCGGAGCATCCGGGGCATTGCTACGACCTTTTCCCGGCGTTGCCGGTAAAGGTAGGCGGCGTACATCTCCACCAGCATAGCATCACCGGTGCTGGTGGAAAGTACGATTCCCTCGGTAGCGATATACTCCTTGGCAGACGCGATCAGCGCCAACAGGTAATCGTCAAGCGCCGTTGTAGAAAGCTGCAAATCAACCTTCAGAATCACGAGGATATCAGCGTCTGTCATGCTTTAACCCCCTTTAGGAAGCCTTGGTTACATTGACGGTGTAAACAACGGTCTCGTTGCCATTCTTAACGGTTACGGTCAGAGGATGGGCAGTGCCATCAGCCAGCCAGGTAACAGTGCCTCCGTTCTTCACATTGGCGTTGTTGTAGGCGATAGCGACCTGCGCACCAGCAACCTCGGTAGTAGCGTTTACTGCAGCAGTCGCTGCGGAAGCGGTAGCGGTGTAGCTCAGTACATCACCGTCAAAGGCGGGGCTGAGGGACAGGTTACCGACAGTCAGAGCAGACAGCTTGGCGTTGTTGGCAGTATCGGCCGCAAAGGTCATGGAGGTGGTTACGGAAGCACCATTGATGTTGATAGCCACGAAAGCGCCGGGGATAACGGGCATACCGTCAGCACGCTCTTTGCCGCGGAATACGGTGTTGTCCTGGATGAACTGAACCTCGCGGGAGGCTTCGATAGTCATGCCGGAACGCTGCGCCCACAGGTACAGGTCACCGTAACCGCCAACGATGTCGCCGTCGGGGATAAATTCGAGGATTTCCACATCACCGCCGATGATGGGCATGGTCATACCATCAAAGGTGACATACCGGCCAAGAGCGGTTGCGAGGATAGCCTTGGACTGCAGAGTAGCAAGGGTCTTGCTGTTCATGGCCCAGAAACGCTCGCCGCGGGAGTAGCGGGTGAAGGTGTTACCAGCAGCAACAGCCAGCGCAGCCCAGAATGCCTCGCCGGTGGAAGCGGTGGGAATGGTGATGATGTTGGAGGTATGCAGGTCAACCCAAGCCGGAGCATTGGCCGGGTAATCGCTGGGCTTGCTCTCCTGTGCCAGACGGGTCACGATACCGAGAGGCATCTTCTGACCAGCGCCCTTACCGTACAGGATGGCCTTATCCTTGGCAAGGCCGATAGCCTCGGACAGCATCTCGACGATCCAGGAAGCAAGGTTTACATCGTTATCCTCCAGCAGGGAATTACAAACAGGAACATAACCGGCAACCTTGAAGCCGTCAAGAGTGATCTGGTTAAAGCTGAAGGTCAGCTCATTGATGGCGCCGCACATTTCAGTCCAAACGGCCTCGGGGACAGTACCGGCAATGGTCTGACGGGCTTCGCCATTGACATTGCGGATGCGGACCCGACGCATCAGTTTGGAGTAGCGATACATATTCTCGGCAATGAGGTCGAGGAATACAACAGGGATGGTCAGCTCACCACCGGTGATATCTCTCTTGCTGCGGGCAGCGTTACGAAGCTCTGCAAAGAAGGTCTGCACATCGGGCTGGGCTACGATAGCGTCACGCTGCTCTTTGGGAAGAGCGTCAAAGGCGCGCACATTCATGGGGAGGGAGCGAATGTTGATGGTATTCATGGTAAAATCATTCCTTTCGTCTTTCTTTTCTGCTTTGGGTTCAGCCTTGGGAGGATCCTTTTCGGCATTTTCCAAATCTTCCTCAAGGCCCTTGATTTCTGCGGACAGTTTTTCTTTTTCGGCGTTGTGGGCATCCTGTTCCTCGGTAAATTTGTTCATGGCGTCCTCAACAGCCTGCTGCTCCTCATCGGTGGTAGCTTCGCCGATTGCTTTTTCGATTTCAGCGGAGCGTGTTGCAAATTCTGCGTCTTTAGCTACCAGTGCCTCAAAAGCTGCTCTTTTCAGTTCCAGCTTTTTGGCAATCATAATGGATTTCAGTGCCATGTCAGCACTCCTTTCTTAGCTTTTTGAGGGCTTCGGCCCTCCATTGGTCGAGCTTGCGCTCGTTGATCTTTTCAAGGTCTTTTCTCCGAGCCTCTACCATGGTGTCCTCGTAGGCCGGGAAGGTAACGACCGATACCTCATACAGTTTGACTTTGCGAATAGTCCACACGGTTGTGCCATCTGGCCGGATTTCGGTTTCCTCGTCAAGGATGTCAAAGCCGAAAGAACATTGGGAAACATCCCCACGCTTTACGCGCTCATAGGCGTTCATGGCATCCTGATCCGCTTGATTAATGAGGATGGACCCCCAAAGGCCCAAATCGTCAACGCGGAGGGTCAGTGTACCAGCTGTTGTTCTGCCAAGCACGATTGTGGTATCATGGTTAACCAGCGCCCGAATATCATCACCGAGGGTACCATCAAAGGCTCCTCGGTCAATGCGCTCGATGGCTTTATCCCACATCCGGTATTCGCCGGTAAAGGTGGCGAAATAGCCCTCAATGTAGAGGTTTCCATCAGCAGCGCGGGTTTTGAAGTCGCCACTGCGGCTGATTGCCTGTCTTGCTCCTACCATTTACTCACCTCCTCCGTTTAGTTTTTTCTGATCGCCAAGGCGGTCCGCGGGAATGTAGTTTTCAAGGGCCAAAAGCTCATCCATTCCCTCGTGCGGAGTAAGCCCAACCCAACTGCGCCACTCGTTCCGTGTCATTGCCATGCGGTCAACCATTTCCGCGCCAGCTTTGATGGTTTCCTCCAAGGAATAGTTGTAGAGGGAGCGGACATTGAAGCGGAAAAAGTAATCCGGAGATACGAGCAGCTTTCGGCTAAACTCCTGCTCCAAAATCTGTGCAATCGGCATGATACGGGAAGAAATAAAGTTGTTCCATTCGTCTCGCTTGAACTCGCCAACGCCCAAAACAAAAGGCGGCACGCCAAGAATGGTTGCCACCGTCGTTTTATCCAGTTTTACGAAGTCTGCCAGCGCAAGATCGGACAGGGTAAGGGGCCGTACCTGTTCCACCGAGAATTGTTCGGCCGGAATCAGCCAAGGTTCCCCAGCTTTGTTGGATGCCGCAAATTCCTCAAGGAGCTTTGCTCGGCCCTCCGGGTTGGAAAACTCGTCTATCATAGCGTCAACTTTGACGATGAGGGACGGTTTCCATTCGCTGGCCATGAAGCCCTTTTCTGTTGTCGCCGCCTGCTTGAGGTTATTTGCCACATCAGCCAGCGCAATGTTGTACCCAGTACCTTGCCATGGGTAGTAATTGCTCGGATTGATGGCAAAGTGCAGCACATCCTTCGGGTCATAGGGTTTCCCGGATATTTCGATGCTGTAATACCGTTCCCCATTCGGGACAAACGCCACAAACGCCGCCGGAATTGGGTCAAGCCGCCGAAGCAGGCCCTTCCGGGTCTTTGGGAGCACCACAGCGTTCCCCCGGCCATCCAGCAGCATTGTTTTGATGATCCACTGGATAAAGTTTGACCGGCCCATGTAGCTGTTCGGCTCGATATCAACCACACGAGACAGCCCATTTTTAACCCGGATATCTCCACTATCGGTGTTTTGCATCAGATAGATTGTCATGCTTCCAATTAAAGACGCAATCCTATCAACAGCGGAACAGATTTCCGGGTTGTGCGCAAGGTCTGTATAGCCAGAACAGGTTAGGTCTTTCCAACCGGTTCCATCACACAGGCATACAGCGCTCCGCGTTTGGGGCTTATCCCGAGAGCGGAAGCGCTCAAAAAAATTTGCCATGCTCATTTATCACCCCACCATTTCTTTCCTGCTTTAGATTTATCCAAAGCCTCCAAGTACCGCACCGTGGCAAATACGGAGGCATCGAACACATCAATTCGGTTTGTCGGTCTTACCTTTTCGTACTGGATCATGTCGTCAGTCTTTTCGATGGCCGAGACATTCCCAACGCAATACTCGTAGGCTTCAGAATGCATATAGTACAGCGTCCCATTTTTGGCGCTCTGTTCAATATGCCGGAAGCCCTCGGATTTTTTGTAAAAAAACTGCGGCTGATCGATAATGTTAAAGCCTGCCGATTTCATGCCAATGAAGTACTCTCGGCAGAATTTGCGATCATGCCCCACCTGTCGGATTTTGAATCCATGCTTGCGCATGGATATAAACCAGTTGACAACATCGGCGTGGTTTACGGTCGGACTGTTACACATGGTTAAAAGCCCATCATCGGCCCAGCCGAAAAGCGGTATACCGTCCTCGTCGGCCTTAACATGAGCCTGCACCACCGGGAACCAAGCGTGACTGATGATAATATCCACGCCTTTGTAATTTCCAAAAAGCGCAGCCGCCGTTAGGTCGTGCATTTTTGAGAGGTCAGCTCCGCCGTACCAGTCTATGGGGAGCTTGGAAAGCTCGTCCAGCGTCCAGTTGTATTTTTCGTCGCTTCTCCGGAATTCATCGAGGTTGAAATAGGACTTCATAGCCCCTGTATAGACATTGAGAGACTTTGCAAAGAAGTCTTTCCGCTGCTGCGGGTCATTCTGCGCCTGCAAGCTGTCGTTTAGGATTTCCTCCGGCCGGATGGAAACGCCATAGGCCGGGTTGGCCATCTCGTGTACCATGGGATTGGTATAGTCGATATTGCCCTCCTCATCCGGATTTGCGCAGCACATGAAGATGAAATATTGTTCGTCCTTGATGGTGCCATCCAATACCTTGCGGCAGTATTGCAGCCGCTGCCCAAGGAAGCCCTGTTCGTTATCGCCAGCGGTGGAAATGCCTATCAGCAGCTTGTTTGTATAGGCTTTCATAGCTTCCTTGAAAAGGTTGTACTGCTTCGGCTTGGTAAAGGCGTGGATTTCATCGCAGATCGCAATATTGCAGTTAAGGGAATCCTGTGCATCCGGGTTTGCGGCCAATGCGCGAATGAAAAACGAGCCGTCTGGAAGCTCCGCCTCCATCGAGTGCTCGTTGTTGTTGTCGATGATCTTTACACCGCCGCCATGCTTCTCGTCCTCGCCCATAAGCCGGATGTTATAATCCAGAAAATTAAAGCTCTCAAGGGACTGCATCAGAGCTGCGGCAGATATGTAGGTTTTGGAGCCGCTACGCCGGTACCACAGGGACAGCGCCCAGGCGAGGGAAGCTGCAAAGCTGGTTTTGATGTTTTTTCGGGGTATAAAAATAAGGGCCTCGTGAAATCGCACTACATCGGTGCCTTTCAACTTAAACCCAAGGAGATTGTAGATAATGAATTTGTGAAACGGCTCCAGCAGGAATGGCTTTCCCCGGAGCGGTGTACCGTCCAGCTTTTCCCCCTGTTGGTGGCAAAGGGTCTTTTCGATAATCTGAATACAGAACTCCGGCCCTTTTGGCGCAAAATCGTACTCGTCATTATCGAGGTCGGCTAAGAAACGATCAACGGCCTGCCGCAACTCCTTGCAGGCTACCTTTCTTCCGTCTCTGATGCTTTGGGCATACTCAAGTACTACGGGCCAATTCTTACCCTTAATCTGTTTCAAGGCTGGCAAGAGCAGCAGCAAGGCCGCCCTTTTCCTCCTTTTCCTTTACTCCGCCGGTCATTTTGCGAAAGCTCGAAGGAGTAAGCCCCAATTCGCGCCAGTATGCCAGTGCGCTCTTGTTGAGGTCGTCCCAAAGAATCAACAGAGGATTTTTAACCATGTTTGTGGCGTTCCCCTTGTTTGTATATTCGATTACGGACTTGCCGCCGGATTTTTTGAACTCCGCCTTGGTCTTGTCCCGCTGTTCGAGTATCTCTGCCAGCGTTTCTACCGCAGATTGATAAGATGGGTCGGCCGTACCGAGTTTTTCCATCTGTTTTTCGATAGTTTCAACCCATTTTTCCTTTGTCATGGCTTCCCCTTTCTCAAAAATATGCCGTAGAGTTGGAAAAAGTTCCCCCCACCGGTCCCCATAGACAGGCGGAAGGCGCAACGGATAGGGGGGGTATCAGTAACGGCCCCTTGCTGCTGTTGCTTTTTCCGGGTGCTGCTTGTTATGGCAGCCCTCACACAGGCTTACTAAATTTTTATCTTCGTAAGCCAGCTCCGGGTACTCATCTGCGTGTTTGATATGGTGCACCGTTGTAGCCTGTACCGCCTTTCCGTACCGCTTGCAGTGCTGGCACATATATCCGTCACGCCTTAATATCTGTTGGCGCTTCCTCCTCCACCTGGGAGAATTATAATCAAATACAATGTTCATTACCCGCCCTGTCCCTCCCGGTGTCTACTATGCCGGGCTACCAATTATTGTTACCAAACCGTGGTTATCCGCTTAGTGCCTTTCTTGTTCCCGCACAGCAGGAGCGTCTGCGGCTGCTCATGGTCGCTCTCGCTGCTGGGCAGCAGCATCTTCCGGGCTGCGTAACCGCCGTAGTGCTGCCATGCGGTGCAGCTGACCACTACAAGCTGCTTTGTGCGGATGACATTGTTGTTGCTGTCCACTACGATCTTTTTGGGCTTGCTGATGGTGCCCTTATGGGTGTGGCCGACTATCAATGCGTCAATGCCCTCTATGGTGTAGCCGAAGCGCTCATTGCGGTTGACCGTTGCACCGGTGTAAATGCCGCCGCCGGAGCCATGGGTAACAGCCATCGTATAGCTGGTGATAGGGATATCTCTTGTTACCCTGCGCCCAATCTCCAGTTTGAGGAATGCTATATCCTCGGCGTAGTAGTCCTCCAAGTCCAGCTTGCACATGATATCGCCCATAATGTCCTGGTCGGTATCCTTGGCGGTTCTGGCTTCATGGTTGCCGGCAACAGCGCAGAGGATTTTATCCTTAATGGGTGTCAGCATTTCCACCATCAGCTTTTTCTGCTCCCGTGGGCGGATATAGTCCTCAAAGGGGCTGCCTACCGCATGGCGGGTATTATTGTTGATGAGATCGCCGCCAAGGATAAGATAAGCATCCTCCCGCTCTACCCGGCGGCAGAATGCTTGCCAGCCCTCTTTATCATGTAGGATGCTGCCCAAATGCACATCAGATACCGGATATACCTTGATGGTGTCGCTCTGCGGGATTTTGCGGACTATTAAATCCAGAGGTATCGCCTCCTTTATGGCATAAAGAAAGAGAGCGCCTTTCGGTACTCTCTGACTGCTTTTGGTAAGGCAGACTATTGCGAACTTGCGGCCTGCCAGCGCGGCACCTTTTTTACGAAGGTCATGTATCTTCGGCCGATGGGATAACGGGGCATCGGCGGCCCCGTAAAAAGGAGGTAAAACATGAAGGTGGAGCACCCGATAGGGCTTGAACCTATAACCCGCTGCTTACAAGGCAGCAGCTCTACCATTGAGCTACGGGAGCAGATCGCCGGGATTAGGGGCCCGGCTCCCCACCAGGAGGAATGTCAAGGGAAGTCTGTGTTTTACCACACTATCAGTATACACTGTATATGCATCTTATTTCTGCAATGTTTCTGCAAACTTTACAGTTCGGTCAACCCATACCGGCAAAGGGCATATCTCCGGAGGGCTTCGTCCTTATCGTAGTAGATTTGCCGCTCGCTCTCGTTGAACTCCTGGCAAAGCCGCTGTATGTAGCCGTATTCCCGGCGGATGTAGAACAACTCAAGGATGCGCCGCTGCTTTTCCGTCAGGCAGGCCAGTCCTTTCTCAACCTGGGAGGTCTGCCACTTGACTACCGCAAGGTTTGCCGAGAGCGCATCCCGGCGGGAGATTGCGTTAATCAAATGATCTTCCCGGCCGCAACCACCGCCCTTTACTGGTGTAGCATCGCTGGTGGCGGACCGGATGCCGTCCATCTGCTCATTGTAGCGGCGGATTTCTTCCGGCAGGCTTTCCAGCGACCGGAGCTTATAGCTGTGGCATTTCAGCTCGTCAATGCAGATGCGCTTGTAGTCAATCATGTTTCTCCCCCCTCCATCAGTTCCTTGTAGCTTATCCCGTTTTTAAGGCCGGGGCTTTCATCGCTGCCTGTTGCCCGGAAATGGGCCTGCGGGTGGCTGGGGTGCATATACTCGATCATAGCGAAATTAGCAAGGTCAACCAACCATTCGGTGTTCCCGGTCTCCCGGTACAGCCTCAGCCGTTCCTCGGCGCTGTCTATCGCCTTAGCCAGTTCTGGGTAGGTCTGACTCATCCAGCCGTATTTGTAGTGGGAAACGATAATCCGGTTCTGCATGAGGTTTATAAAATCCTTGCTCCAATCCCGCTGGAGAATGTCGTTTACATTAGCCATCTTCGCCCTCCTCCATCGCCTGTTTTATGATTCCGGCGTTCTGCTGCACGATGTCCAGAACGATATCGCTCTGAATGTTGTGGGCAAAAATTGCCTTATCTTGTGCATCTGCGTTCCAGTAGCCGGTCATGGTGTCCCCATCGTCAACTGTTGCTACGATGCAAGCAGAGTGAACATCATGTTCCGTCAAAATTCGGATTGCGTTTTCAAGCCAAGGCGCGTAGGGCAGCTTTGTAATATCTTCACTTTTCATTTTTGCCCCCCCTTTCTGACCCCAGATTTGCAAAACCAGTCTTTGCAAACATCAATGTGGTTGTTCTTGCACCATTCCCACATATCCACCCCGTTATAGCCGGAATTGAAATATTTACAGTCTTTGCACCTGACCACAGGCACTACATCGGCGGCAGGGAGTGCCTTAATGCCTTTTACCAAGTCTATGCCATCGTCAACAGCGTCAAGGCTGTATCTCCCGCCGTCTATTGCATCCATGCAATATTGTTTAATTAGCGATATGGCTGCTTCCTTGTCAATGTATTCAGCCACTTTCTTCGCCTTCTTTCCTTATCCCATATGCACAATAAAAATCATCCGGCACTGTAAGGTCAACGCAAGGCCCATGCGAGCAGCACAACCCGCTCAAATCTTCGTAGCTGTATTCGCAGTCCTTGCATCTGACCACCGGCACCGCGTCCACCGATTCCTCCGCCAGCATCTTCATCCATTCGCAGTCGGCGGGTTCGCAACCCATGCCCGGGTACACCCTATCGCAGATACTACAGATGATGTCCAACGCCGTTTCATTTTTGATATAGGGCTTAATCATAGGCAGCCTCCTTTTTGTCCATCTTTGCTCCGCAGTTTGGGCAGTATTTTTGCATTATCTCTCCACGCAAGTTTGCATGGATATTATGCCAACTTCCACACTCGGAGCATCTACAATTGTCGTTTCCACAAAGAGGAGCACCAATCCAACGCCCATGCACCACCGGGGCAACATCAGCGGGCTGGAAACAATCTACCTCTTCGAGCATATCGTCAACCCAACAGGCACGACACCAGCACCCGTTGTGGTCTTTTCCCTCCGCCTTACACGGCTTACAATAACGCTCCTCAACGCTTTTCTTAAACGCTTCCCGGTCCAAGTATTCAGCCATTGTCAGCCCTCCTGTTCCAAAATCCGACCAGCTTGTCAATGTCTTTGCTTCTCGGCGACGCCATCGCGCCAATCATGCACCCATCCTTATGCCGAGGATTCCCAACGAGCAAAGCAGTTTCGATATAATCGATCGTTACAGCTTCGATTTTCATGTCGCATCCGCAAAACGGGCACGATTTCAATTCAGCCATTACTCTACCTCCTGCATCCAGAACTCACGACGACAGTCAACACATATTTGTTCTGGAACTTCACAATCTCCATTACTATCTCTGTGGGTAGAAGAGATAACCACTGGACAAATCTGTATTACCCCATATGCATCAATGACTGCCTCCGGCCACTGCTCCAGAAACACGCTCTGCCGTGTCTTGCGCGGATGTGCAGCAGACCATTTCTCAACAATAGCAATCTGATCCGTAGCGTCCATCGTTGACTCTTGAGCAACTGCACAACAACATGGATTATCATTGCAAGCATTAGAAGCTGGGCACCCAGTACATCTATTACCAAAACTCTCGCACATTCTGTTTCGTTCCTCAATAAACTTTATAGCATCCATGTTATCCCTCCTTTACCGACAAAGTGTCGTTTCTAACCACGCCTTTGTTTTCGTCCATTTCCTCGTACCGGCACACGCCCGGATGGTTTACTACAGGGCAAAAATCTGCAACCGCCGGGCAATCGCCGTTTACACAGATTTCATCTTTCAGCCATTTACACATCATCCCACCTCCAGTGCCATCAGCAAATCCCTGTAGTCCAGCAGCAGCGCCCATATCTGCTCCGCATCGTCATGGTCGAGGGTGACTGCACCCTCTGCGTCAACGGCAGCAGCCAGCCGGTCTATGTCCCGGATTACTTCGTAGTAGTCCTTTACGGTCATTGGCTCACCCTCCAAAATTCTCAAGATAATAATTCTTCCCGTCCTGCCAACCCTTGTAATAGGCTGCCTGCTCCCGGCGTTCCTGTTCCTCTGCGGTGATCTCCGCCTGCGCCACTTCATCCAAATGGTTCCACCTTTCGGCCGAAATAGCCGATAGAACCATTATGCAGAAAGCAGCTAAGATTATCGTAACTACCGCTGCCGCCCAGTTCCTCATAACGAATCCCTCCTAAATCCGAAGAATGTCTTTATTTGCGGCAGGGTCTCCAGCCTGTGGCCATCTACCGTTATCAGCGCTGCGTAGCCCCGGCCTATCCAGCCATCGTGCCAAATCTCCCGGGCCTCGTAGTAGTCCACGCTCTCCCGTCGCTCCGTGGTTTTGCCGCAAACCCTTATCTCGATGTCGATTTTCCCATCCCGGCGCTTTATCCAATTCTTTGGTCGCTTATACTTACCGGATGCCGCCGCATCCTTGTAGCATTGTTTGGAGCAGTACTTTTGTCCCGGCTGGCCGAAATAGTCCTTCCCGCAGTATTCGCATTTCTTCGGCTCGGCTTTTTTCATACTGCTTTTGCGGGCCCGGATGCTATCCATGGCCTTTTGGCACTCCTTGCAATACAGCTGTCTGGTGTTGGTGCTGCCTATCGGCCCTCCGCATCTCTTGCAGGGCCGGTTTGGGTCTCTCTTGATTCCATAGCGATACAAGATCGAGGCCACAGAGCCGTAATCAAGATCGAGAATTAAGGCAATCTCCCTGTTGGTCTTGCCCTCCCGCACCAGTTGTTCCAGAAACTCCGGGTCGTTTGAATTAGAACAGCCGATTTTGTCGTTAGGAGACGCTTTATCGTATGACATCATAACTCACCGCCTTTTCCTGCTCGGCCATCTCTGCGCGCATTTTTATGGCTTTGGTGACGGCGTTCCAGCGCTTGATAAATTCCTCTGCACTTTGTCCCTCAAAAAGCGGATTCTCCCGCTCTATTTCCGTTCCGTGTTTACCCATTGTGTTACCTCCTCTATGTCAATTTCTGTTCTTGGGTTTTTGGGGTCATATGCTCCACGCAGCCGCAGCTCGACATGGTCAAAGCTATCATCGGCGATTACTCCCCGGTGCACCAGACCGTCCATCAGCATCTTGCCGTTGTAGTTGTCTGGGTCATGCCGGTGCCGGGTGGGGAAGTAGTAGGTGATGGTCACCACCGCCTTGCCCATTGGTTTGCACTTGGGGCAGTATGCAACAAACAGCTGCAGCCAGCGCTGCTTTTCCGCTCGGTAGTCCCAGGCATTGGCCCGACCAGCGTATTTATTCAGCGATGGAGGGATTTCTGGGATAGTGATTTTCACGCATTCTCCTCCATCATTCGCTCCTCCAGCGCTATGTCATAGCTGGGCAGCTGCTTTACCTCGGCCATACCGGCCAGCTTTGCCCGGATATCCGCAGGAAGGGCTTGCATTTTGCGCTCGCTCTCCTGCCTTGCCCGGTAGCTGCGCATAAAGTTGGACTGCACCACGCTCTGCACCGTCCCGGTGTCCATGCTGGCCCATTCCCGCAGCTGGGAGGGGTGTCCTACCAACCGTTGTAGGTTCTCCGGCAGGGCTGCAAACTCTTTCTCGCTGTTGTATCCGCTGTTCCGCAGGGCCTTTGCAATCAGCGCCCATGCTTCCCCCTCGGAGAGTTCCGCCGGTCTGCTGATCTCCCCGATGCTGGCGATAATAGCCCCAATATGCGGGGGGAACCCCTTGCGGTCGCTGGCAATGTGGGTCTTAACCGCCGCTGCTACAAGGTTAGCCGGGTAGTCTGCCAGCATCTCCGCCCACAGATTTACCACCGCTTCGGCATCCTGCCGCTTCATGTCCCTGTAGTAGCCGGGGTATGCAGCCTTGAGGATGGACATAACAGCCAATGTTTCAGTACGGTTCATGTTGTCCCTCCTCCTGCAGCATCTGCAAAAATACATTGTCGGTCCCACCAGCAGACTTGTCGCCTTTCAACGGGTAAACATCCTGCCAGCAGCGCTTAACGCTCTGATCGAGAATAAGTCCCTTGGTGTGGTTGTCCCCCGGTGCCAGCCGTTCCAGCTCATTCAGGATCATCTTTGCGGCCCGATCAGTGAGGGGCTTTTTGATTTTCTTGCGCATCTCACAAAAGCCGTTCCAGTTCTCCATCAAGGCTTCCGGGACATCCACACGCCCCCTTGGGGGGGTAGGGGGGGTATTATTCCCAGAGGGAATATTTTCTTTGTCTTTGTCATTGTCTTTGTCTTTGTCTTGGCTTTTCTGGGTTTTTGAAAAACCCGCTGGGTTTTTTGGGTTACCTTGGGTTTTCTTCGGCCTACCGCCCTTGGAACCGTTTTCCCTGCTTGTTTTGGCTCTTCCTTCGCATTCAGCAGCCATCCGGTCTATTTGCAACTTTGCTACCGGCCATATAAAACGCTCGTTTCCCCGGAAATCGGGGGCTGCGCCCGTCTCTGCATATTTCAGCATAGCCGTGAACAGCCGCCCTCTCTCCGCATCTCCGAGTTCCTCCATGGCATCTGCAAAGTCTGTAAAGACTTTAAGGTACTTCATGGGTTGTCCTCCTGTCGCTTTTTACTGGGAAGCGTAACCCTCAATTAAAAGGGAGGTCGTTAGGGTCGCCCTCGACTTCTTCAAATCCGCCCTGCTCGCTCTCTGCGGGCTTTTCCTCTGCCTTTCCGGTAGATTTGCTGCCGCCGAAAAGAACTTCCTCTGCGATAACCTCTGTGGCTGTGCGCTTGTTTCCGTTCTTGTCCTCGTAGTTGCGAACTTCGATGCGCCCCACAACGGTAATGAGGTCGCCCTTGCCGAACCACTGGTTAATAAATTCAGCAGTCTTGCCCCATGCTACGATGGGTACGAAGTCAGTCTTTTCTCGGTCACGGTTGCGGTCTACGGCGATGGTAAAGCCGCACACGCTCTTGCCGCTGTTGGTCTGTTTCAGCTCGGGGGCCTTGGTCAGCCGCCCATTAAGGATTGCTTTGTTCAGCATTCTGTTTCCTCCAAATAGTTCGTGTAGAATTCCTCCCGGAACATCGGGATCGTGAAATCGTAGTTGTCGATACAGGCTTGCTCGCCCAGCCGGTGCAGCCAGTCCATCACCTCTGCACAGCTGTGTGCGTGTTTCAGGTGGCACGGCGTGTGGCACAGGGAAACCCAAAGCCCCATGCGCTTGCTTTTGTTCCGCATGGCGTTGCCGAAGATTTCGTGCCGGTCGAGCTTTACGCCGGAGCGCTGGCACAAAAAGCACTTGGATGTGTCTGCCTGGACGATGCTCGGAGCGTAACCGTTTCGGTCAAGCTCTACGCCCCATTCGTTTTTCATTTGCCCCATTCCTCCTTTAGCAAGGCCAGCTCGGCAGGGGTTGCTACATCTATCCCTTGCTCCTTACAGTCCGCTATGACCGCATCCAGCAGCCGGGACATCTGCTTTGTGTTGTAGGTGCTGCTGCCGTAGTACAGACGGATTACCAGATGGTCGCCGTCTGGCTCGTAATCTACCTGTTCCGTTACCCAGCCAGTCCCCAGCATTTCCCACGCTGTACGGACGGTTTTAGCAGCTTCCGGCTCGATGTTGTGAACATCTTTCCAGATACCCACCTCCTTGATGTACTTCCGGTACAGCTCCTCCTTAGTCAGCGGGGCCGCCTGGGTGGAGAGGGTAAAGGCCAGATCATCAAGGAGCGCCCACAGGTACGAGTTGGCCGAAAGGCTCCGGCGCTCGTGGTGCTCCTTTAGCTCGGCAGCGTACATCTTGCCGGGCTTCATCTCATCAAGAAAAGCCTGGGCAGCTGCGGCATCTTTGGTATACAGGGTGATGCCGTAGCCGTTCCGGTCTCTTGTCCAGTCGGCAGAATCAAACCGGAGCCTTGTTTTCATTCCTCTTTTCGGCCTCCTTTGCGGCTTTCATACACGGACCGCACAAATGCCGTCCGAACATTTTCTCGGTGTATGGGACAATCTCCCGGACATACCATGTAGAACCGTCTCGTTTGGTGATTGGGACGATCGGTTTCCCGCAGTCAGCGCAGATTTCCGTGATGTCCTCTCCGGCATCGCCCGGTTGACCAAAACTAAATACGATGTTGCCGTTTTTGTCCGCGACCGTCAGATATGTAATCTGTTCGCCGTTTACTTCCATCTCCGATACCGTGAACCGTGCCCACTTGTCATTGCTATCTGCAGGCTCATATTTTCCGTTGGCGTTCTTTTGCGTCCTCATCGGGACAACAATGTTGATTTTGGTGTAGAGTTCGCGACCGATCCCCCAATTAAAGCAGGCGCGCTTAAAGCTGTCGGAGCTTTCGCCCTTTTCCTTTTCGGCGTAGCTTTCGGTGCCGCAGTCAGCTTTCCATGCCCATTCGTCATGCTGCGGATCAATTCGGATTCCCACCCGACAGAAAAGGTTGCCCTTGCATTCGTAATGCTCCCGCTGCCAGTTCTCGGCGCCAACCGTCTCGTCCAGAATGCGCATGTCGCATCGCGCGTCCTTGTAGCAGAGGAGCGCAGCCCCTCTCGAAGTATAGCGGTCAACCCGTAGGACAACCTCGTCCGCTCGCAGCGGTCTGAATTTAACCATGTTATCCTCCTTATTCAAAGTACCTGTCAGCATCCGCATCGCTGGCGTCAAACCGCTTAACACAGTTTTCGCAGCCAATGACCATGCCGTCCTTAATGTAAATTGTCTCGTTGATCTCGCAGCCGCACTCCGGGCAGATGTGCGGCTTATCATCGTAGTTATCCACCCAGCTCGGGATGGGCCTATCCGGGATATCGTATGGGTTCATGCTTCCACGACCTCCCCGTTTTTCAACTTGACATTCCTCCCACAATCTTGTATATTGGTGGTGCTTAATCTACCATTGCCCTCATTGGCTTTTGCGGAGCCGGTGGGGGCTTTTCTATGCCTGTATTCCTCCTGCTGGCGGCGGATACAGCGGAGTATCCATGCGGTGAAGTTGCAGTAGCCCATTTCGACAAGCTGTTGCCGGAACTCCGACATGTTCACATAGCCCAGAGGAATACGCACAGACAGCTTGTAGTTGGCTTCCCGCTTCCTGCGGGTCTTGTCCGCTATCAGCGCTTCCGCTTCGGCGGTACGCCGGATGCCGTAATACTCCGGCCGCTTGCACATACTGTCCAGTGGTTTTGTATAGCCGGGGAATACCTCCCTGATTGTTTCGATGCGTTCGTTCTGCGTCATTTGGGCGCCACCCCCATCAGAATAATCATCCAACCGATCATCGCGGCGAAAGCCAGCAGGACGGTCAACCCCTCCTTGGCCCACTCGATGAGCTCCGCTTTTTTCTTCTTATTCATCCTGTACCTCCTTTTGGGGCAGCTCCGGTAGGAATGCCCACCACTGGACCTCCAAAGCGGTCTCTACATGGTCTCCGCTGACATTGAACATCTTGTGCTCGGTACTGAACGGCAGCGTGGCGTATCTCCCCGCCATCGTCTGGCACAGGTAATACCCGTCCTTGCTGGGTACGATCTCGTCCGAGTTAAACCACCGGATAAAGGTGTTTGTTGTTGCTTCCATGTTGTTCCTCCTTCTTTTCCACCCCGTTTGGCGGGAAAAACTTCTTGACATCTTTTATTGGAATAAATAATGCATCGCAGACCTTATAGACTTCCTCCAATGTCCACGGGGTCTTGCAAATCATTCTGTCGCTGATCTGCTGGCGGCTCATACCGGTGCGCTTCCCAAGGCTTGTCTGGTCGTGGCCAAGTTCCAGCATCAGCGCTCGCAGCCTGCGGTAGGTATCAACTTTCCTTGACATTGCTATCCCTCCCTTCATGTGGTAGACTATAGTTGATGTGATATTATGAGCGAAAAACTTGATGTTTCGTATTCTTTGACCGAAGAAGAAAAGAGAATATTTCGCAAATTCAAGCGAAGCAACAGCGCCAAATTGACAAAATCTGAATTTCAAACTATGCTCCGGTCAAAGCTGGTAGATGGCGGTTTCGGCGGCGAATACTACTGGTTTAGCAATGGCTCCTTTGACGAGGGAGTTGCTTGCCTATCGGAAAACGGTTTGCGCGTTAAAGCCGCCATGCGGGCCGAGAAGAAGTTAAGCGTCCGGTATTGGATTACAACAGGAGTTGCAATCGCCGGTTTCCTGCTTGCCGTCCTGTCTCTCCTCATGCAACATGGGATAATATCACTACTGCCGCTATGATGATGGAGAGAACACCGCACACAACCGTGATAATCTGCGGTGGCCTGGTCTTAAATAGGTATGCTTTCCAGCTGGTATCGCCGTAGACCTCGATAAGGTATTTTTCAAATTCATCGTTTCTCATGTCATGCCATTCTTTCATTGTCCTCCTCCTTTTCCTTGATAAGCGCGTCCAGCGCAGCGTTAAAGCGCTGTTCCGCTCCCTTTGGGCTGCGGCGGCCATTTAATATCGCACACACATACGCTTTCCCAACGCCGAGTTTTTCTCCGAGCTGAGCCATTGTAATCTTGTTATTGTGCATCTTGCCGACCACATCGCCAGTCCATTGTGCAGGCATCTAAACTTTTCCCCCTTCTTTATATATTGTGTTGCAAAAGTTTACACAAAGTGTTATCATATCCTTGCGAGGGAAAATGAATCATGGCACATTGAGTGCCCGCTTTGTGTTGCGCTTGTTGCTTATGTTTTCATTATAGTGTAAACAAACGCAACAGTCAAGACACAGTTGTTCCTTTTGTTTACTTTCTGCTATTTGCACAAAAAGGGTGTGTTGCGTTTGTTCTATATCAACTATGTTGCTCTTTGTAATAAAATTGGGAAATCTCCATCTGCTGTCGCCGAAGAAATGGGGTTTATGCGTTCCGTGGTTACGCGGTGGAGCAAAGGGACAATTCCAAGGCAGGCAACATTGCAAAAGGTCGCTGACTACTTCGGCGTAAGCGTGGATTACCTTTTGGGAAAAGAAAAACAGCCCACCGAAGGTGAGCTGTCCGGTATTCGGAAAGACCTTATGGATTTCGCAGATACTTTGACAGATGAGAAAATTGAGAAATATCTTCGTCTAATGAAAACTTTAGAATCCGAAGATATTTAACAAGCTGCTCGTCAGACATCCGTTCCACCGCCTTTTTGAATTCCTCCTTTTTCTCCATTGGTGTTCCTCCTCTTTTGTCGATTATTGTCAAATAAAAATACTTCCAAATTCAGCATGTATTTGGTACAATTCAATTGTAACAAATTGCATTGCCAATATATACTGACAAATGTTGCGGTATCGGCGCAAAAACTGTCATGTTTTTCGGACAAAAGTGTCCGGTAACAAAAAACAGGAGATGAGTTTGTGAGTTCAGACGAAGAAAGGAATTGGGATAACTTTTTATTGGAGGTAGCCACAAAACGGCAGGAGCATGGAATGACCCACAAGGATTTGGCCGACAATGCCGGGACAGTTGAGAGGACGATCTCCCGGCTACTTTCGGAGCCCACCAAGAATCCGAGCCTTTTCCTCGTAGCTTCCATCTGTCAAGCGCTGCACATATCTCTCGATAAATATTTTGTTCGGGAAGTCTATAACAAAGCCGACAGCCAGAGCAGCGAAGAAATGATAGAGGTGCTGAAAGAGCAGGTGCGCCAGCGCCGGAAGCTGTCCAATACGCTTTTCGCAGTTATTTTTGTCCTGCTGGCAATGATGATTTTATACCTCGTCCTGGTCGATGCCAAGAACCTTAACTACGGTTTAATTCGGGATTAAGAACAGATGTTCTTTCCAAATATAATCGTACACAGATAAGTGTACAATAATCAGTACTGGAGGAGAATACTATGGAGGAAATGGAGAAAACAACGCCGGAGGTCAAACCAAAGAAGAAAAAAACGATGGTAACAGCAATAATCCTAATTGTTATCGTCATTGCAATCATCGGCGCACTTGCCGGCGGCGGGAAAGACAAGGGCAATGACAAGCAAGGCAATCAGCAAAGCCAGCAAAACCAGCAGCAGGAGGGGCAGGAAGGGCAGAACACGGAAGTGGATATGTCAGTAGTTGCAGCTTCCTTAAAGACAGTGCTGGATAAGAATGCAGAAGGAACCGGAGTTGAATACAATGTCGACTACGATGATACAGGAATTACAATCTATGTAAAAGCCGATGGAGCCGCTGCAGAGATCGCACAGGCAAAGGCTTCTGGCTACGATGATACATATGAGCCATGGGTAACGATGCGGGACAGCATGGTCAATCTTTGCAATTCCGCTGTTGATGCGGTAGAGGCGTTTGGCGTAACCGGAAAATATGTAACAGTCACAGTGGTCAACGACGCCAATGAGGATAACACCCTCTTGACGATTATGAATGGCGTGGTTGTATATGATGTAATGGCAGAAAAATAAAAAAACACCGCCCCCGGAAACGAGGGCGGTTGTCTATCAGGAGGGGAAAATGAAAGAAAGGACAAATACGGCAAAGTGGCTTGAGAAGCAGAACCGCTGGCAGATCGCCGTGCAGAAAGATGGCGTAAGAAAAACATTTACAAGCAGCAGACCGGGAAGGGAAGGGCAGAGGGAAGCGAACCGAAAAGCAGACGAATGGCTGGCATCTGGTATCTGCGGAACGAAGCTGCGCCTATCAGAGCTGCACGAAAGCTATATGGAGCAGCTGAAAACGCATACAACAATAAGTAACTGGCGTCCAGTCGACGCACGGTGGCGGAAGTGGATAGACCCGCAGATCGGGCACATGAAAGTATCTGCACTTTCAGACGCCGTGCTGCAGCGCGTGGTTGACCATGCGTATCAAGAGGGGCAGCTATCCAAAAAGACTCTCAACAACATAAAAGCAGATCTTACCTCTTTCTGCAAATATCTCCGCAAAGCGAAAGTGAGCAATTACACTCCGGAGGATATAGCTATCCCCAAAAGCGCGAGGGCAAGCAGGAAGAACATCTTGCAGCCGGAGCATGTCATTAAACTTTTTGCCGAAGATACGACAACGCTTTATAATAAGCGCATAGTCGACCCGTTGGTGAATGCTTACCGCCTTGAAGTCCTTACCGGTCTGCGCCCCGGAGAGCTGCGCGGCTTGATGCGCAATGATATTGATTTAGAAACGGGGAAAATCATCGTCAGACGCTCCATAAACGAATACGACGAAATCACTACAGGCAAAAACGAAAACGCTGTACGCGCCGTTTTCGTCGGCGAGATGGGCAAGGAGGTTTTGAAGAACCAGCTCGCCCAATCAAACGGGCTGTATCTCTTTGATGTAAAGAGGGGAGAGCACTACCGCAGAAGCTGGAAAAGGTATTGTGAAGCAAATGATATCCCACAGACAACGCCTTATGAGCTGCGGCACACATTTGTCTCAATGGCACAAGCGCTGCCGGAGGGTTGGGTAAAGCAGCTGGTCGGGCATTCCAAGAGCATGGATACATTCGGGGTTTACGGGCACGCTGTTGCCGGAATGGAAAAGCAGATAACAAGCGCTCTTGATGATGTTTTCGGCGGTATTTTGGCTACGCAGGAATAAAAGTGAGTTATTTTGTGAGTTACAAGGAAAAAGAAAAAGCCCAGTTTTCGCTTGAAACTGGGCTTTTCTTGTGGCGGAGATGGAGGGATTTGAACCCACACGCAAAATTATGTTATTGCCGTAAAGTGTAGGAATCAAGCGGTTTTTCCGATTTTCATTCCGCTGAAAAAAGCATGAAAAACTCACTTTCGGAACAAAAGTGAGTTGCAAAGTGAGTTATTTTGCCACCGTATCATACTGCTCTATAGCGGCCAAAATTCTCCCGCGCAGCGCCTGCGCACTGGCGTGTTCGGTTCTGTATTTTTCTTTGATGTCTTCCAGCTCGGCGACCAGCTTATCATAATCGCTCGGCACCTGCGTATCGTCATTGAGATACTGCCGCACCAACGCCAAAAACGCGTTCCAGTGCGGTCTGATATAGACAGGGCAGTCTTTCCTTGCGTACCAGTCATGGTGCTGGTAGACTGCGTTCTCGTCCAAGCCATGCCGTTTTAGGATAGCAGCGCAAAGCCTTGCGCCGTTATCTTCGGCAATCCGGTTATACTCGGCATCAGTTCCGTCCATGATGATCTCGATGGCGATGGTAGTGCTGTTGCCGGGGCCATAGTTTCCATCAGCAGCGTGCCAGCCGACCTCGCCCTCGTCAAGGTTCTGCCATGCTTCGTTCTCATCCACATAGTAGTGGACACGGACAGATCCCATGTTGCAGTTCGGGTAGGTCGCGCGGGTGTACTGCTCCGCCATTGTGGTTCCGTTAGGAATCTTGATGCGCCCGGTATTATGGATCGTGACGCCTTTAATCGCAGAAAGCGGACGGTTGGCCTTATAGGTCGTTCCCTTTCGGTAGGTGTAACCACCTTCCTTAACATCACGGTTCCAAACCGCAGAATCCGGGATTATCTTCTCACAGATTTTTACGCCGTTATCATAGCGTACATTATCGGGAGAGAGGAAAGCCATTAGGCCTCCCCCTTTCCTTCGGCATCCAAAATTGCCGCATCAGTGTGTTTGACCATGCCGGTGGTGGCTGCGTCATATGTACCATTAGCAGCCAAAGCGACAATAACAGCGTTCAGCAGGCACAGCACCACGCCCTGTACCGTCAGAGCAGAGCCGTTAAAGGCTTCGGCTCCGATGAGAATGGCCACAGAGATGATGTAAGCAAGCAGCTGGGTGTTGATGTTCTTGAGAGGGGTCTGTTTCAAAAACTGTGTGATGATGGTGACCATCATGACTGCACCTGCATAAGTACCAAGGGAAGTCCAAGTTACAAATTCGTTCATTTTATGTCCTCCTTAAAGGAATTTGAGTTCGCCACGAATACAGCGGTCGTGGACGCTCTTAATGTTGCGGATCGCTGCATCCGCTTTGGAATTGATGTAGACATCTTCGTGCTCCACACAGTACTCTGTGTAGTTGTCGATATCCTCCAACACATTGTTGAAGGATTCTTCGCTGTGGTTCGCCCCACGGCGCAGCTCGTCCGAAAAGCGCAGGATGCGGATGCGGCACATATCTGTCCGGTAGCGTTCGTCAGAATCAATATGCTGTTGCAGCTTATTGTCCAAGGCTGCCATACCGGAGATAATCTGATCCTGCTTGTCCTGCTTGCGGTCAATACGATGCAGCAGCCAGCTAATGACGGTAGCCAATGCGCCGGAACCGAGGAGGGCCAGTGCAATTTCCATGGGTTATGCCTCCTCAAAATACTGGCCTACAAGCTCGTGCGGGAGGTACTGCAGCACAATGGTGCCGGTCTCATTCAAACGCTTGCAGAGGTAGGTTTTGCTGTCCTCCGGGTCGAGGTAGTACTTGCCGTACTCGTACTCCATGCCCCTCGATGCCGGGATGGGGTCATCAATCGTTCCGGGAGAACTAATGTTGATGACTACCCACAGCGCTGGGACAACAGGAGGTGTCCAGTCTGCTTGCGAGGTGTGCGCCTGCAAGCACTTGTATACCTTGCCATCGTGTCGTCTGCGGTCACCCACCGCATACTTGGTATCAGCTTCCCATGGTAGGAACAGCATGGGGTTCTTTGCTGCATCAGCGTCAGCCATGGCACCGGTCACGCTGTCAATGCTCGTCCGAATCTCCTGCGCCTGCTCTAAGATATCATCCCGCATTGGATGTTTCCTCCTTTTCTTCGGTTTCTACGCCAAGGGTTTGCAGAGCTGCTTTTAGCTGTCCCAACTCTGCTTCCTGCTTTGCTTTTACTTCTTTGGCTTTTTCGGTATAATAACCCATTAAGTCACCCCCAATATTTCTAAGGCTTCTTGCATGTCTGCTTGTACTAAAAGAGCTTCCTCAAGTGGTGTAAGGACTTCGGAACCATCACGATAAAATTTCCCGTCAGTGTAGTCATCACCGATGGCAACAGGCTTGTCGGTCTGTACAAGGTTAAGCCCTGCAGCAATAAGGCTGTCTGCTCCTCGCTTATCAGCGGAAACGATGTTTGTTACTTTTGCGTTTTCAATCAATGCGTACATGATTACACCTCCTTATGAAAAGCGTATAAGGATAACACCGGAGCCACCAGCACCAGAATAGCGAAGTATGTTTGACGCATAGTAGAAAACGCCACCGCCGCCTCCACCTGTATTTTCTTGGCCAGGAGTGGCATCACGAGAATTATTAGAGCCACCGCCGTTCCCTCCGCCGCCAGCGCCACCATTTGGCGCAGAAATAGAAGTGGTATTTCCACAACCACCGCCTCCGCCGCCAGCAAACAACTCGCCATCAGGCTCCCCGAATGCACGAGTTGTCGTTCCTTGCCCAGCTCCCCCAGGAATTGTTCCCGTACTTATTCGATTACTCGTACCAGAACTGCCATCTGAGCCACCTGCTCCTGCTCCTGGATAATTTGTAGAACCCCAAAACGATGAGCCACCACCAGAGCCTCCAGCACCACCATTTCCATAAGATGTATCAGGAATCGAAGACGAACCATAACCGCCTGTTCCAGGGTTCCCGCCATTTGCAGAAACACCATTTATTGATGTAGCTCCGCCTGCATTGCCATTTCTATTATTATATGTGTTGTTCGACACACCAGCACCGCCGGCACCAATCGTTGCTGGGTATTCGGTTCCTTTCTTAAAACTTACCCTTTGCGTTTTTGTGTAGCCCCCACCACCTCCTCCGCCACTAATTTGTGGAACATAGTTACCATAACTTCCTGCACCACTCGCACCGCCGCCAACAACAAATACATCAGCGTAGCAATCTTTGCTCAATGTCAGTACACCACTGGTTTTCAGCTTCAAAATGGTCTTTTCTTCGTTGTACCATTCCGCATTGCCGGTATAGGTGTAGTCGGGTGCTTTGCTTCCACCGCCACCCAATGTAATGGGATTTCCTAAAATACTCATATTCACCCTTTCCGGGGTGAGTATTTAGTTCACCCCTAATATATTTAGTGCGTTCTGCATATCTGCTACATAGCTTTCACCAGAAAGGGATTTCCATTTGAGGTCTTTGCTGTCGTAGAGGTATGCGTTTGTTAATTGTGCTATATTGTTATTATCGCCGAGATAAGCATTGATTACTTTGACCTTTAAGTCTGTATCTTTGGATTTAAGAGCTGTCCACAGTCCATCGTAGCCGTAGTCCTCTTGTAAGAATAGGTGGTTGCTGGTGAGAGGAGAAGTAGAAACAAAATCCTGAATAATATTGACAGTTCTACCTGACAAACTGCCTTTTTACCTTTAAAATTTCACTCAAAGTTCGTATCCCCGTCTGCCGTTCCAT
>OQVS01000278.1_pt1 | contig 33353 bp, 22 predicted proteins | sample 1691601 | NCBI WGS metagenome assembly OQVS01 (sample SAMN03418268, study PRJEB22391) | human gut metagenome | biome: human-gut; feature: organic feature; material: feces | host: Homo sapiens | place: Tanzania | collected 2013-01 | reverse complement strand
TTCCAAATCGGCAAAATCTGCTACCACCACTGTATCATACGGCATTTTCAGTTCAGAAAATGCCTACCTGTGAACAGTAACACAGTTCAGCCTCCGGGTTCTTTCCTTAATTTAGTATTTACGACCACTTGAAATCGTGTTAAAATAATGTAGTATTTTTTGCTTTACAACGGTAAAGTGTCCATTCACTACTACGAGGAGGTTATGAATATGAACACAACAAACTTTCTGATCATCGCAGCGATCGTCGTCTATCTGCTCGCGATGCTCGCCGTCGGTTTTCTTTTCAGTAAACGGACTTCCAGTTCTGAAGATTTTTATCTCGGAGGACGGAAAATGGGACCGTTAGTCACTGCCATGAGTGCCGAAGCGAGTGACATGAGCAGCTGGCTTCTGATGGGACTGCCCGGTGTTGCTTATCTGTCCGGTGTCGCCGATGCCGCATGGACTGCGATCGGTCTGGGCGTCGGAACATGGCTCAACTGGTACTTTGTATCCCGCAAATTGCGCCGTTACTCACAAAATATCGGTGCGATCACGGTTCCCGACTTTTTCTCCAAGCGCTACCATGACAAAAGTAATACTTTAAACGCACTGGCTGCGTTAGTCATCATCATCTTCTTTATTCCGTATACGGCTTCCGGATTTGCCGCATGCGGCAAGCTGTTCAACAGCTTATTCGGTGTCGATTATACAACTGCTATGATCGTAGCGGCACTCGTCATCGTCGGATATACGATCATGGGTGGCTTTGGAGCCGTATCCACAACGGATCTGATCCAGAGCATCGTCATGACGGTCGCCCTGATCTCCGTACTGACCTATGGCATCTCAAATGCCGGCGGCTGGGATGCTGTCGTGGATAATGCGCGTTCCCTTCCCGGTTATCTGTCAATGACAGCTTCGCATGATGTCACCACCGGCGGCTCGGTGTCCTATAGTGCACTGTCCATCGCTTCCTGTCTGGCATGGGGATTCGGATATTTCGGTATGCCTCATATTCTGCTCCGCTTCATGGCCATTGAGGACGAGAAAAAGCTCGTATTATCCCGCCGCATCGCTACCGTCTGGGTATTTATCGCTATGGCAGTCGCTATCACGATCGGTATCGTCGGTCTGGGCATGACCAAGGCCGGTTCGCTCGAATTTCTCGAGGGCAGCACCAGCGAGACGATCATCGTGCGCATCGCCGGACTGATCAGCGGACACGGCATTCTGACTGCAATCCTTGCAGGCGTGATCCTCGCAGGTATTCTCGCAGCTACGATGTCTACCGCAGACAGCCAGATGCTCGCAGCGGCATCCAGCGTCTCACAGAATATCGTACAGGACTTCTTACATATTAAGTTAAATGAAAAGCAGAGTCTGATCGTGGCACGTATCACAATCGCAGCGATCGCTATTCTCGGTATTTTCCTCGCCAGAGATCCGAACTCTTCTGTATTTGGTATCGTATCCTTTGCATGGGCCGGATTCGGCGGCGCATTCGGTGCCGTAATGCTGTGTGCACTGTTCTGGAAACGTTCTAACAAATGGGGTGCGCTCGCAGGTATGTTTGCCGGTGGCGCGACTGTATTCATCTGGAAATACCTCGTCCGCCCGATCGGTGGCGTATGGAACATCTATGAACTGCTGCCCGCATTCTTCGTATCACTGCTGTTTATCATCGTTGTCAGCCTGCTTACAGCAGCTCCCGATGCAGAACAGATCCGGGAATTTGAAGCTTCGAAGTAATAACATCGTTCATAAAAGCTCCCGCAAACCACACGGTTTACGGGAGCTTCTATAATCACCTTCTCTTAATTTTATTTCTGTTCTTCCTTCTGCTTTCTCGCATTTGCAAGATACTTTTTCATGGAATCAAATACCATCTCACGTGAATATACGCGCTTTGCAGTATCTTTCTTCGCTGTACGGAAGCCCTGTACACGTTTCAATGCTACACGATGCGACCAATCCATCTCGCGGATTGAACGCTCCAGATTCTCCTTGGAAAACCGTGCGCGCTCGTCGGCAAGTGCCACACTGGCAGCCTGCGTCTTTTCCTGTACAGAGTTCACAAACAGATCCATATGCTGGTTCAGCGCTGTCTCCAGCGCTACCACATTATGCTCAAAATGCGTCAGGGCAGATACCGTCAGTGTCGCATCCGCTGCCACGACTGCCATAAATAGTAATGACAAAAACTCCATCCATAACGGTGAGATCCACGAAGTCATATTTTTAGTCATGGGCGCGATCCCATAGACAACGATCAGTCCTGCGACACCGAATCCGCATGATGCCGGAAAACACACGCGTCCGTGGATATTTAACGGCACATCACTGTAATCCCACCAATATGCATGAAACAGCTTTTCGAGTACATACGAGGTCACATATTCGAGCACGATACTTCCGAAAAAAGCGATCAGAAAAATCTGCCACCAGGCGAGTTCAGGCACCTCATGCACCTCCAGCTGATCCACAATAAAAGTGATCGAAGCTGCTCCCACGCCGTAGATCGGGCACATCGGACCGTATAAGAAGCCTCTGTTCTGCCATTTCCCGGTCTTGATCGTGCAGAATGTGGATTCATAGATCCATCCCATACAGCTGAATAATACAAAATATACAAAATACTTACTAATCCACATAATTTTCCCCTTTGTATTTATGAATAACTGTGCTTTTTCGCCCGCCTGCACAGTAATGTCTCTGCCAGCGAAACATATTTATCTGCGAGGCACAGGATCCAGGCTTCACGGCTGACCGGCATCCGCGTGATCGTAAGCGGCCACATATGCGACCGGATCATCTGCTGAATCCGTCTGTCTATCTGAAAATAATGCACCGCATTCTCACAGGATGTATCCGGATGATGATAACCATGCAGTCTATGCGACTTGTCATTAACATGCCAGTCATACAGATAAAAGTCATGCAGATATGCACCCAGCACCAGCGCCCGCTCATCCGCTCCCAGATGCAGCCTGCGGTTCAGCCAAAAGCACATCGCTGTCACCCGCTCCACATGGTCATAGGTCGTAATCGCACCATGCTGGATATAGCGGCGCATCTCCTGTACTTTCTCATGTGTGCGGTACATGCGCAAAAAATGATCCAATTCTGTCTGTTCTTCTTCTGTCAGTTTCATGTGAACATCACCTGCCTTATCATCCTATTTTTCACATATCTTTTTTCATCATACATAATTCTAAGTGGCAAGTCAATGTCTACCTTTTTGCAAGTTCGGAATCCAGGAAAATCAATCCGCTGTCACCGCATCTTTCAATCTTGTTCACGATAGCGTCTACAGTAGCTTCTTCCTCTACCTGTTCACGGACAAATCCCCAAAGGAAATCCTGGGTAGCCTTGTCTTTCTCTGCCGAAGCTACGTCTACAAGATCATCTATAAGCCTTGACACGTGGCGCTCATGCTCAGCGACATTGGCAAAGACCTCTTTCACGCTGCCCCATCCCGTAGGAACGACATCGACCATATTCACTTTGGCTTCGCCGCCACGTTTTGCAAGATAGTTGGCAAGCATTATTGCATGATTACGTTCTTCATCAGACTGTTTGTGCATCCAATGTGCAAAACCATCCCAACCTTCTTTCTCGAAATAGAAAGCCATCTGGAGATACAGATTTGAAGACCACAACTCAGCGGTAATCTGATCGTTGACCGCCTTTTGTAATTTCTCGGTAATCATAATTATTATAAATTAAAAACATTCTCTTCACAATAGCCTCATCAAGCCGTTGTTACTTGACAGCGTGCAACTTACGTGCCAATTTTCCAGCCAGCTCCCCAAATGTCCATCCCTGTCAATTTGTCAATAACAATGCGATAGTTTGTAGATAACTTATTTCTTCGCCGACATCGGAAACAGAGAATCTACTTCATACAGAGTTAGTCCAAGTACTCGTCGAATTTGACTGTTCGATGAGCGCAATTCATAATGGAGTGTGCGTGCAAGGTCGAGTTTCTGGGCCTTTGAGAGTTCGCGCAACGATGCTGATTGGTATCTTTCTCGTAAGATAGTGCTTAATTGCGAGAACATTTCGCTGTCTGTAAGATACTCTTCATCATCTATTTCCGATGCGACACCACTATAGCCTTCCACGTTTTTACAGAGCATTGAAAAATAGTGATGGGCATTACGGAACATGGATTTGGCGAATTGTATGGCACAATATCCTGTCGGTATCAAATAGCCTTCCGCTGCCATAGGCCAATCATCGGGAATGTCCGGAATTCGACCATGGAACATGTTGAAGCGTTGCTTTGTAGTCGTGTCTTGAAATGTCGTTTCGTGGGAGTGCAAAAGACCGAAGAAATAACTTCCTGCACCCCACGGATAACTATATGGGGTGTGATTGGCATCAGCTACGAAACCGTTTCGGTTGATATAGACTATGGTATTGCGCATGGCATCCAAAGAAGTGACTTCTTTTAGCGACGGCGCAAATCCTTTCGGCAAACTATCAGGGAAGCAGTCTTTCAATCCTCGTCCCAGTCGTTTTCTTATAAAGCTAAATGAAGCAAGAACTTGCTCCTTAGGCCCTTCGGCCAATATATGGAGATGATTTCCCATTAACTCGAAGGTAAGAATCTTGATTTCGTTGTACTTCAATGCTGTCTGAGCAATGACGTTCATGGCGAACCCAAAGTCTTCCTTCTTCTTGAATATCTGAGGGGTTTCCTTCCCGGAAGTGAACAAATGCCAATACGGACCATTCATCTCGAATGTGCGCAGGCAGAAATTTTCGCGTTCTCTAAATTCTGACATAGTTTTTTCGGTATGGTTTTGTGGTGATATCCGTGTTGTTGTCGCGGATGTCACACAACTAAGTTATGACAAATATGTCACATTAGCAACAAGCTTGTCATTTGGTTAAAAAAAAGCGGCATTTTTAAACCAAATGAGAAATAAACCCCATTTTGTTAAAAAAAATGCCCGAATTTTTAACAAAAAAGCCGGAGGCCGTTATTGGCCACACCTTACCACTATATCCCTTTCACATCGAAATACTTGAAACGGCGGATCTTGCGGGTGGCGGTCTTCTCGAACGGTTCACGCAGAATCTGGACGGCGCTCACCTTCGACGTGCGGTTCACATTCTTGTTTACGATGTTCAGAATCATTGACTTGTACTCCTCGATCTTGCTGAAGAACTCATCCTCGCCCTCCTGGTTCCAGTCGATGGTGTTCTCATTGAACGTCACCAGCGCCACCAGCTTGCCGTCGCGCGGAATGATGATGGACTCGTTCACGTCATCGATGTTGTTGATGACCTGCTCGATCTCCTCCGGGTAGATGTTCTCACCAGAAGCCCCGAGAATCATGTTGCTCAGACGCCCTTTGATGAAATAACGTCCCTTCTCATCCAGACACGCCAGATCATTGGTCCGGAACCAGCCATCCTTCGTGAACGCCTTTCGTGTGCGCTCCGGATCCTTGTAATAACCGAGCATGACATTCGGCCCCTTCGCAACTATCTCACCCTCACCGGTTTCCGGATTGATATTGTCAAGCCGCAGCTCCACATTGCGCACAGGAACACCGATGGAACCAGGGAACCTGCTCCGCCCGACCGTGAAACTCAGCAACGGCGAAGTCTCCGTCAATCCATAACCGACCGCGTACGGGAAACCGGCCTTCAGGAGGAAACGCTCCACCTCAATGTCCAGCTTCGCGCCGCCGATGCCGAAGAACGACAAATGGCCGCCGAAAGTCTTCTTCAGTTTCAGGCCAATGACTTTGCACATCAGCCAGTTCATGTTCTTGTCCATCCAGCTCAGCATCCGGCTTTTCCGTATGGTCGGCACGATACTGTTCCTGTAAATCTTCTCTATGATCAGCGGCACGGAAAGGATTGTCGTCGGTTTGACCACCTGCATTGCCTTCAACAGCAGGGCAGGGACAGGCGGCTTCGACATATAATATACGCTCGCACCCACGAACATCGGATACAGTACACCCAGAGTCAGTTCCAATGTATGGGACATCGGGAGAATCGACAGCCAGCGGTCCTTCTCCGTCCTGCGCTGCGAATGCCAGCAGGAAATTACGCAGGAAGTGAGATTCCTGTGGCTCAGAACCACGCCCTTGGCATTGCCCGTAGTGCCTGAAGTATAGATGATTGTGGCGATATCATACGGCATCGGCATTGCCACCTTCCCGTCACAACGGAACTTGCTGTCATCCTTCTTGATTTCCTCGAAAGTCTCGATATCTATGACCAGCGTAAGTTTGTCAATGCATTCCTGCGTGACGTTCGGCAGAAGCTTCTTCGAAACGAAAAGCACCTTGGACTCAGAATGGTTCAGGATGTTTGTGACCTCATTGGCAGACGATTCCGGAAGAATCGGAATGGCAATGCGCCCGAACGGAACGGTCGAGAAAAATGCGACAGTCCACTCCGGCATGTTCTGCGCCAGGATTGCCACCTTGTCAGACGCCCCGATTCCGAATTGCGTCAGCCTCTTCGACAGCATCTCACATGTCCGCCTGAACTCATCGTATGTATATTCGTGCTCAGTATCAATGACTTTCGACATCCGATTCTTCGCATACCTGCGCGTAGAATACTCATAAAGTTTACCGAGAGTGTCGATGTATGATTCCCTGAACGAATTGCTGTGCCTTCTAAAATTCATGATATTTTAATTTGGCTGCAAATGTAGGCACAATGTATGAGAGTTTTGTGACAAAAAAGTGAGGATGGATGTTCCAAAACCGACGCGCAAAAGCAGTAAATACGTCCAACTTGCGAATTTTATGTAATATAGGTAACTTTGCGCGCTGTAACCCATACGGATATGGAGAAAGAAAACATAATGGATGCCATAGGAGGAACGTATCTGAAAGGACGCCTCTCCACGACATGGATTGAAGACAAATTCTGCATCATGGAAAACCTCGAACCTCAGGACGGGGCCCAGCTGCAGAATGACAAACCATTCGTTCCTCGTCTCAGATTTCCATTGAAAGTCACGCTCACCTTCAGCGTCTTTTGTCGTCAAGGCCGCATAACCATCCGGATCCAGCAGAAGGACTATGTCCTGGAAGCAGGGGGAATACTTGTCATTTTCGGCGGTCAAATATTGGAAAATATTGAATTGCAGGAAGATACCAAGGTGATAATCGTCGCCATCAACTCTGAATATATCATGTCGGAAATGCGAGGCCCGCACGGACGAAGCCTGCGTCAATGGCTTCTCCACAACCAGGAACCGGCCCTCGTCAGCATCCCGACCGATGAAGCCGACAACTACGACCGCCTCTGCCAATCCCTGAAATTCATCGTGAAGAACTCCGATACCAACACCGCCGACGGCATCCTCTCGGGATTCACCTACATATTCGCCAGCCTGCTGCTCAAATGGCGCAGCATGATGAATGTCAATGATTCCGAGCCAATGCTTGCGGACGCGGAACAGGAAGCTGAACCGGCAGTGTACTCGCGCGAGAGGGAAGTCCTCACACGCTTCCAGAACGATATCCATAATTTTTCCCGAAAGGACAGGACGGTGGGATTCTATGCCCGGAGGCAATGCATTTCCGAAAAGCATTTTTCACGTCTTGTAAAAAAAGCCAGCGGTCACAAGCCACTTGAACTGATAAGGGAATATGTCCTTCTGGATGCCAAAAGCCTCCTGATTTCCGGAAAATACTCTATAAAAGAAGTCTCGGAAACCCTTGGTTTCCAGAACCATTCGTTCTTTACCAGGTTTTTCAGATTGTCCACAGGCAAGACCCCGGGCGAATACATGAGAGAAGAATAACTAGAATAAAATGCAGAATAGACACATAGACAGAAAAAGGTATTTCGATGAACTGGCGAAGACATCGGAAGAATTCTACATTGATTATCTGAAACCGTACAAGAACATTGGCCCAGGCTGTAAAGTCCTGGAAATCGGATGCGGCGAAGGCGGTAATCTCCTGCCTTTCGCGCAGGCCGGATGCAAGGTCTCCGGACTGGATCTCGCAGCAGGCAAGATTGACAATGCCAGGAAATTTTTCGCCACACTCGACACGGAAGGGGAGTTTGCCTGCGCGGACTTCCTTAAAACCAATCCTTTCGAGAACGACGGACTCTTCGACATCATTCTCATACACGATGTCATTGAACATATTGAACCTGAGGGAAAAGACGCATTTTTCGAGAGGCTGAAATTGTATCTGAAACCGGACGGTATCATCTTTTTCGCCTTTCCTGCCTGGCAAATGCCTTTCGGCGGACACCAGCAGATTTGCCGGAGCAAGGTCTGCTCCAAGGTCCCGTTCATGCATGTGCTGCCGGTTTTCATGTATAAGGCGTGGCTGAAACTTTTCGGAGAGCAGAAAGACAAGATTGATGAACTGCTGAGTATCAAGCGGTCACGCATGACTCCTGAAAAATTCGAAAAATTGTGTGCCAGGCACGGATATGAGATAAAGGACCGCATTTTCTGGTTCTTCAGCCCTCATTACAAGACCAAGTTCAACCTCACTCCGCACCGTTTGTGGAAGCCTCTTGCCCACATACCGTATCTGCGTAACTGGTTCACGACTTCCTGTTTTTACCTTATAGAAGAATCCAAGTAAGCATTGAAAAATAAAAAAACTCCCGGACCATCAAGCCCGGGAGTTTTTCAATATGTAACGTTATCTTATTCTGCCTCGGCAGCAGCGTCAGGACGCATGATTACTGTCTTGACGGTGCCGGATGCCAGAATCTCATTCAGAATGTTCTGGATATCAGCAGGTTTCAGATTCTTGACGCAATTCTCATACTCCTTGTCATAGTCAATGCCGTAAGTGTTGGCAAATCTGAGGGCTCCTAGCCAGTACTCATTGGAAATCCTTGACTCAGGGATATTCTTCTCAAGATTCTTGACTGTCATGTCGAACTCTTCTGCAGTAGGGCCGTCCTTTGCGAGAGAATTCAGACCTTCGATGCTCAGTTCCACGAGCTTGTCGGCTGCAACCGGCTTGGTGTCGAAGTAGACCTGGAGTGTAGCCTCCGGTTTAGGACGGATAGAAATCTCACCATGGGTAGAAGCGCCGTATGTGCCGCCCTCATCCTCGCGGAGAGACTTGGTATATCTCATGTCGAGAATATAAGTTGCAGCGGAAAGCGCCACGTCATCCAGAAGCCTGTACTCCTTCAACTTGGCGTCAAATACCTCTATTACAGTCACTTTCGGTGTCTGCATGTCTACCTTGAAGTCGTTTGTGACCTTTCCGGGAAGCATGTTCTTGTCGTTGTCCACCCAATTCAGAGGCTTCTTGCCCTTCTTGATGGAACCGAGATATTTCTCCACAAGAGGTTTGATGGTTTCAATGTCGAAGTCACCGCAGATGTTGATGGTCGCGCCGGCAGCATCATTGAAAAGCATCCTGTAATTCTTCTCGATAGTGCCGAGATTTGCCTTGTCGAGAGTCTCCTCGCTGATGACGATGTTACGTGGATTGTCCCCGTAGAGTGTCTTCTGGAGCTCTTTTGTGAACTTGTAGCTTGGCTGGAGAACGAAGTTAGGCAATACTGCACGGAGCTGGTTTATAGCCTTGTCGAACTCTGCCTGGTCGAAACGAGGGTCTGCGAAATAGAGGTATGCAAGCTGCAATGCCGTCTCGAGATCTTTAGGAGTGCTGCTTCCCCTTACGCCATGTCTGAGGGCATTGAGGTAAGGCTCTACACCTACGTTCTTGCCTGAAAGCATCTTGGTGACGGTGGTGCCTGGGAACTTGGAAATTCCGCAGAATCCCTGGAATGCGCCCCAAACATTGCTCTCGAAGCTGCTGAGATCACCGGTAGGGATGAGCGACTTGCCGCCGTCCTTGTAAAGGTCGAACACGACTTTGTCTTTTTCCTCTTTAGACGGACGGAGAACCACGGTAAGGCCGTTCTTCAGTGTCCATACGGTGCTTCCGTAGATTCCTTCTGATTCTGACTTGATGGCGCTGCCCTTCAATGTAGCAGGATCAAGGAAGTTGCTTTCAATGCTTTCCGCCTCGTTAGGCTTGATTTCCGATACCTTTATGACATCGATGGCTTGCTGGAAATCAGCTGCAGTCGGCTGCTCAAGTCCTTCTTTTTCAGGAGCTTTGTAGATTACGACCATGTTGTTGTCCGGAATGATCTGCGCAACTGTCTGGTTGATTGCCTGGTCAGGAATCATGTTGAACAGCTGTTTTACGAGTTCATACTCCGTCTCAGGTGCCATGTAAGCATAATTGTCGAAGAAATTGTTCATGAGAGGCTCTACCAGCTCTTCATTCTTTCTGGTGTCAGCCTTCTTCGCAGCACTTTCGAAATAAGCCAGGAGGTCATCCTTCGCCCTGGAAATCTCATCGCTGCTGAAACCGTATTTCTTCATTTTTTCGACTTCATAAAGGAATGCCTTGAATGCCTTTACAGCCTCGCCTTCATGAGTGTTGATTCTTCCCATGACCACTTCAGTAGTCTCGCAGATGTTTCCGATTCCGAAACCTGCGCTGGTAAATGGAGCATCGGCAGAAGCTGTAATGTCGCCGAGTCTCTCATTCATGATATTGGAAATCAGCATCTTGAGAAGCTCTGACAATTCACCTGTTACAGTGCTGTTGAATTCCTCAGGCATAGCCTCGCTCTTCCAATAAACTTCCACGGATGTGCCTACGGCCTCAGGATCAGTGACAATGCCGATCAGCGGTTCTTCATTGTCCGGAATCTTGATGACATCCTTAGGCTTCGGATTCTCAGCAGCAGGAATGTCGGCAAATGTCCTCTTGATGACGTTTTCCACATAGTCCGGGTCAATGTCGCCGACTACGATGAGTGCCTGAAGGTCAGGACGATACCATGTGTGATAGAAAGTCGTAAGGCTCTCCGGCTTGAATGTCTCCAGATTCTCCTGGCTTCCGATGATGGAGCATGTAGCGTACTTGCTGTCACCATACATATAAGGTCTGGATTTCTCCGACATTCTCCATCCGGCATTTCTTCTGGTACGTCTTTCCTCCAGGATGACACCTCTTTCTGCATCGATTTCTGCAGGGTCGCAGGTTACGAAATGTGAGTAGTCATGCATGATGAGGATGCAGGTATCAATGACCGTAGGACGTACAAGCGGAATGTTGTTCAGCATGTAGGTGGTCTGCTCCACACCTGTCTGTGCATTGACATTGCCTCCGAAGGAAGCACCGATGCTCTGGAGATAGTCGAGGATTGCCTTGCCCGGGAAATTCTTGGTCCCGTTGAAGCACATGTGCTCCAGGAAATGCGCAAGTCCGTCCTGGTCAGGAGTTTCCTGAATGGCACCGACATTGGTGGCAAGATAAAACTCAGCGCGGTTTGCCGGCTGGCTGTTCTTCATGATGTAATAGGTCATGCCGTTCTCCAACTTTCCCTTTCTGACGGCAGGATCATTTGGCAGCTGCTGGTCCATCTGCGCGTTCGCCGAAAATGCGAAAGCTGTGAACATTGCAGCGAAAATCAAAATGAATTTTCTCATATCCAATAGTTTAAATTGATATTCAAAATTGCTCGTGTGGCAGCAAAAAACCACTGCAAAATCAATGCAATTTATAAAGATTAATGTAATCCGGCAAAAAAATGTTAAATTTGTTTTTCCGAAAAAGTGAAGATAATATGTTCGAAGATTTCAGGCTGAAGGTGTTCATGGCGGTCGCCGAGACAGGAAGTTTTACCAAAGCGGCCAAGAGCATCGGCATCAGCCAGCCGGCAGTCAGCCAGAATATCAATGCATTGGAAAAGGAAATCGGCACGCAGCTGATACTGCGGGCGAAAGGTGAAGCCTCCCTTACCAGTGCCGGCGCAGTTTTCCTGGAGTATGCTTCACGCATATTATATTGGTACAATGCAACTTCCGAGATGTTCGGTGAAAACGGACGTATGACGGGAGGAAAGCCGGTACGGATTGCCGCCGACCACGTGGTCGCCTCGTATCTGTTGCCTGACGCATTGGCCCGTATTGCCGGATCTCACCCTGAATTCTCATTTGAAGTGAGGCATATCGATCCTGCGATAACGCGTGCAACCACCAATTCTGACGTTCCCGGTACGCATTTCGGAACTCCCGAAGATGCCGACGTGGAAATTTCCGTGGCGCCGAGTCCGGAGACCATGGATTTCGAAGGTGAGCGCAAGCTTGTAGGCGTCATGGAAGCCATGGTAATCGCATCTCCACAGAACCGTTCCGTAATCAATGCCGCCGTTTCTGAAGAGGACAATGCCTTTACGGTCAAGCCTTTTTCCACAATTGCAGGCATACCGGTCTCCAACAGATTCGCTGTCTGGAGCGGTTATACCAGATTCTTTTCGCCTGATTTACAGGCACGTACGGCGATTGTGTCAGATTCCGCTGAAACCATCAAGTCCATGGTCGCCGACTCCGTGGCATTGGTCGGCATCGTTCCGGCAATGTCAGTCCGACGCGAACTCGCTGCCGGAACCCTGCTTCAGATGCCTGTGCTTCTCCCGGATTTCGCATTCGATGTCCATTTCAATGCCCTGCCGGAGTTTGAGGGCCGCACGATCTGCCAGCTCCTCCGCAACACCATGAAGGATAATTTATAACCATATAGTTCAATGAAAAACTTGATTTCTGTAATCTGCGCAGCCGCTCTCGGCTCGCTGATGATTTGTTCCAATGCTGCTGAACCTTTTCAGCCGCTCACCAAGTTACGTCCGTCAATGACGTTGAAACTTTACCCTGAAGGACAGAATGTCGACAAGGGAATTGTAGAAAACGGACAGGCCATCACCCTCGGACCGGGGGAGTCCAACGGAATTGCCGAGGAAGAGACAATGCCGGAGAACGGCAATATCGGCAGGATCAATGATGATGCTCGCATTGACATTTATTTGCCGAAACGTCCTAACGGACAGATGATTGTGGTATGTCCCGGCGGCGGTTATGCCATTGTTTCCTCTTTCAATGAGGGGGCTTATGTAGCTGACTGGTGCGTTAAACAGGGCATTGCAGTCTGTGTCGTGAAATATCGTCTTCCGAACGGTCATTGGACAGTTCCTCTTACTGATGTGCAGAACGCATTCCGTTATTGCCGTGCTCATGCGGCCGAGTGGGGAATCCGACAGATCGGTGTAATGGGCTTCTCAGCCGGTGGTCATCTTGCAGCGTCCGCTTCCACATTGTATGTCGACAAGGTTACCCGTCCGGATTTTTCCATTCTTATCTATCCGGTAATCACCATGGACCTTTCATTGACCCATCGCGGCACCCATGACTACCTGCTCGGAAAAGAGAGCAAGTGGCTCGACAAATCCTTGAGTGTCAATGATTATGAGAAGAATAAAGCACAATATGACTCTCTCATGGAACATTACTCCATGGAAAAACAGGTGACTTCCGATACGCCTGCGACAATGCTCTACTTGAGTACTGATGACAAGACCGTTGATCCGGAAAACAGTTTCATGTACTATGACCAGCTGAAAGCGCACGGGGTTCAATGCCAGATGTATGTACTCCCTTATGGCGGTCACGGCTGGGGATTCACTACGGTAGAATTCAAAGGTGACAAGATAGCAGCCTATCGTCCGGTTTTCTTCCAGACCTTGAAGACTTGGTTGTCTGAATTGAAATAATTTATCCGTCACATAAAAAACCCTGGAGTCAGACGGCTCCAGGGTTTTTTATGTATTACCCGCAAAGACTATTTGCCTGCGAGTTTCTTGTAAGACTCAAGACGGATCTTCGCAAATTCCTCTGTCTTCTCGAGAAGTTCATCTGCCTTGTCAGGGAAGAGCTTGTAGAGTGATGCGAAACGAACCTCGCCCTTCAGGAAGTCCTGGAACTTGCTCCAGTCAGGTTCCTTGCTGTCGAGAGAGAACGGATTCTTGTCTGTTCCTTCGAGTTCAGGGTTGAACCTGTAGAGGTGCCAGTAACCGCACTCGACTGCGAGTTTCTCCTCTTTCTGGCTGAGACCCATTCCGGCCTTCAGACCATGGTTGATACAAGGTGCGTAAGCGATGATGAGTGATGGACCGTCATAAGCTTCAGCCTCCTTGATAGCGTTCAGGTACTGAACAGGGTTTGCACCCATAGCTACCTGAGCCACATATACATAGCCATAGCTCATTGCCATCATTCCGAGATCCTTCTTGCGGATCTTCTTGCCGCTTGCCGCGAACTTGGCGATAGCACCTGCAGGAGTTGCCTTGGACGACTGTCCGCCGGTGTTCGAGTAAACCTCAGTATCAAGTACGAGGATATTTACATTCTCACCGGAAGCGAGCACGTGGTCGAGTCCGCCGTATCCGATATCGTAGCTTGCACCGTCACCACCGATGATCCACTGGCTGCGTGCAGCAAGGAACTTCTTGTATGTGAGGAGTTTCTTGCAATGAGGGCAATCAGTGTTCTCCATGAGAGGGACAAGCTTGTCGGCTACCTCACGGGTAACAGCAGGATTGTTCTTGTTCTCAAGCCACTGCTTGAAGAGCTCCTTGATTTCGTCAGAAGCCTTGTCGCAGTCGAGACCCTGTGTCATGATTTCAGCGATAGTCTGTCTGATGCGGTCAGAACCGAGTTTCATACCGAGACCGAATTCGCAGAAGTCCTCGAAGAGGGAGTTGGCCCAAGCCGGACCGTGACCTTCAGCATTGGTGCAATATGGAGATGCAGGGAATGATGCTCCGTAGATTGAAGAACATCCGGTAGCATTGGCAATCATCATTCTGTCGCCGAAGAGCTGGGTGATGTTCTTGATGTATGGAGTCTCGCCGCAACCTGCGCAAGCACCTGAGAATTCGAACAATGGCTGTGCGAGCTGTGAGTTCTTCACGCTCTGTGCCTTGTTTACGACAGTCTCTTTGTAACCTACCTTTGTATTGAGGAAGTCGAAGTTCTCCTGCTCAGCCTGTGCGTCGAGAGCTGAAACCATGACGAGAGCTTTCTCCTTGGCAGGACATACGTCTACGCAGTTTCCGCAACCTGTACAGTCTGCAACGGAAACAGAAAGCGCGAACTTGTAATCCTTGAGGTTGGCCTTGCCCTGTGCAAGTTTGAGACCTGCAGGAGCTGCGGCTGCCTCCTCTTCGTTGAGAAGGAACGGACGGATAGCTGCGTGAGGGCAGACAAATGCACAAGTGTTGCACTGGATACAGTTGTCAGGCTGCCACTGTGGTACGAACACTGCCACGCCACGTTTTTCGTAAGCGGCTGTGCCGGCAGGCATTGTACCGTCAACGTATGGCATGAATGAGCTTACAGGAAGTGTGTCACCGGCCTGAGAGTTCACTACGTCAGCGATTTCCTTGACGAATTCAGGTGCGAGACGGTCCTTGTTAGGGTTCTCGAACTTGGCTGTGATGTTAGCCCACTCTTCAGGAACATTGACCTGCTCATACTCGCCGCCGCGGTCAACAGCTGCATAGTTCATGTTGACAACCTTCTCGCCCTTCTTGCCGTAGCTCTTCACGATGGCGTCCTTCATATATTTTACAGCGTCCTCGTAAGGAATGATGCCTGTAATCTTGAAGAATGCAGACTGGAGGATGGTGTTGGTCCTTCCGCCGAGTCCGATTTCTGATGCGATCTTGGTAGCGTCAATGATATAGAACTTGATGTGTTTCTTGGCGAGGGTAGCCTTTACGAACTCAGGGAGTCTCTGGACGGTTTCTTCTGCATTCCAAAGGCTGTTCAGAAGGAAGGTGCCGCCGTCCTTGATGCCCTTCAATACGTCATACTTGCGGAGGTATGAAGGAACGTGGCAAGCTACGAAGTCAGGAGTTGACACGAGGTACGGAGCCTTGATAGCTGCATCACCGAATCTGAGGTGAGAGCAGGTGTAACCGCCTGATTTCTTGGAATCGTAGTCGAAATAACCCTGGCAATATTTGTTCGTGTGGTTACCGATGATCTTGATGGTGTTCTTGTTGGCACCTACTGTACCGTCAGAACCGAGACCATAGAATTTGCACTCTGCGGTGCCTGGTTTCACGATGGAGATTTCCTTCTTGATAGGGAGAGACTTGAATGTAACGTCATCTACGATACCGATGGTGAAATCATTCTTAGGCTCAGCCTGCTCAAGATTGTCGAATACGGCAACGATCTGTGCGGGGGTGGTGTCCTTTGAAGAAAGACCATAGCGGCCGCCGATGATGACAGGCTCCATGTCCTTGCCCTGGAACATTGCCTTCACGTCGAGGTAGAGAGGCTCTCCGAGTGATCCCGGCTCCTTGGTCCTGTCGAGAACGGCAATCTTCTTCACGCTCTTAGGCAGCACCTTGAAGAAATACTTCTCTGAGAAAGGTCTGTAAAGGTGAACGGAAACGACACCATATTTTCTTCCGTGAGCTTCGAGATAGTCGATGGTCTCCTTGATGGTTTCTGTTACGGAACCCATTGCCACGATGATCTCTTCTGCATCAGGTGCACCGTAATACTCGAATGGACGATAGTTTCTGCCGGTAAGTTCCCCGAGCTCGCCCATGTAACGTGCAACTACGTCAGGAACAGCATCATAGAACTGATTTCTGGATTCTACTGCCTGGAAATACACGTCACCGTTCTGTGCGGTACCTCTGGTTACAGGAGACTCCGGAGTAAGAGCTCTTGCTCTGAATTTCTCAAGAGACTTGGTGCTGACCATGCTTCTGAGATCGTCCTCGTCGATAGCCTCGATCTTCTGGATTTCGTGTGATGTACGGAAACCGTCGAAGAAATGGAGGAAAGGAATGCTGGATTTGATAGCTGCGAGGTGTGCCACTGCAGCCATGTCCTGAGCTTCCTGTACAGAACCTGAAGCGAGCATTGCGAAGCCGGTCTGGCGGCAAGCCATAACGTCCTGATGGTCACCGAAGATTGACAATGCGTGAGAAGCCAGCGCACGTGCTGAAACGTGGAATACTGCCGGAAGCATCTCGCCTGCAATCTTGTACATGTTAGGGATCATGAGGAGAAGTCCCTGGGATGCGGTATATGTGGTGGTAAGAGCGCCAGCCTGGAGTGAGCCATGAACAGCTCCGGCAGCACCTCCTTCACTCTGCATTTCAGTAACTTTCACTGTTTCGCCCCACAAGTTCTTTTTTCCGTGGGCCGCCCACTCGTCAATGTTCTCTGCCATTGTCGAAGATGGTGTGATAGGGTAAATCGCAGCGTGCTCACTGAAAAGGTAAGCGATCTGGGACGCAGCGAAGTTACCGTCACAAGTGATGAATTTCTTTTCTTTTGCCATATTCGTTTATGTTTATGTAATTAGTTTACAATGTCTCAAGACCTTCTACGGTCACGATGGAACCTGCAATTCTCTTTACCAGACCCTGAAGGACTTTGCCCGGACCTATCTCCATAAAATAATCTGCTTCGTCAGCCAGCATGTTCTTTACGGACTGGGTCCATTTTACAGGTGCTGTGAGCTGTGCGAGCAGATTCTCTTTTATAAGTTTAGGGTCCTGTGTAGGCTGTGCGGTATAGTTCTGGTAGATAGGGCAGATCGGTGCCTTGAACTCCGTTGCCTCGATTGCCTCTCCGAGCTCGACTCTCGCCGGTTCCATGAGAGGCGAGTGGAAGGCTCCGCTTACTGCAAGCGGCAATGCCCTCTTGGCTCCTTCTGCCTTGGCTCTGTCGCATGCCTCCGCTACTGAATCTCTTTCTCCTGAAATCACGACCTGGCCGTCGCAGTTGTAGTTCGCCGGAATCACGAGTCCGTGGCAAGCCTTGCAGAGTGCTTCCACCTGCTCGTTTTCAAGTCCGATGATGGCTGCCATCGTACCCGGAACCTGCTCGCAGCATTTCTGCATGGCCTTTGCCCTTATTGCGACGAGTTTCAATGCGTCTTCGAAAGTGATGGCATGGCTTGCCGCAAGTGCAGAGAACTCTCCGAGGGAGTGTCCTGCTACCATATCCGGCTGGAACTGGTCATAACATGCCGTAAGAATGACCGAATGAAGGAAAATCGCAGGCTGGGTGACCTTTGTGGCCTTCAATGCCTCCGGCGTTCCTTCGAACATTATGTCTGTAATCTTGAATCCTAGAATCTCATTGGCCTTCTCGAACATTTCTCTGGCCTTCTGACTCTTCTCATATACTTCTTTGGCCATACCCGGGAATTGTGCTCCCTGACCTGGAAATACATATGCTTTCTTCATACCTTAATTATATGATTTTATAATAAATACTCTAACCTAAAGTCTTGCGTAGTAGATACAATACGCCCTACCACAGGCAAAATTAATCAAAATCTTAGACAAAAGCGAAAATTATTGCGGAATAATCATTAACTTTGTGTCAGCAAAGAGGAACAATCACCTGTTCCTTTATTTTTGCCCCCATAGTCTAATGGATAGGATTTCAGATTCCGGTTCTGACGGTAGAGGTTCGAATCCCCTTGGGGGTACCAAACCAAAGCGCTCTGACTCAGCAAGTCAGAGCGCTTTCTTTAACTATGATACCGTTTATTTGCACCATTTGTCCAGCCAGTCGAAATATTCCCTGTGCCAGAAAAGTGCGTTCTGAGGCTTGAGAATCCAGTGGCACTCGTCAGGGAAGACTATGAGCTTGGACGGAACGCCCATCATCTGTGCAGCGTTGAATGCAGCCATGCCCTGGTCATAAGGAATACGGAAGTCCATGCCGCCGTGGATGCAGAGAATCGGCGTGTTCCATTTCGTCACATTGTCTGCAGGGCAATGCGTGTAGTGCCATTTTGCTTTCGCTGCCGAACTCCATGGAGAACCGGCCTGCTGGAGACCGCCGAAGGTGATGCCGTCACCTGCAGGACCTGTCTGCCCCGGAGTGTATGCGAATTCCGTCATACCGCCGTTGTCCCAGTTGCAGAACCACATCTCCTCAGTCTCGTAGTACATGTATTTCTCGTCGAAGATACCCGCATGTGCGATGAAGCAATCGAACAGATTCTCGTGCACGCCTGCGAGATAGTAAACGGAATAACCGCCATAACTTGCACCGCATGCAGCCATCTTGCCGATGAACGGCTCTGCCTTCATTTCCTTCGCTGCGGAAATGTAATCCTGGATGTTCAGACCTGAATAGTCGCCGGAAATCTGCTCGCACCACTCCTGGCCGAACGCGGTGGTTCCGCGTCTGTTAGGCAGTACAACCACATATCCCTGTGCAGCCATGAGCCTGTAGTTCCATCTGTAAGACCATGACTGGCTGATGGTTCCCTGAGGACCGCCGAGGCAGATGAGGATGGACGGATAAACCTTTGTGGAGTCGAACTGAGGAGGGTACATCACCCAAGTCAGCATGTCTTTTCCGTCCACGGTCCTGACCATGCGCGCCTCCATCTTGTGGTCTGCCAGCTGCGAAAGGATGTGCTCGTTCTCCTTGGTTATCTGAACGGTAGAACCGTCTTCAGCTGAAACACTTACGAGTTCGGTAGGGAAGTCCATGCTGCACCATGAGGCGAGAAGGGTCGTGCCTTTGTCAGACTTCTGGACAGCAAACGGAGAATTGTAGTCACACCACTGAGTATCAGACGTTATGCGGCTTATCGTGCCGTCGACATTGACCTTGAAAATTCCTTGGAGTCCCTCCGCGAGAGCATTGAAATAAATGGTCTTGGAGTCATCGTCCCAGACAGGTGCGGCGGCATTGTACTTGAAACCGGCCGTCAGGTCGCGGATTGCGCCGGGCTTGCCGTCGGCGACATCGGCCACCATCAGCCTGGTCTTGTCGGCCTCATATCCGTCCCTGGCCATGCTCAGCCATGCAATGTGCTGACCGTCAGGACTCCACGTAGGCTCGGTATCATATCCGCCGCCCATAGGAATGACATTGCAGGAACCGTCGGCGACATTGTATATATAAATTTCGGTGTTCGTGCTGAAAGCGTATTCCTTGCCAGCCTTCTTCTTGCAGGAATATGCGATATACTTTCCGTCCGGGCTCCAATCCAGCTGCTCCATCCCGCCGAAAGGCTCCGTCGGCAGCTCGTAAAGCTTGTCCTCTGACGCGAGTATGTCAATGCTCTTCTCCGGGGAAATTCCTTCGCCGAAATCGGCAATGAAAGTGTGCGGGAGTTCGGTTACCCAGTGGTCCCAATGCCTGTACATCAGGTCTTCCGCAACGTACGCCGTGGCCTTGTCCAGTTTCGGATCCGTGTCGGAAGGCTGCTTGACGTCGCTATGTATGTAGCTGACATACATTACTTTGCTCTCGTCCGGAGAAAGTTTGAAATCGCCGATGCCTGCCGGAACGTTGCTCATCTGCACCCGCTTCACGAGTTTCGGCGACTTGCCGTCGATTCCGCGCAATGCCGCTTTCCATATCTGCCCTCCCTGGATGTAGGCGATGCCTTTTCCGCCGTCAATCCATCTGGCGCAGCTGATACTCTTGCCGTCCTTGGTAAGCTGTCGTGGCTCTGTCCCGTCTGCATTGATTATGAACAGATTGCGGCAGCTTCTATCCTCCTCGATCGAGGTATAGCTCACGCCGTAGAGAATGTGTTTTCCGTCCGGAGAAAGCTGCGGATCCGAGAGCCTTCCGAATGCCAGAAGGGCCTCCGGAGTCATTTTTCCATCCTTGATTTCAATCTGCGACGGTCCGATATAGTCCGCCGACTTTTCTTCACTTGTACAGTTCATTGCCAATAATGCGCTGATTGCCAATGCGGTTATCCCGCCTGTCTTGATTAAACCTTTCATTATGCTGTGTGTTTTGTTTCAGCTTATCTTGCTGTAGTCCTGCCGGAAATACTTCTCCTTGCGCAGTTCCTGAAGCAGCGGCCTGTTCTTCAGTTGCGACAGGTCCGGGTCCTGCTCCAATATATGCGAAGCGTAGTCTCTCGCATCCGAAAGTATCTGCCCGTCTTTCGCCAATGAAGCTATGGAAAGTTCGATAGGCAGTCCGCTCTGCTGCGTGCCCTCCAGATCTCCAGGCCCCCTCATCTTCATATCTTCTTCCGCCAATACGAATCCGTCCTCGGTCTTGCACAGGAGGTCAAGTCTTTTCTTCGATTCGTCGCTGAGCTTGTTGCCGCGTACCAGGATGCAATACGATGCGCCGCCTCCTCGTCCGACACGTCCGCGCAGCTGATGAAGCTGGCTGAGCCCGAACCTTTCAGGACTTTCAATGACCATCACCGTGGCATTGGGCACATCCACTCCCACTTCGATTACTGTGGTGGAAACCAATATGTTGGCACGTCCAGCCACGAAAGCGTTCATGTTGAAAGCCTTGTCCTCGTCACTCTGCTGCCCGTGGACGATCGCGACCTTGTACGGAGGGAACGGGAATGCCTGGACTATCTCTTCATAACCGCTTTCCAGATTCTTGTAATCCAGTTTTTCATTGATGAAAATCATAGGATAGACCACGTAGGCCTGATGCCCCTTGGCTATCTGTTCCCTCATGAAATGGAAAAGCTGCAATTTCTGCCGTTCGGTTATCTGTACGGTCTGTATCGGTATTCGTCCCGGCGGCATTTCATCGATGACGGACACGTCCAGATCCCCGTACAATGTCATTGCCAATGTCCTCGGAATCGGCGTCGCCGTCATGACCAATATGTGCGGAGGCACGCCGGTGCCGGTTTTCTGCCAAAGTCGCGCTCGCTGGTCCACGCCGAACCGGTGCTGCTCGTCAATGATTGCCAGCCCGAGCCTCTTGAACACGACACTGTCTTCGATCAATGCGTGCGTGCCGACGATGATTCCCGTTTTCCCCGAAGCAAGGTCCGCGAGCAATGTCTTCCTCTCCGATGCCTTGGTGGTTCCGGTCAAAATCGTTATTTCGACACCTGTTCCGGAAAGGTATTTGCTGATGTTTGCAAAATGCTGTCTTGCAAGCACTTCGGTCGGTGCCATTATACAGGACTGGTATCCGTTTCCGTATGCGATAAGCGCCGAAAGGACAGCCACCATGGTCTTTCCGGACCCAACGTCCCCCTGGAGCAGCCGGTTCATCTGCCTGCCGCTCATCATGTCGGCGCGGATCTCCTTTATCACCCGCTTTTGCGCCCCCGTCAGGCTGTACGGCAATGCATTGTAACAGATATTGAACGCGTCGCCGACTTTCGGCATCGGTATGCCGTGCTCGTTCCGGCTTCTTATGTATTTCTGTTTCAGGAGCGAAAGCTGGAGGAAGAAAAGTTCCTCGAATTTCAGACGGTATTCCGCCTTCCGCAAGGCGTTCATGTCCTTCGGAAAATGAATGTTCGTCAATGCAAATGCCAGTGGGACAAGCCCTTTCTCTTTCAATATATATTCGGGCAATGTTTCTGTGACGGTGCCGGAGACGCTCTGCAGGGCCGCTGCCATGATTTTGTTCATGACCTTTCCGGTGATGCCGGCATTTTTCAATTTCTCCGTAGACGGATATACGCCGGTCATTGTGCCCGCCGGCAGCGGCTGGCTGGAAACGACCTCGTCCACCTCCGGATGCACCATGTTCATCCACCCGTTGTAGAATGACGGCTTGCCGAAGAATATGAAGGTTTTTCCCGGCTGGAGCTTTGCCAGCATGTATTTTATGCCCTTGAAAAAGACAAGTTCCATCTGGGCGCTCTCATCGGCAATCATGACGCTCAGCCTGCTCACGGCATTGAACTTGGCATCGGAAGGGTCTACGGCATTGCCGCTCTTGTCCAGGACGGTAGCGGACACGACCCGGGCACGCACCTGAATGTATGCGCTGTCCGTCCGGATGCCTGCAATCGGAATGATCGTGCTCCGGTCAATGTATTTGTACGGATATGTCCTTATGAGATCATTGACGGTCTTTATACCCAATTCGGATTCCAGAAGAAGGGCTCTTTTCGGCCCGACTCCCTTAAGAAACTGTATTTCCGGCTTGAGTTCCGTCTGCATTGTCAATTTATTCAATCTGAGGCCTTCCAGGGCGCTCAGGTCTGTTGTCTTCTGGTGTTCTTACCTGCATTTTTCCGGCTTCCAACTTGTCGTATGCCACCCTATGCTTGTAAATGTCGATTGCGGCATATATGGCGGACATCATTGACATTGGATCCGCCTCGTCGCGTCCTGCCATTGAAAATGCCGTGCCGTGGTCCGGCGAAGTCCTTACTACCGGGAGTCCTGCGGTGAAATTCACGCCGTCCTCGAAGTCGAGCGCCTTGAACGGGGCAAGTCCCTGGTCGTGGTACATTGCCAATGTCGCATCGAATTTGCTGTAGTTCGCGAGACCGAAGAATCCGTCCGGAGAGTAAGGTCCGAATGCCATGATGCCTTCGTCGTTGGCCGCCTTGACTGCCGGTGCGATGATGGTCTCTTCCTCGTCGCCGAGAAGTCCGTCGTCGCCGCAATGCGGATTAAGCCCGAGAACTGCAATCTTAGGATATGCAATGCCGAAATCACGTTTCAGCGATGCGTTCATGAGACGGAGTTTCGTAAGGATTTTCTCGGCGGTGATGCTGGACGGAACATCTTTAAGAGGAATGTGTCCTGTGACTACACCGATCTTCAACTGGCTGCTGATCATGAACATAGTCACGTCTTTCACGCCGAATTCCTGTTTCAGATACTCCGTGTGGCCTGTAAATCCGAAGCCGGCATTGGTCATCGCCCTCTTGTTGATCGGGCCTGTCACCAGAACGTCGATGTCTCCGCTTTTAAGGTCAGCCACGGCTCTTTCCAATGCCGTGATGGCGGATTTCGCTGAATCGGGAGTGGCCTGGCCGGGCTCCACATAGACATTGTCAGGAAGACAATTCAGGATGTTGATTTTCTTGACCTTGGCATCTTTCGCTGAATTGATTACGTAAGTGTCAAGCTGTTCGAGGTTATGTATCTGTTTCCTGTAGAAACCGAAAATCTTGGAAGAACCGTAGATTACCGGGGTGAAGCCGTCCAGTATCCTGGCATCAGCCAGCGCTTTGATGATGACTTCGTAACCGATACCGTTGCCGTCGCCTTGTGTAATCCCGACGGTGAGTTTATTATTGATCATGGCAATATGTCTTTTTAATTATCCTCTCAAATTTACGAAACTGTTTTGATTTTCCAATGCTGACGTCGTCATGCCTCGAAAAGTCCTTGGTTTCCGGCTATGGAATCTTCGTAACCTGTATCTGCCGGAAGCTGTTCTCCACGGGAAAATGCTCCTGCTCCGGCATCAACCGCCAATGCGTCGCATCTTTCGTTTTCCGGGTGGCCCGCATGTCCTTTGAGCCAATGGAATATTACGTGGTGCTGCCTGTAAATCATCAGGAAACGCTTCCACAGGTCAGGATTCTTGACTTTCGCGAAACCCTTGGCCTCCCATTTCCGCAGCCATCCTTCATTTATCGCCTTGACGACGTAAGACGAGTCGCTCCAGATTTCGACCTCCGCGTTTTTCCATTTTATGGCTTCCAGGCCCTTGATTACGGCAAGAAGTTCCATCCTGTTGTTGGTGGTGCGTATGAATCCGCCGCTCATTTCTTTTTCCAGGCCGGCGCATTTCATTACTACGCCATAGCCTCCCGGACCGGGATTGCCGCTGGATGCACCATCGGTGTATATATATATTATAGGTCTGCGATTCTCCATTTTCTTCAATTATGAATACAAATATACGACAATCCTTACTTCTTTTCGATAAAAAATGAATATCTTTGCAGTTCAATAGATCTGATATGAAGAGCAAATTTTTATCAATATTGATGACAGCCGCAGCTTTGATGCTGCTGGCGTCATGCGGTTCGAAGACATCCCGCAACATCAATTATCTGCAGGAAGCGCAGAAAGACACTACCGTAACCATGCTTCCTGAGGAAGGTATTCTGGTACAGCCTAAGGATATGATTTCCATCGTAGTGTCCAGCAGAAATCCTGAACTTTCAGCCATGTTCAATCTTACCAATGTCAGCTATCAGGCCGGCGGTGAGACATCTACGACAGGTTCATATAACCGGATTCTCGGATATTCAGTGGACAACAACGGCAATATTGATTTTCCTATCGTCGGCAAGATCAATGTCTCAGGCCTTACCAGATGGCAGGTTGCGGACAAGGTGAAAGAAGAGCTCGTTTCCAGAAATTTGCTGAAGGATCCTGTAATTTCTGTGGAGTTCCTGAATTTCAAGGTCTCCGTGCTCGGTGAAGTGGCACATCCGGGAACCTATACGGTAACAGGAGACAAGATTACCTTGCTGGAGGCATTGAGTCTCGCAGGTGACCTTACTATATATGGCCGCCGCGACCGTGTCAGCGTCATCCGCGAAATCAACGGCAAGCGTACGGTCTACATCAATGACCTCAGGTCAATGGATCTGTTCACGTCGCCTTCATATTACCTGAAACAGAACGACGTGGTCCTGGTCGAGCCGAACAAAGTCAGGGCAGGACAGTCCACCATCAACGAGAACAGCTTGAAATCCACATCTTTCTGGATGTCAGTCGGTTCATTCCTGGTGACTATCGCCAACCTTATTATTGCAATTTCTAAATAACTGATACGATATATTGATGGAAAACCTTGAAAATCAGCCGTTCAACGGCAATGACCAGGGAGAAGAAGATTTCCTCAGTCTGGCAGAAATCTGGGCGTTGATATGGAATCACAAGAAATGGTATGCCGTTTCCGTGGTAATATGCGTATTTTTTGCCGCTTTCTACATATACAGGACATCGCCGACATATAGCAGGACGGCGAAGGTCATCATTGATGACAGTAACGAGAACTCCACATTGAGGGATCTCGCTTCGTTTACCGGCGGCATGTCGCGTTACAGAACTTCCGGCATGTCGAATGTCTACAATGAAATGGAGGCATTCTCGTCACCGGACATCATGTCCACGGTTATTCAGAAGCTTGGACTTGAGACCTCTTACAGGGAGAAACAGTTCCTGCGTTCAAGGGAATTGTTCCAGAATTCTCCTGTAAACGTGCTGCAGGCTGGGGACAATCATGTTTCAGCATATTCCTTCGAACTTACCAAAAGCGGAGACAGCACATTCGTTTTGAAGAAATTCCGTGTGGCCGGCAAGGATGTGGAAGAATTGGATGAGACAGTCGAAGGCCGGTTGAGAGATACATTGGATACTCCTGTCGGCAAGCTCGTAGTGCTTCCGTCAATGGTTTATGCGGATTGGAAGAAGCCGAAGCCGATATATGTCAGCTGGGTAAGTCCCAGACGTCTGGCCAAGGCTTATACGAAGAGTCTTTCAGTCTCATTGTCCGGCAAGGAATCCACCGTTCTCGTGCTTACTTTCAAGGACAGGTTCCCTGCGCGTGCAGAAAGCGTTCTCCGTACTCTCATTGATGTCTACAACACGCAGTGGGTGGAAAACAAGAACAAGTCGGCAAGGAACACCACTTCTTTCATCAATGACCGTCTGGTCATCATCGAGAAGGAACTCGGTGGAGTGGAGGAGAGCTTGAAAGATTACAAGGCATCTCATAAAATCACTGATATCCAGTCTCTTTCGGCATCATATATGGAAGCTTCTTCGCAATTCAAGGCGAGATCTTTCGAGGTAAGCAACCAGCTTGCCATTGCGAAATTCATCAAGGAGTATCTGGACAACCCTGCACATGACGGAGCGCTGTTGCCTGCCAATTCAGGTATTGAGAGCACTACCATCGAGGCGCAGATCAGAGAATATAACCAGATTGTCCTCAATAGGGACCGTCTCATCAATGACAGCAGCAATGAGAACCCGTTGGTAGCGGACCTGAACCAGAGCATCGCCTCCCTCAAGGTGGCCATCAACCGTTCAGTGGATAACCTCATTTCTACTCTTGAACTTCAGGCCCAGAAAGTGGATGCAGAGGAAAATGCGATAATGTCGAAGATTTCCAACACTTCAGGTCAGGAACTCCAGTTGCTCTCCATCGAGCGTCAGCAGAAGATCAAGGAGGAACTGTATGTGTTCCTTCTCAAGAAGAGAGAGGAGAACGAGATCGCGAGTCTTGTCAATGTCGGCAATACCCGCCTTGTTATGGCTCCTGACGGTTCTGACTTCCCGGAGTCTCCTAACAAGAAGATGATAGCTCTTGTAGCCCTCTTCCTCGGACTTGGTATTCCGTTCGGTATCTTCTTTATGCTCAAGCAGTTGGATAACAAGGTCAAGACTCATTCCGATATTGCTTCCGTGAAAGTGCCGTTCCTTGCAGAAGTGCCTGAAATGGAAGGCGATACCAGCTGGAAGGGTAAGTTGCGCAAGAAGAAGACGGATTCACATGACAAGAGAATTGTGGTCGAGGCATCCAACAGGAATGTCATCAATGAAGCATTCAGGGTGATGAGAACTAACCTCGATTTCATGACTTCGCAGTCTCACGGTTGCAAGAAGATAATGGTTACATCATTCAATCCTAATGCCGGCAAGACATTCGTAATCATGAACATTGCCGCCACCATGGCATTGAGGGGCGCGAAAGTGCTGATTGTGGACCTTGACTTGCGTAAGGGAACATTGGGCATCGCGCTGAATATGAACAAGACAGGAGTATCAGCATACTTGAACGGCAAGATTTCAGATCCGGTTCCTGCAATACAGAATTTGAGGGAGAATCTCGATGTCCTGACCGTGGGCTCATTGCCTCCTAATCCTGCTGAACTTCTTGATTCCGAGAGATTCCGCGGTATGATGGATATCCTGGCAGAGCATTATGACTATGTCTTCATGGATTGTCCTCCTATCGACATCGTAGCCGACAGCTCCATTATTGCGAAGAGCGCGGATTACACTATCTTCGTGATGAGGGCCGGTCTGTTCGACAAACGCGGATTGCCTCTCCTCAATGAATTGTATGCAAGCAAGGTATACAGCAACATGTCGCTTGTTCTCAACGGCGTGGACCTTTCTGCCAGAAAGTATGGTAATTACAGCCGATACGGTTACGGCTACGGCTATGGCAATACTGATTCAGGTTCAGTAAACAGCTAGGTGATGTTCGGTTTTTTCAGCAGCAGGACGAGTCTGCACGATACAGGCCTCATGAAGGGCTTTACGGATAATCATTCGCATATCCTGTATGGTGTGGACGACGGTGTCGCCACCAAGGAAGATGCCTTGTCCATATTGTCTCTCATGGAAGAAGAGGGCGTGAAGACCGTCTGGTGTACGCCCCATTTTATGGAGGATGTCCCGAACAAGACGGCCGATATCCGAGAAAAGTTCGAGACTCTCAAATCCGAGTGGACCGGAAGCATTGAACTGAAACTTGCATCTGAAAACATGCTGGACAACCTTTTCAAGGAAAGGCTTGAGACTCGTGACTTCCTGTTTCATGGTGACGGCAAACTGCTGGTGGAAACATCTACCTGGGCTGCGCCGATGGATTTCTGGGACATGATTGACAGTATTCTGGTCGCAGGAATCAAACCTGTTGTTGCTCATCCGGAACGCTATCGCTATATGCAGATGAAAGACTACAAGCGTCTTGTCGATATGGGGGTGGAATTGCAGTTGAATCTGCCGTCCATAATAGGTGTATATGGCGAAAATGTATCACGCAAGGCCGAAGCAATTTTGGACAAGGGATGGTATTCCATGGTAGGAACGGATTGTCACAGATTCCGTGCCCTGGAAAGTCAATTGTCTTGCAAAATCCTTTCACAGAGCACGGTAACCAAGTTGAAATCTTTGATGAGCCGTTAGTCTCTTCCTGATTTCTTATATTCTTCCAATGCTGCCCGCAGAACTATTATGGCTCTGCGCAAGTCTTTGGTATTCAGTACGTATGCCATTCTGACTTCATCCAGACCGAGACCCGGTGTGGCGTAGAAGCCTGAAGCAGGGGCCATCATCACCGTTTCACCGACGAATTCCGGCTCCGGAACATCAGGGCCCGGCAGAGGATCGCTGAAATGAATCTTTCCGTCATCCGTGGCGTTGCCCTCATCGTTTTCCTTGTAGCAGAAATCTGTCAGGCACCATTTGCAGAAATCCTCGGCATTTTTCACCGGAAGTCTGGCCACGGTATAGAATGCGCCTTCCGGCATCGGGGTGTAGACACCCGGAATCTCGTTCAATGCCTTGATGAAGAAGTCCCTTCGTGCCTTGTATTCCTTGAAGCATTTTTTCGAATACAGTTCGGTGCCCTCTACGGATGCCTCTGCGGCTATTTGTCCCAGAAGCGGCGGGCTGAGTCTGGATTGACAGAATTTCATCAATGCTTCGCGTACGGCGTCATTGCGGGTGACGACCATGCCGATTCTGATTCCGCACTCGGAGTATCTCTTTGATACAGAGTCTACTACTATGACATTGTCCTCGATGCCGAACAGCGTAAGCGCTGAAACGTAAGGTTCGTCGGTATAGACGAATTCGCGGTACACTTCGTCAGCGATGAGGAAAAGGTCATATTCTTTCACCAGATCCCTCAGCTGGAACAACTCTTCCGGAGAATACAGGTAGCCGGTAGGATTGTTCGGGTTGCAGATCAGTATCGCCTTTGTCTTGGGGGTGATGGCTTTCCGGAAATCTTCAGCGGACGGAAGCGCGAACCTGTCCTCGATACGCGATGTCACTGCTTTCACTGTGAGTCCGGCGGCTTTCGCAAACCCGAGATAGTTCGCGTAACCAGGTTCTGTGATGATTACCTCGTCTCCCTCATCGAAACAGGTCAGAAATGTAGCGAGCAGCGCCTCGGAGCCGCCTGCGGTAACGATAATCTGTTCCGGGGACAGGTCAATGCCGAATTTCCTGTAATAGACGGCAAATTTGTCCCGCAAGGACTTCAAGCCTTGGCTCGGGCTGTATTCCAATGTCTTTCTGCCTATCTTCCTTACGGCGTTCAATGCCTTTTCCGGTGTCGGAAGGTCAGGCTGGCCGATGTTCAGATGATAGACTTTCATTCCTCGTTTCTTGGCCTGGTCGGCAAACGGGGTCAGCTTACGTATCGGCGAAGCTGGAAGTTCGATTCCTCTCTGGGATACTTGTGGCATATATTTCAGTTATTAGTCGTGCTAATATAGCGGTTAGCATTTTTATTTACAATAGGTTAGGCCGGTCGAAATATATTTACTTGCGGAAATTTCATAATGCACACGTTTTTCATTATATTTGCATGTTTGTATAAAAATCGATTAACGATGGCTTTAGTAGACATAATAAAGAAAGTGTTCGGCACCAAGTCCGAGCGAGACATGAAACAGGTCAAGCCTATTCTGGAAAAAGTACTTGCCGCATACGAAAGCATTGACAAACTTTCGAACGACGAGCTGAGAGCGAAGGCCGAGGACCTCAAGAGGCGGATCCTTGAAGTCGAGGAGCCGTTTGAAAAGAGAATTGCCGAAATCAAGGAGCAGCTTGAAAGTGATATTCCTGTAAGTCAGAAGGAGTCTCTTGCGACTGAGTCCGACAAGCTTGTGAAGGACGAAGATGCTGAGATCGAGAAGATTCTGAACGAGATTCTTCCTGACGCATTCGCGATAATGAAGTCTACGGCGCGCAGGTTTGCGCAGAATCCGGTAGTGGAAGTTACTGCCAATGATTTCGACAGGAATCTCAGTGCTTCCCATGACTTCGTGAAGATCGAAGGTGACAAGGCATTGTGGCAGAACCATTGGATGGCCGGCGGAAACGAGGTCACCTGGGATATGGTCCACTATGACGTGCAGATCATCGGAGGTATCGTCCTCCATCAGGGAAAGATTGCCGAGATGGCTACCGGTGAAGGAAAGACCCTTGTCGCGACGCTTCCGGTTTTCCTGAATGCGCTTGCAGGAAAGGGTGTCCACATGGTGACCGTGAATGACTACCTCTCCAAACGAGACTCCGAGTGGATGGGACCTCTGTACATGTTCCATGGACTTTCCGTGGACTGCATTGACAAGCATGAGCCTAACAGCGACGCTCGCAGAAGGGCGTATGAGTGCGATGTGACCTTCGGTACGAACAATGAATTCGGTTTCGACTATCTCCGTGACAACATGGCCACGGGCATGAAGGACCTCGTACAGCGCAAGCATCATTTTGCAATCGTCGATGAGGTCGACTCCGTGCTCATCGATGACGCCAGGACTCCGCTCATCATTTCCGGTCCGGTGGCCAAGTCACAGGATGACGAGCAGTTCAAGATTTTCAGACCTTATGTCGAGAAACTTTACAGCAATCAGCGTGCTCTCGTCACCAAGACATTGAACGAGGCGAAGAAGGCTATTGCCGACGGCAATGAGGACGAGGGAGCCAAACTCCTGTTCCGTTGCCACAAGGGACTCCCTAAATATCAGCCGCTTATCAAGTTCTTGAGCGAGCCGGGTATGAAGCAGCTCATGCAGAAAGCCGAGAATTTCTATATTCAGGACAATGAGCGCAACATGCCTGAGGTTACGGATGACCTCTACTTCGTGATCAACGAGCAGCAGCACTCCGTGGATATGACCGACAAGGGTCACGACATGTTGGCTGCCGAGGTTTCCGATCCGAATTTCTTCATTCTTCCTGATGTCGGTTCAATGGTTGCCGACATTGAGAAGAGCGAGGATGCTCCGGCAGAGAAGCAGAGCCGCAAGGATGCCCTCATGGAGGATTATGCACTCAAGAGCGAGCGCGTCCATACCGTGATCCAGCTGCTCAAGGCTTATGCAATGTTCGAGAAGAACGTCGACTATATCATTTCCGATGACGGCAAGGTGAAGATCGTGGATGAGCAGACCGGCCGTATCATGGAAGGAAGACGTTGGAGCGACGGTCTCCACCAGGCTGTCGAGGCCAAGGAGAATGTGGCGGTGGAAGCTGCTACACAGACATTTGCCACGATTACGCTCCAGAACTACTTCAGGATGTATCACAAGCTTGCCGGTATGACCGGTACGGCAGAGACAGAGGCCGGTGAGTTCTGGTCCATCTATAAATTGGATGTAGTGGTCATCCCTACCAACAGGCCTGTAATCAGGAAAGACGGCGATGACCTTATCTATAAGACCAAGAAGGCTAAATATGCGGCTGTAATCAATAAGATTGCCGAGCTGCGTTCAGAGGGAAGGCCGGTGCTCGTGGGTACTACGGACGTGGAGACGTCAGAGCTCCTCAGCCGTATGCTCAAGATGCGCGGTATTCCTCACAATGTGCTCAATGCCAAGCAGTTTGCAAGAGAGGCTGAGATTGTTGCACAGGCCGGTCAGTCAAGTACCGTAACCGTGGCCACCAACATGGCCGGTCGAGGAACCGATATCAAGCTTTCTCCTGAAGTGAAGGCTGCAGGTGGTCTCGCAATCATCGGTACGGAGCGTCATGACAGCCGTCGTGTCGACCGTCAGCTCCGTGGTCGTGCCGGACGTCAGGGTGACCCTGGTTCATCTACTTTCTATGTGTCTCTGGAAGACAAGCTGATGCGTCTGTTCGGTTCCGAGCGTATTGCGTCCATCGTGGACAAGCTCGGTATGACCGATGAGGATGCTCTTGAAAGCAAGATGTTGTCTAACAGCATTGAAAAAGCCCAGAGGAAGGTCGAGGAGAACAACTTCGGTATCCGTAAGAGATTGCTGGAGTATGATGATGTGATGAACTATCAGCGTGAGGCGATATATTCCAGAAGACGTAATGCACTTTCAGGAGAGCGTATCGAGATTGACGTCATGAACATGATGATCGATGCTTCCGAGGTGATTGTCAACAATGCGGAGGGCATGAGCTACGATGATTTCTCTTCATATCTTATGGCTCAGTTGTCCATCGATCCTGGTTTTGATGAAGCTTTCTGGTCAGATGCCAAGAAGGATGATATCAAGAAGGCTCTTACGGACCATATGATGGAAGTTTACGGCAGACGTATGGATGCCATGATCGCCAAGGTTTATCCGTTCATCAAGGATGTGTATGAGAAACAGGGTTCGAGATGGCAGAACATTGCCGTTCCTATCACGGACGGCCGTAAGGTGCTCCAGCTCGTCATTGACCTCAAGAAGGCTTATGATACTGAAGGAAGGGAACTTACGAAGACATTGAGCAAGTCCATCATCCTTTACCAGATAGATGATCATTGGAAGCAGCAGCTCAGGGATCTTGATGACCTCCGCCAGTCAGTCCAGAATGCGGCATACGAGCAGAAAGACCCTCTCGTAATCTACAAGCTTGAGAGCTACAATCTTTTTGCGGCAATGCTTGAGGCGCTGGACAAGGATGTGCTTTCATTCCTTTTCCGTGCAGCAATCTTCTTGAGAGATCCGGATCAGGCACAGCAGGCAAGGGAGCCGCAGCCTAAGCAGGACATGTCCAGAATGCAGACCCAGCGCGGCGACCTGACCACCAATGGAGGCCAGCCGAAGGCCAAGATGCCTGTCCATGTGGAGAAGAAGATAGGTAGAAATGATCCATGTCCATGCGGTTCGGGACTCAAATACAAGAACTGCCACGGCAAGGGACTAGTTTAGTAATAATTTAATAAGTGTTTTGCACAATGAGCAATAAGACACAGACGCCGGTTGTCAATGTAAATGAAGTCAGCAGGATTTCCACCGGTACGGTGATTAAGGGAGAGATCAATTCTCCTA